>VTLG01016632.1_pt1 | contig 22051 bp, 25 predicted proteins | sample 4694571 | NCBI WGS metagenome assembly VTLG01 (sample SAMN12604809, study PRJNA352737) | marine metagenome | biome: ENVO:00000447; feature: ENVO:00000209|ENVO:00000569|ENVO:01000036; material: ENVO:00002151; isolation source: viral sequences binned using virsorter ... | reverse complement strand
GCGTCACAATCTCGGTGCGTAACTTCGCCTGAGTAAGCTCCAATACCTGGAGACACTCCTCATCGTAGTTCCATACGAGCAATGCAAAGAACTGCTTTGGGTTCTCCGCAAACTTGCGTGGAGCTTCCTCGCCTACCTTCCAACGGAAAGGTTTGCGCTTACCTTCCTCATCCTCGCCCCATCCAAGCATACCCTGGATGTTGGTGCCGTCCTCAAAGGAACCTACTATGCGAAACTGATTCGCACCTTGCGTTAATTTCATGTACTTACCGCCACCGCTCGAAGAGCTTTGCGGAACATCTGTATATCCGTCTAGGAATCCCATTTTATATTTTTTATATGATTTTTTAGTTATATGTTGACACAAGTGTTTTTTGTGCTTTTATGTAGTCCATTATGGGACGACAAAATCTATCATCACCAATATCTCTTCGCGTATCCCCAAAGGTTCGCGATAAAGTTAAGAAGATCTCTGACGACACAGGTCTACTGCAAGCGCAGGTCTTCGATACTATACTGCAAGCCGGTTGCATGGCGCTTGATGAGATTGCAGATGAGGATATAACTTTCCCTCTGCCTCTCCGCTTTGAGCTAAAGAAGAAAAGGAAGTAAGCTCTGTAATTAAGGTATCAATTGGTATCGTTACGGGTGCTTCCGCAGTCACCGTAACATTTCCGTCTCCATTAGATTCTAGCCTGAGTCCGTCCATAGTTGATGTAATTTTTGTATTCATCTGTATTAATTTTTGTATGTTTTTTAGTATGGTTTTTAGGGTAAAAAATAAGGGGTTAGAAGCTCCGCGCTATCTGCGGTTGCCCAATGTATACACGGGCAGTGAGTTCCACGCTTGAATGTCCGAGCGCTCTTTGCGCTACGAACGCGTTATTGCCATTGTCTCGCATCACGCGGTGACCGCAATATTTACGCAAGCGGTGAACAGGACGATCATCCGTAATCCCGCACCTTCGGCGCAGGAATCCAGGGAACTCACGGGTAATGCGATCCTCCTGACACGGAACTATTAAACCATCGTCCGATGTTTTAAAGGAAAGGACCTCCTCCCACCACGCCGGATCGCAAGGACGATCCTGAAAGTCGCCACCACTTTTTGGGGCGTGGATGCGGATAAGTTTGTTTCCGTCAAAATCTTCGTGCAAGTCGCCAAACTTTGCACGCTGTATCTCAGAACTGCGAAGTCCAATACCAAATGCCAAGCAGTACATAAGGTACATATCCTGATCATACTCTTTAAGCTTCTCGCATTGAGTAGTAATATTACGCAGTTCTTTACGGTCAGGATTAAACGGTGTAATCTCCACGCCTGTGAGTGAAAGTGCTATCCAATTGGCGAACCAACTGCAATCGATTCCTAACTGCTTGTATCTTGCAATCCATCCTTTCGCAAAGATCGACCTTGCTTGGCGCATCTCATTGCATCCACGCTTGGTGACCCAATCCTCGCATATTGGAATGTCATTATGCTTCATTCCAAACTGACGGATATCGTCCTTCTCAACATCAATACCGTAATGTGTCAGTATCTGTTCCATCCGAAGCACATTATTGCGCTTCGTCTTGGGATTAGCCTGCCGCTTAGCGACAAGCTTTTGCGTTAAATATTTGTTAAATAACTCTGTGATGGGCAAGAAATCACGAGATTCAACGCGAGTGAATCCTGTAGTTTCAATCATAGGGTAAGGCAATTCCCCTATCCCTATCGTGCTATTCGGCGTTTGTAAAGTATACATTTTAAGAAGCGTTTTTTTATTATTTTTTTATCGTGAATTATTACGCTCCTCGATAACAAAGCTACTTGGTACCGGGCCGGGGACTCGAACCCCGAATCAGATGATTAAGAGAAAACTGCCCAAAAAACTTTCAATCATATTCAGAAAACTTTCAGTCAATTGCTCTAACCAACCTTAGCGCAATGCATCAAAAACAATAAATTATTTACGAGTCAACTTTTTTTTTCAAAAAAAACACATGGACAAAAAAAAAAGAGACATTGCTCGTTACGAAACAATGCCTCTAACAGATATATATGCCTTTAGACTAGTCGCTATCTAGCGGTTTGTCAATCCTGCAATAATCCTGCCTGTAGTAAATAGGCGTTAATCCTAGTATCTAACTGCTTTTGTGGCTTTGGTCTTTTTTGTAAAAGGTATGCCATGAACTTAGGATCTTGTATTGCTTTTGTTAGTACGCCTTGAACTTTTAATGCAGGTACTTTCTCAAGCATTTTCTGCATAGCTCTTGATCCTGCCCCTGCCATCATTAATGGTGCGCCCTGACCTGCAACAGTTTTTGCCCCTAATTGAGAACCTGACCATCTTGCTAATAAGTTTATCACGCCATCTCCTGTGCTGATTAAAGTATTTAGCTTGCGCGGATCTGTGGCGGCATCTTCAAATATCTTTGCTTTCTCCGCAATCTTTGTAAGATTCGCAGATTGTTCAGGAGTTATAAGCCCGGTATCTAGCAGATTCTGTCTCAGCGTCTTATTGCCAACCTTATTGTTTAATAGTTGCTCCAGGTTATTACCACTAATCAAACCTTCAAGATCACCCTTGGTGATAGTCGCTCTTTTAGTTAACTCGTCAAATACGCCATGCCTCAATCCTTGAATAGCATCAGGATTCTTTGACTGCTTTACCGTTCTAACTAAATCCTTAAATGCTTCTGCTTGGTAATTTGAGTCAAAAGCTGTTTTAAGAACTTCCGATAGGTCGTCAGAACCTTTTGCAATTTGTGCGGCGAGACTTTTCTTCTCGATAAATGCCCTACCCTTTTTAGCGGTATCCTGAAGTGTTGTGGCGAGTTTTACCTTCTTATCAACATCAGTAATGTCATCGAGCATACCAACCTCACGCAAAGTAAGTTGATTATTATCCACGAAGCGTGACAAGGCCGCAGGCTTTATTTGATTTGTAAATGGATCAATAACTTCTGCCGCCGCAGACTCCATAAAGTCGCGCTGTAACTTATTGAGGAGTTCTGTAGTCCTTCCCGTCTCCATTGTATCTACGGTTCTTTCAGTTGCTCGTTTGAGCGCTTGGAAGTTAAATGCTCTTTGTGCATCAGATGCCTGTCCTGCTTTTTCGAGAAACACACCAGGTTCCGCCTCTCTCAATCCACGGATAAGCTTTGTGTTAAACTTCTCGTTTAATGACCGTGAAAACTCGCGAGCTACATTTGCAGTTGCATCAGTTACTTGATTTAAATCCTCAAGCATACCATCCGCTAGTTTATTAAGCATTCTTGCGTCATTAAAACGCCCGGTAGCTTTTGCCTGCCTTGCTAAATTTAAGGCTACGCTTCTTTTACGAAATAGTTCTTTAGCACTCACTCTTACAACAGGTTGAAATCCCTGCCTTTGTGCTGTGGCGATAAAACCTCTACCAGGACGCTGTGCTAGAGTAGCGTCTTTTCTTTTGATTAATCCCTGTATAAAGCCCTCAAGCGGTTTCATCACTTGCTCGTTAGGGCTAATCTCATCCTTAATAGAATTGAAAGCCGCGATAGTTTTCTTTGTTGGCGAATCTACGCCCTTATCAACCTCATCCCAAAGACGGGTTTCCATGTTTCGGGCAATCTTTAACTCGTCATCAATTATCTGACGGGCCTCGGCACTTGCTTTTACCGCGTCATCCTTGTTTTTGGTAAGCACGCGACTTACGGCATTTACTGCCCTGTCCTGTGCTTTTTCAACCATCCCATCAAGCTTCTTATTGGTAAACTCTATACGCATTGCCTGCGCTTCTTTCACCACCAATGGGTTAGTCGAGTTATTTAGTTTACGAATCTTTTTATTAAATTCATCTGCCGCCTTTTTTGTTTGAGTATTAATCGCAGTTTTTAACTCATCTCCCGCGTCAGATATAAGTTTATTCTCTATAGCGGTAAATATCTCTCTAGCTTGAGGGTCTTGGGTAACCTGAGCGGTAGTACCTGATCCCTCGGCTCCACGCAGTTGCTCGACCAAGTCACTCATTTTTCGCTCATCAACTTCGGGATCTTTTGTAAGAAATTGATTTTGCTCTAAAATATCACGAACTTTACGAGATGCCGCATCCTCGCGACCTCGCGGAGTAAAACCTTCTAGTAATCCCTTGGTTTTATCAATTCCCGTTCTCAATAAAGGTGCAGGCCCTGCCGCTCCGCCTAGCAACTCGGCAGTCATGCCAACAAACTCATTATCAGGGGCAACCGCTTCTGCTCCGGCACGAAAAGTTCCTGCTCCAACAGCAGATGTTCCCTCAATAGCCGCCATCTTGCCAGGACTTCTAGCGGTTGATTTCACCATTTCAGTACCGATGTTAGCCAAGGTGGATTTCTTAGGCGCTGTCTGCATAGCGGCACGGGCAGGAGTCATTCTACTCGATAATCCAAAGACAGGAGTCGCCATTCCCGCAACTTCACCTATTGTTTCACCACCTCTTGCTATAGGTCTTTGCTCTTCAGGTAAGTCCTTAAGGTCCATATAACCCATATTACCCGCAGTTAATGCTCTCCTTATAGACTTCTCGCCACCAATTGGTTCATCCGAGGGTTGTATAAAATCTTCCGGTACGCCAATAAGTTCAAGTCCTGCATCTACTCCTTTAATTAGTGCATTAGCTATATCAGCAGGAGCGCCACCAACTTTTGCTAAAAAACCTACATTAAATCCCTTTGCTCCTGCATCAAGTTGATTTAAGATTCCTATCTCACCTTTATACTCGTCAAACTTACGCAAATCTTGGATAGCGGCTTGCTTTCTTCTTCCCGTAAGTTTCCCATCACGGATAGCTTGGGCAACTATCTTAGCTTCATTCTCATTGCGTATCTTTGTTATCATTTATCAATACCTATTTAGTAGTTCTTCTTCAGAAATTTCTTCAGTATTTGGTTCGAGCGATTCTTTTAACTTCTTGATTACCTTCGGTAGTAATTTTGCCTGATCGAATGCATTACGATAGTAAGTCGTACTTGTGTTCGCGCTTTGTACAGTACCAATTGCTTCTTCCAACCTGTTATTAAGAATAGGAATTAACTTCTCTATCTTTGCTTTACCTACAGGATTGGAATCGCTACTTTGAGGAAGTATTTCTTCTATTGTTTTTAAAGTATAGTTTGAAGGTCTTGAAGATAATTGCGAAACCATTGCAGGTCTAAGTAAAGCATTTAAGGATTTTAAATTCTGAGCCTGTTCTTTTGTTTTTGGAGTAAAATCTTGACCAAAGAAACCACCTACTGACCCAACAGTATTTAAAAAATAGCCAGGCAAATCACCTTGGAATGCATCTCCTAAATCTATGTCGCCAAGTAAATCAGCATCAGTCTCAGACGCAGATTCCGTCCTTAACGATTCCATCAACTGCTGTTGTTTATTTAAATCCTGCTCAATAGTCTGCCTCTCAGCTTTAAGTTTAGCTAACTGTTCTTTTTTGATGTTTGTATCTATCTCGCTATTAGCGTCTAACTCATCAATCTTTCTTGCATTTAAGGCTAATCGAGAAGTTGCCTCAGCAATACCCAATGAAAACTTTGTTCTTTCCCGATCTAGTTGTTCTGCAAAAACTGAATTTGTATTTTTCTTAGACTGAATTTCTTCACGCAAGTTTTGTAGTGCTAGTTTCTTCTGCTCTAATTCAGCATATTTTTTATCACGATCAATATCTCTTTCATTAGACTTAATATCCCTCTCAATACCTAATACCTCTAATTGTAGCTCTTTATATTTATTAAGAGTCTGCATCGACTCGGTTTCCAATGTACTGCGTAGTAGTCGATTTTCTTTATCGGCTTTATCAAATTTGTTTTTAAATTCAATACCTTCTATCTGTGCAGTTTTAAACCTTGTGTCTAACTCCCTTGCTTTATTAGCAACAAATGGAGCAGTACCCGCATTAATTAAATCAACATCTTTCTTGCCACCTTTTCCACCAAGTAGGTTTTTAACTGCTCTGCCGAGTTCAGGATTTGTTTGCTCTAATTGCAGTAAATCTTGTGGGCTAAAATTAGATAAGTTTCCTATCGCCGTTCTTTCTTCCGCCTCACGCTTCTCCTTATTAAGCCCGTACTGCTGTATCATACCGCCTATCTGTTGGCCCATATTCGCAAACATGCGACCCTGGGCTTCGCCTGCCCTCGCTATGAGGTTGGCGGCATTAGCGGTAGATCCGAGAGCGGATCCGTAGTTGCCTGAAAAGAATGGTCGTCTAGCCATGATTATTTGTCTCCTTACGAACCAAATGGTCCTACATTAAGATTACCAAGTAAACCCCCACCTATTGCGCCTAGTCCGCCGAATAATCCACCCATCGCGGACCCTTGTGCGGCGGCTTGTGCGGCGGCAATGTTAGCCTGATTAGCCGCATTCTGCGAAATAAACCCTAGTCCCGCTTCCGGGTTAAGGTACTGCGGTCCGCTCGATAGTCCGTAGTTCGCCTGTCCGAATACGGACTGTCCTTGTTGCAGAGCATTCCCGCCACCCCGACCAAGTAGCGCCTGGAACGGATCGAGCATAAACTTATCCTCCATCTGTGCGAGGTTACCCACCGCATTGATGTAATTCGATAATCCCTGCTGACGGAGTTGCTCGTTTAGACGCTCCGCGTCCATCGTAGCACCTACATTAAACTGATCAGCAGTCATTGCACGGGCAGCATCACCTGTCTGTATTCCTGCTTCCTGTCCTAGTGCGGATTGTGCGAATGCACGGTTTTGCATCTTACGCTGATTGTCTTCCATGATGCGAGCTTCCGCTTCCTCAATAGCACCTTTCTGATCAAAAGTTCTGCCCATGAGAGTCTGTCTAGCACGGGCGGATTCCTCGACCTGTTTCATCTCGCGATCTGTAAGACCCTCATTTAGCGCACCACGCGCATCGGCAAGAAGTGCGGATCGTAATGTATCCTCACCGGAGTCAAGTTGTCCAATGGCGGCATCCCCGCTCATTGCATAATCTGCGGAATCAAGCGTAGAAGGCATTGTGATTGGTCCGCTACCCTGCCCTTGCCCTGTCTGAAATAATTCGCCAACCTCTGTGGCGCTTCCTGCGTCCACATCCGCTTGTGTCGCTTTGCGTAATCCGGTGAGGTTTTCGCGCTGTTGCTCAAGCAGAATACGGGCATCATCCAATCCGCTCGTTGCGGCGGGTTTGTAGTCTTCCATCACATCTTGGAATCGCCCTGATAACCGCTCAACATCCGCCAGGTCAGCCTCGCGTTGACGGGATAAATTGCCTCGCTGTATGTCTTCAGCTAGTGCGGAAAGTCCAAGAAAGTTATCGTCATCATCAAAACCTGCTCGGCGGTCTGAGGGTAATCCCGTGGCAGGATCAATCGCCCTACGACTGTCTCCGAGAAGGTTGATCATCCCGTCCCCTGCGAAAGTTGCGGGTATAGTTTCCGTTTGTCCCGCTTTTGATTTATCTACGATAATTTGCCCGTTTGGATCTTTCGCGTAGACGGGAACCGAATCTTCGGGCGGAATGGTGACAGTTGATTGTATTTCCTGTAAGTTGACCGTCCTGCCGTTATTAAGTCTTAATTCTTTCCTTGCGGCTATTTCTGATGCTTTGTGTGCTGTAGTTTCACCTACTTCAAGTATTGCTCCTGTGTTGGGATCACGAACAGTAACCTCATAAATTCCTTTAGGTTTCTTGGTTCGCCCTTTTGCTGATAAATCTCGTTGCATGTCCCCTATTTTTACTATATCAACCCTTGGTTTTACCGTCCTTGTTTCAGTTGTAGCTTCCTTACCACCCTCGTATCCAACGACCAACCTACCTTGATCATCGTATGTACCGCTAGTCGCCTCTTGGCGGTTTCCCAACAATGTCTGACGCAAAACATCCGTATCAGTTTGTGCGGTTTTTTTACGCACACTCTCTTCGAGGGGTAATAGACTTTCGAGTGAACCCGTCTCCGCAAAATCGCCGGTGCCCGTAAGTAGCTCGACCTGAGCCTTAAGAGCATCTGCCATGCCCTCGCCGTAAGTTGGTTGTTGTGGATAGTTTATGTCAGGACTACTCATTATTTATTCTCCTCTGAATTGCATTAAAATCATACCACCGAATCGGTTGGTTTTTTGTTGCCCGACTCCATCCTACTTTTGGTAATGGGTACGGGATTTTTCTTATAAATTCTTTTACTCCGCCAATCGCCATATGCACATACCATGCATCAGGATTTTTTACATTCCATTGATCCTGCGGCTTTACCTCGCTTTTCGAATCAACCGCTTTGCCGAGAAGAAAACTCTCAGGTGTAATAAAAACATAGCCATTACCACAATAGGCGGCAATGTCGCGATGCATATCGATACCACACTCATCGTACAGATCTTTTGCTTTTAGGAGAATACTCATTCTGCGGTTAGGTACTCCTCTGCATCGGTTGCGGAGACTGCGCTACCAAGGTTTACGCGAACCCAATTCGTGCCGTTATCCACGGCAAGGCATGGGTTACCACCATCGCCGTCACTGACATAAATCATTCTGCCCGTGGTGCCGTTACTCGGCAGAGTGGCAACGGTCTTATTCTCCAGGGTGACAGAAGTTGCGGAGATTGAATCTACGGTGACGGTAGGTTCGCCTAGTAAGTTAAGAGATGCGGCATCCGTCTCCACGCCTGTGGCGAAGGTAAAACCACGGGTAACTGTTGCAGTTACTGCCATTATGCAATTTCCCTCCTCGCATTCGCTCCGCCCGCTATCGCTTCAAGCGATACATGGCGAAAGCTAGGCCGCCCCACCGTTACATCTACTTCTACGCTCGCGGCGTAACCTCTTGCTCTGCCACTGCCAAAGCGTAAAAGCGAATCTTCGGCGCCATTTTTTGTATGTGTAAGAACTGTTGAACTACTGTCAGGATCAATAGTATTAACTTTTATTGTGAAAACTGATTGGCTTAATATTTCCCAATCATTACCTCGCCCTGCCCCAAGGCCCACAAATTGAGCACCCGCACTAGTATTATCAAGCTTTATATTGGTCAATACTCCACCTGTGATTTGAGCCTGGAGTAAATCATATGAATTTCCTTCAATAAGAAACGGATGCCACTTATTGATAACTTTGATTTGCGGATAAGGAGTAGAATAATTTTGAATGCCGTCTGTTGTAGGAAAAACAAAAAACTCATTAAACTCATCGGTGCTTACGCCCAACTGCCCTCTCCTCCATCTTTTCACATCTATATTTCCTAATGTGAATGAGCGGGTCTTCAGCTTGGCACTTATCGCGGTGGAGGTAGTGCTTGCGCTCCCTACCGTTCCCGTGATGTCTGTGGTGCCTTCCTCTACTAGATGCCATCCTTTATCGTTAACTGCGAAGAGTCTGCGCTTCTGCGGGTTACTTCCATGCAATACTGTGACAAAGTCATCTATGGCAAATCCTGCGGGGAATGAATCTACTGAGGTCCATGCTGTGTTAAGAATATCATATATAAATACTTTATTATTTGTGGTGGATGAACCTGTGGGAACTGCGAGGTAGTATTTATTATCGAATACTATACCCACCGCTTTGTCCGCATGTGCGTAATTTACCTCTTTAAATTGATCCTGTATTGGACGAGATAGTGGTACTGCTTCTCCGCTTACTTTCGAGATTGCGACTCCTAATCCCTTTGCAGGGTCTAAGCCTTGTTGAAGCGTAAACACTCCATCATCAGATAGGAAATATATTTGTGGTCCACTTGCGGCAACACTCTTGCGAGCAACACATCCTCTTTGGCGAGTGATCTCAAAGACTGCGGCGGCGGATGTAGTAGCCACATTATTTATTAGGTGTATGCTGTTCCTAAAAAAAACGAGTAACTGATTTTCAAGGTATGGAGTAAATCCTACTAAGCGATCTGCGGTTCCACGATTGATTCTAAATTGCGATTCTGCCGGATAGAAATTTGAGTCGTCTAATAACTCAGACATGATTACCGTGTACTGCGAATCACTTGGCTGTGGCACGATAAGCCTGTTAGAGAAGAATGTGCCAAAATTTGTGCTAGGACATTCTATCCTGCCTGCTGTTGGTGATGGATTATTCTTTAGCGTAAAGGCTGTCGGTGTCGTGAAATCACCATTCCACTCAAGCGGATCTTTACTCTCCCCGCGAAAGAGGATCAGCTTTTCCATTGCCTGTACGAAACTTGCATTATCTCCGCTTGCTACTTCCTCTCCTCCAGGATACGCAATATCTATTCCCGTATCATTCTGATCATTCCATAGTATCACTTTATTCTTAGTGGCACAGGCAATAAATTCGACTCCTGTCGCAGGATCTGAAAACAGAGTGCTACAAAATATTTCTTCAGATCCCTCTGCATAAGTTAAACTGACCGCACCTGATTTAAACTCAATACCTTTACGCACGGATGCAATGTCTCCGTCTAGTCGCATATTCTGCGATGTCTCAACAAGTCCGCCTTCAAGCGTTGTTGGCTCTAGGTAACTATCAATACCACGAAACCCGCGATCCCCTTCCGTTAAGATAGGATCATCCATTCTGCCCATTGGTTTATATCTTGGCATTATTTCTTTAACTCCTGATAAAGTTTCACACTCATGTAAACTAGCGTGACTAATCCTACTGCTATTCCCAAGAATGTATCTACCGTGGATAACCCAAAGGTTGCGGCAGTTCCGCTCATGCCTGCTACTGAGACGCGATCAAACATTATCTACGCCCTCCCGGTGTGAAGTAAAACCCCACGATCATCGGCAACACGACTGATGTTTGGAAGAGGCAGAGGTGTCCGGTAGTGACGACCAAATTGGCTTGCTCTGCCGGAAAACTGAGGAGTCCGAAAAAAATCTCTGTTTTTCCTTCCCCTGTAATATTTGTTGTACTGAGGAGTGGGACTGATGGGAAAATTGCTGTGATGCATGTGACGAATGAGATTGTACCCATCCCAATGAGCGCGAGCATCCTGCGAGTTGCACGAGTAAAAGCACCGCCATCACCGCTGTTGAGGCTTTGTTGGAACTTAATCGCGAACTCATTATTTCGCGCCTCTCTTGCCATTTCAATTTCATACTTCTGTTGCCTCGAATCTGTGAGCATTCCGAACACACCCTTGAGTATGCTCCCCATTGCGGCTGAACCCCCACCCGTCAAAAATAGTGTAAGTAGCTCGAACATTATTTAGCATCTAGTTTTTCAAATAGTTTCTGTATATCACGCCTGCGGTCTTCGGAAAGTTTAGTCAGATGCTCGACATCCTTCGATTGTCCCGCATCGCTAATCTCGATCTGACGTAGACGCTCTTTCATGTCATCGATCTCCCACTTGTTGCGTTTAATGAAGAATGCAAGGATCGATATGGCAACGCCAACTCCCGCAAACATGTAGTGTGAAATTTCCATCTCACTCCTCCACTTTGTCGCGAAGCCTGTCCAACTCCTTTTCTATATATTTAAGCCTCTCAAACTGCTGATAGTCGGAGGTGATAGGAGCGTCCTGCATATTTACCAAATGCTCAAGATCCGCTTTTGCCTGTTCTGAAAATTTCTCTAGGTGCATCATGCGAGCAGATAAATCGCCAAGCAAAGTACCTTCGTGTTGCACTCGCCCCAGGCTATTATCGAGTTCGTTAATCTTGTTCCATATGACAGAGTAGCCCCACACAGCGGTGCCAACAATGGCGATAACTTTCGCCATGAATGCCAAGTTTGCTTTAACCTGTACATTCTCTCCGACCTCGGTTGCCATTAGGGTCTTTCAGAACTTGTCCACTCCTCGCCTACTAGAATCGCAAGCATCTCGGAATGCGTGTTAGCGGTTTTACCTGCCAGGAACGCAGGGGTGTCGCCCTCGAACTTTACGAAGGTCTTGGAGCCATCCAGCGAGAATCTTAAAGTTTCTGCCGAGTTTTCTAGGACTTGGTTAAAATCAACGGAACTTACTTCCGAAGCGTCAATGATTACATAATTTCTACTCATAATTATTAAGAAGGTACTGAGGTTGAAAAGGTTGCACCGTTGTTAACAGACATGTCATTTCCGCCACTTCCTTGGTCGGTAACTGTAGTACCTGTGCCACCGTCATTATCGCCGCAACGCCACCATCCGACAGGTGAGTAAGAGGACAGATCGGTAGGTACTCCACTATTGTAGATCGCTGTGATATCAGAAGCAGATAAACCTCGATTCCAATACGCTGCTTCATCCACTTTACCTTCATTCGTGAAAGCTCCCTTACCAATCATAAACCTATCGGCACGACTTGGGAGTGAACTTGGTGCGTTTGTTTTTTGATAAACTTGTGCTCCGTCTAAGTAAAGGGTTACCGTGGTATTTCCATCCCATGTGGCTACAAGATGACACCACTGTCCCTTGGGAGTCATGAGACTATAATTACCCATTTGCTGATTTCCATGATACCATAGAAAATATTGGAGAGAATTCCCGCCATAATATTCGTCAGTCAAATACCATCTTAGGTATGGGTAATTCCAACTAGTATCCGCAGAAGCACAAGGACCGCCAAGCCAATCAAGGGTTCCACCGTTACTTGCCAAGTTAGGATCATCTTCACGCCACATCCATGTTGAAAAGGTGTAACCGTTAGCCATATCACTCATATCAACAGGTGATGCCGTTGTGATTGCGTGATCATTAAGGCCGTCAAAATCTAAGCTGTACGTGTTATTTAGGGGTGCTACAGGTACATTATTTGAAAAAACAGGACCGTTGACAAGACTTGCATCGTTACCACCACTACCTTGGTCTGTAATGGTTGTGCCTGTGCCACTATCGTTGTCTCCCATTCTCCACCATCCGACAGGTGAATAAGACGCAAGGTCAGTAGGTACTCCACTGTTGTAAATTGCAGTAACATCAGAAGATGATAACTCAGAGCCAAAGATTGCTACTTCATCGATCAATTGATTTGCGTAAGTGCTAGTTGATGTTCTTGCTCCTATATCTAAAGGATTACTGCTAGGCACATTAAAGGAAGTGTAAGTTCCGCTTTTAGCTGCATCACCTGCTGATACCTCTGAGCCATCAATGTAAAGCTTAAGAGCGGAGAGATTTGATGTTGCGTCAACTGTGACAACAATATGATGCCAATCACCTATCGACTGATTCAATGTGTAGTTTTTCGTTAAATATCCACCATTTGTATTATCATAAAGATACACATACAAAGTACCTCCGATAAATAATATATAAATACCGTTTGGATCGCTATGTAGGATTGGATAATACGATGCTGACGCTTGCGAATTAAACCACGCAGACAAACTTGTAGCACCTGATAATCCAAGTCCTGTCACTTCAGCGTAATCGTCAGTTCCGTCGTATTGTAAGCTGAAGATGTTATTTAGGGGTGCACCACCACCACCTCCTCCACCAGGTACAGCGGATATAGCCGATGCTCCGAAACTTGGAAGTATAAAGGTCATCTTAGGAAGCTGTATCGCCTGCTAGAACAAACACATCTGCCACGCAACTGATCAATCCCGTCACAGCATACTGCCCTGCGGTCTTGGTGTGTGATTGGCGGTTATAGAGAGTCGAGCTTGATGTGGAGAATGTAATTTGCCCTGCCCCGTATTGTATGACTGAGCAATTGAATCCCTCGCCTAATCCGCTTGGCAGGGTAAGCGTAATCGCAGATCCGTTTGTGAACTTAATCACCTTTCCGTTGTCTCCCGCTACTAGCGTGTAAGCTGTTCCTGTCTGCTCGTTAATAGAAGCGTCAAAGTCTTCGAGCTTGTTACCGCCCAGGTCAACTGTTCCGCTTGATACACCAATCACATTTGTGTCGGCTGTTCCGACTGTCTTGGTAGCCGCATCGCCGAGTCCAAGATTGGTGCGGGATGTTGCGGCACTTGACACATCGCTCAAGTTGTTACTAGCGACTAGATCGCCCTGCGGGGCAAGTGCCACAAGATTTGTGACTGTTACTTTTTTAGTTGTAGGTGTTCCGCTGACATCGTCAACGATAGGAAGGATGTCCGCACCCGCAGGTGTTGGGAGATCGGTAAGTTGTGAGATTTTTACATTCGCCATTTTTCGATTAAGTTAAGATTGGTTCGTTTAATTCAGTTCGTAAGACTTCATCAGCCTCGGTGGTAAGGAATGGTGCTACTTCAAATAAGATGTATTTGCCGTTTTCACTCGTCATAAAATCCCCTGACTCAGTTCGTATAACTCCGTCAGGCGAAGGTACGCCACTTGTCGTGAACGGACGGGGCGTGCCTACATTAAGATCGAGCGAAAGTGCCATTACACATTATAGGCGATTACCGCACCACTGCTTAGAGTGATTCCGGTTATACCTCCGTAGATTGCGGTGTTTGCGGTTAGTGTCGTATTGTCCACTCCTGCGGTAATATTACTAAGATCCTCCACATTGGAAGTAATTGAGCTAATTACCGTGTCTTCAGTTGCGACAACTGCGAACCAATTGCCTGTGTGTGCGGAAGTGTCTGAGATATACTTTCCACCGTTAAGTCCTAATCCTCTGTATTCGTTAGCCATGATTAAATATTGGTTTGGTAGGTTGTTCCGTATGTTACGAATTGTATAAAGTTCTGCTGACCCTGTTGGCGCTCCAACTTGTCTAGCTCGATTGTTAAAAGTGATTCGGCCTGCTGAAATGCGACTCCTGCTTGAGAAGTTTGCGAGTCCGAGTTTAGCCAATCCCCATAGGCCCCATAAATGGCATACTCGCTAAACACATATGGGTAGTCCGTACTGCTCGATGTATAGTCAGTAAAAGGTGCGCGGTATAGAGTGTATACAGGTTTTGTACTACTGCGATTTGTAAGTACAACTTTACCATAGCCACTATTTGCGTACTCCACGCGGAATGCTATTTCATCGGTAAATCCTGTATCGTAGGGATCGTTATTTGAGATGCGGAGGACTTCACCAATATCCGTTCCAAAATCGATTACATTCATAATCGTGGATACTGCTTCTGCTCCGCTTCCGCCACCACCTGAGAAGGATACCGTAGGTGCGGATGTGTAACCTGTTCCTCCTGCGGTTACCGCCACTCCGTTTACTGCACCATTGGAATCTATTGTCGCAATTGCTGTGGCTCCGCTTCCGCCCCCTCCTCCGCTAAAGCTAACGGTTGGTGCGGATGTGTATCCCGTTCCTCCTGTACCTACAGATACATTGCGTACCTGATTATCAGGTGTTTTCTGCTCCAAGCGGACAGTATCGGGCCATCTAGTGCGTTCCCATGCTAATCTGCCGAAGCGGTTAAAACTGCGTACTGCCGCATCCTCCTCACTTGTAAGTAACGAGTCAACGCCCACCAGGTGCTTAAGGTTGGTGAGCATCGTACTGACCGCTACTTCTCTCATGCCGCTTTGAAGCTTGGTCCGCTGAAGGACTTCTTTGTTAAAGTCTGTGCCTTGAATGATGGGTTATCGCGAAGGTATTCTTTTACGAAACTTTTATCGCTCCAACATCCTGGCTTAAATTGATGCCAACGAAAATAATCGCGGGCAGGGATGGATGCTTTTAATTGTCCAAGTCCATCCATCTTGGCGGAACCCATCTCCCTATTCTCCTTGCGGCATTGTGCCTCACGCATAGCTAACTGTGATTTTTCCATGTCCACTTCGTAACGCAAATAACGGTCGAGGTTCTTCATAAACTGCGATCCGTTTCCGCTTTTCCATTTAGGTAAGAATATTTCCGCCATTTTAGTATAGGTTAGAGGGAGGTCCGCATCGCGAACCCCCCTCCGTTATGCAACAAACAATAATTAGTTAAAATATCCGTGTGCTTTTGGGCTGTAGCAGGCAAGTCCGGCTACGAGATCTGCGAAACCACGGCGACCTCCGCCACGATTCTCAAGCTCAGAAGTAGATTCAGCTTTAAGCATGTGGATACCTACATACTCAGGATCGATAAGTAGTCCTGCGTCTGCATCAACGGTTGCTGATCCTGATGTTCTGTTAAGGAACACACTAGCTAATATAGCGATATTACCGAAGTCACCTTCGTAAAAATTAACTGATAATGTAATTTTTTTACTTTCAGCAGGCTGTGTAACCTGGAAAGATAATGCAGTTGTAGAACCTTCCTGACGAGCGAAGTTTGAGATTTCGCGTTTAAGGCCAGGACCTGCAATCAAGGTAAGTTGTCCACCAGGCATTCCGTTAGCTTCGTAAAGCTCTTGAAGAACATTATTGACAGTACTTTCGGTCTGAGTTCCGGTTGTGTCGTTAGCGACATTCTGCGCAAAGCTTGGTATATCGGAAGGCTGTCCGCCTACGCCTAACCATTTAAACATTCCGCGAGTTTTATATGGATTAGTTCCATCATCAGCTTGACGATCCTGCGCTGAACATACAGCAGATTCAAGGTCTCTTTTTAGTTCGCGTACTGCTTTGCTTTCGGCTGAAGCGAATTCAGATGTGACACCGGCGGTGTCTACGATTTCCTGAAGATCAGAAACTGCGTAAGTCTTGCGAAGCTTTTGAATGTGATTTCCTAACTTTGCACGGTTAGCGGCTTTGTCATCGAAGCTAGAAGCGTCTTCACCTTCGAGTACTCCGGCAAATGAAGGAGTTGCCATGTTGTCTGTTTGCCACTCGAAGAATGTACCGCTTGCGGTTGCTTTTTTAGCCATTGATACGAATGGTGTTGCTTCAGGTTCAAGCAGGGTGACGATGTCCGATAAGTCCTCCCTGTTGCCTGATACTGCATAAGTTTTTGTAGATGCCATTTTAATTAATTCCTTTTAAGTTTTAGATAAGATTGATAGTCCGCCATAGATCCGGATTGTTCGTACTTCTTATACGCCGCCTCCACAGCCTTCGTCTTCTGTGCTTGTGGAGTCTTTGCCCTTGCCGCTCCTGCTTCCGTGGATGCCACGGGTGCTTTTGGCTTGGGGGCGGGTTTCGCCTGTTCGCCTTGGCGTGCCTTTACCGCATTCAATCCCTCCACCATGAGTGCCAGGGCGAAGTTTGAGTTTGGTAAATGATCCACCAATGGTTTGTACAACTTGTTACCCTTCACTTGCATGAATAACTTATAGTCATCGCTCTCCGGCTCTCCCAAGAATTGGAAGGTTTGGATCGCTTGCTGATCAGATGCTTGACGCTCCTTAATCCATGCCTGTCTTGCGGGGGCATCCTTGCGAATTATCTTTTTCGCATTGGATCGTATTCTCCGCAGTTCGGCTTTGGTATAAGTTTTGTCACCATCCTTTAGCACATACTCATTTCCGTCATCGTCATATTGGGCTTCGTTTTCCATCCCATCCTCTGCCCACTCGATAAGAGTGTTTAGATTCTCGACTTCCTTCGCGAGTGCCTGCTCATCAGCAACATTGTGTAGAGCATTGTCTTTGAGGAACTCAGGAGTTTCGCTAGTTTGCGTTTGCTGTGCCTGCTCCGCTTGGGCTTGCAGTTCAGCGTTTTCCGCAAGTAGTGCCTTCTTCTGAGCGGTAAGTCTACCAAACCGTTTAACCGCAGATGCGTTCAGCGATTTCGCGAGTTCGCGACTTTCCTCTTCGGACAAGTTGTCCAGGTCGATTCCGTATTTCTGTAAAAGAACATTATTTTCCGAAGGTTGTGGAGACGGCGTATCGTCTTCCGTATCTTCGGCGGTAGTTTCCTCGGCGACTTCCGTAGGCTCCGCAGTTTCTTCAGCGGGTTCGTCTGTCTCCTCGGTTGTAGCTTCAGGTTCCGCTTCTTTGGTTTGCTTGCGTCTCAGTAATTGATCCGCAAATTCTGCCATTGAGACATTACCATCTACTTTCGTTTCTGTGTTCACGGAATTTTCAGAGGACTCCGAGACAACCTCTTCTGTTAATGTTTCCATAGTATTCAAGGCTGTAGCCTAGTGTAGCACAATGTAGTAAATTGTCTTGACAAAGGCAATAAAAAACCCCCTGCGCCACCCCAAGCGCAGAGGGTACATATCATGAATATAACAACTAAAGTTTGTAGAAAGTATCCAACTCTTCGTCTATTGCTTCGAGTTTTCCTGTGATGTAAAAGTGTCTGTTTGTGTCTGCGATGATCTCAGGAGTCTGCAACGCCCGGATAGTTTCTTCACGCATAGCTTCACGCACTTCAATATATCGCTTGAAGTTAGGTTCGTTCTTGAGAGCGGACAGCGCTCTAATCGTATCCTCATGATCAAGTTCGTGGTTAGTTTTACTCATCAATATTTTATTCTATCTCCGCCCCGAAAATATTTTTTATGATTTTTAAGATTTTGCGGAATAACTAATCTAGGTATTTTCATGTATTCTTGAAAAAAATAATTAAAAGCTTCTTGATCATTGTTTTCTTGTGCTATTTGCATTTCCTTTAAATACATTAATTCTAATTCTTTGTTTTCTCTGTCCTGCTCTAGAAGTTTAAGATTATGCGTACTTGTACATCCTAATAATAAAAATAGGGCAACCCATCTCACTTCTTCCTACCCTTCCAATTTACACGCTTCGAACTCGTCTTTCTTTTTACTGCACTTTTCTTGCATTGCGCTTTGGTGGGCCGACATGCGGGATACGGACGCTTCGACGAGCGCGCAGACTTCCTGCCACATGGCTTGCCCGTTTTGCAATCGACCCAACCTTTCCCTTTGTTCCGACTGAACCACTTCGTCAGTCCACCACTTTTCTTGGACATTACTTTTTGCCTTTAACTGTCTTGTATTTTCCGCCACGACGCTTGTACTCTTTTGTTAAATACCCACTAGCATAAGCGGAAGGCCAAACCTTATACTTTCTTTTTGCTTCCGCTTTGACGCGGTTGTAAAGGGCTTTGTTGGTTGGGACATTCTTACTCACTTTTTTTCCTCCGCCTTTTCAAGGCCACAAAGTCGGACTTTGTGATTCTATTGCGAGGTTTTGCCGCCCTCGCTATTTTCTTTTGCTTTGATGTCAATTTTTTTACCACTTCTTACAACTCCAATATCCTGCGGTTAGTTTAGACTTCTTCTCATCGCATTTATGTCTTGCTCGGAAGGATTTACGCCGTGCGGGTATATTCTTTTTGATAGACATGTTAGGGTCACCGAATCTGACAAGGCGAACCTTATCGCCCTCTTTAGCAAGAACAGCAAACTTCTTGGACTTACCTGGGGTTCGCTTCGGAGAATTATATGAAGAAAATTTCTCGCCACGATAGGTGATCATTTCTTCTTGCGTTTAACCATTTTCTTTCCGGTCTTCTTCGCATAAGCTTTAGCCGCCGCTTTGCCTTTTGTGCCGTAACCGAATTTTTTCTTACCTACCATTGGCATAATTTATGTCCCTTTCTATGCCGCCTCAGTGGCGGTTTGTCCGAATTGCGTAGGTGCCGCACCGAGTCTGCCAATTTCAGCATTAGCTTTTTGCTGAATGGCGAAATTACGCTGTTGCATGTAGTTCTGTATGCGCTCCTGCAATGCCGGATCTTGTTGTGCCTTCTGTTGTATATCAGGCTGTGATAACCATTGTTGAAATACTTGCTTTTTCATCTCATGAGCATCCTGCGGACGAACATTAGGTGGCACTCCTGCCACTAATTCTGCAATTGTCTGCCTCTCCTCTTCCACCGCTTTCTGAGATGCTGTCTCTTTTGGAATCATGATCTTCTCAGATGCACCAGGCATGATCTGCCCTACTGCGATTTGTAACATCTTCTCGGTATCAAGCGTTCCTGATCTATCGAGTGCAGGGGCAAGTTCGGCAATCGCTTTTACACGCTCAAGCATTTGTGAAGGATCTTGTGTCGCCACATCAAACTGTAGGTAAAAATCGAATCTCTCGCCAGGTCTGCCCTTATTAAACTTCTGAATGTCCTGCATTCCGGTTACACGGAAAAACTCAGCATCGGGACCATACTGCTGATATAGCGTCCACACTTGGTCGATTACGAATTTAAGGTGATTAAATACCTTATTGATTACCGCCTGCTGTTTATTTTGTGCTTCCACACGATCAACGCCTGGAGCGTTATTACCCATATATCGGTCAAATAATTCCTGTATATATCTGCGGACTTCTACATTTCCGCCATCAAATGGAGGGGTATTTGCCCAACGGATCTCGCCAGGTGTACGATATGGGACACGGACTCCAGGACCCCATTTTGTGGGAGGTCTTCCGAGCGGGTGTTCAAGTGGGGGTAAAGTTGCCAATGATTGACGGTCAGTCATGGAGTCAATCTGTATCTTCATCTCCTGTTGAAGAGGTTCACCAACTTCAGGTATAGAGCGAGACGAATAAAGTCTTTTGCTTACATTCTCATATTTAGTAACCACAAATGGATACTTGCCGTGAGCGTAATCCATGAGTTCATGCTTGGCATACAACTCAGGAATATCGGGATGAAAGATTGTGCAGTAAATACCGGGGACTCCGTCTTCATCTAGGAGTCTTTGATAACAGTACACTATTCTAATAGTCTCATCATCATCACGAATTATCGCATCCTCCTGACGCACATTATAGAGACTATTATCTGCCTGTGTATGTTTGGCTAAGTGTTTCGCCTTTTCTACAAACTCGGCATCCCATCCTTCGGAACTAACTTTGGATTCCAATTGCTCCGGAGTCATATGAAGGACATGGAAGCAATATGGTGCTTCCTGCGGATCAATTGTATAGTTAGGCCAAATAACATCCTCATCGGGTGCCAACGCTTTTATGCATGGTCGATTTACGACCTGGCGGGTAACGGGGATTGTGGTTATGCCTTCCTTGCGAAGTTCGCGAAGCATAGCTTTCGCTTTGGACTTGGATACTTTAAATTGGTCTTTTAACGCGGCAGATAATTCCTCATCCATGCTTCCGTCCTGGATCGCTTGTGCGATCTGTGGAAGTGCCTGTGCTATCTCATCTAAGCGGATAGTCTGTTGCTGTTTAAGTTCCTTGGAGTCCCAATAAACATAGTGGACCATCAGGCCCTTCTCGAAAAAGTGGTTTAATCCTAATTCCAATTGATCGTAAAACTCATCCATCTTGGAGTTCATTAACCAACGCAGGAACATGGATATTACATTGGCACGCTCGACATCACCGGATTCCACAGGAGTTGCCACGATATGTGCGGATCTTACCGCATTGGTAGTCATGGCGACACACTTGTTTATCTGATTATCCACCATGCGGATTTCTTGGTCACTTGCTCCATCCCAAGGAAATACCTCGCCTGTCTGACTGAGATGCGAATGTTTCTTGAAGTCATCTGACTTTCCTGCCCACAGGCAGTTTCTTACATCGTAATCTCTTTGTCTACGATCTAACCATTCGCCCAACTCCGACTGAGTCCTGCGGTAGGTTTCCGCAAGATAGTCAACATCAGGCTCTTTACTGACATAGAGTAATTCGTCATCGGCGGCAGACTGCATATGCGTAGCATAATGTAACCTTTTGTAGTTGACATGGCAAGATTAATACCCTCCACCACCTGTACAGGCTAGACTTGAATGACCGATATGATCGGCTCCGCTAATCATTAAGTACCTAATACAATCTACGAAATCCTTAAAATGTTCCTGTCTCGAACTACCCGTATATTCTAGCATCGAGGATATTAGATTCTCGCACCTGTCAGACACAAAGAGTTTGGGTCTGTTCTTATCCGTCATTGGCTCAGTATCATCCCACGCTAGTGCATCATTGATCTTCGCAATACCCGCTTCCACTTCTACGCCTGGAGCGGGTCGCATGACAAAGTCAAGATTCGCCATTGTGTTAATTATATTACTCTCACCCTCCTTCTCCCTGACGGTGGCGGCTCCCATGCGGGGGTCAACGATTCGCTCGAATATATCCTCGCCTTCCTCCAATGCCTCGAAGTGATCGCGGTAATCTACATATCCCCAACCGAGGGGCCTTTGGGCAGGACCGGGCTTTCCCACGCTCTTACCCACGGCATTAACATGCGGCAATGCCCATTGGCCCATCGTTGAATCGGGGAACTCGCGATAAACGTAGATTGATCCGTCCTGCGTCACACCCGCCCATATCGCCACCCACGGTTTACTTCCGCCAGGATCGCATACAAAGTAGCGGGTGGCACGCACCGTAGGGTCGGCGATGAAGGGGATTCGTTCATGGGGGACGACATTGGTGTCGCGGTTGAACTTAGGGA
>VTLG01011418.1_pt1 | contig 22054 bp, 17 predicted proteins | sample 4694571 | NCBI WGS metagenome assembly VTLG01 (sample SAMN12604809, study PRJNA352737) | marine metagenome | biome: ENVO:00000447; feature: ENVO:00000209|ENVO:00000569|ENVO:01000036; material: ENVO:00002151; isolation source: viral sequences binned using virsorter ... | reverse complement strand
AGGCCTTGAGTCACCGCCAGCGGTAACCACTAACACACTACTCTTGCAAAAGTATCTAAATCTGTTCCTGTTCAAATGAACATATACCTTCAGGAAGCACTAGCACGGGAGAAGGCCAAAGGGTCTTTTGAGGAATACCGTCGCTATATCTCTGAAGATTATCAGGATTGGTCGTATGTAGGTCTTGTCAACGACCACCTACAAAAGGTATATGACGGCGACATACGCCGTTTAATGGTCTTTATGGGGCCACAGCATGGCAAGACCAAGGCCGTATCTGAAGACTTTGCCTCCTACTGGATTGGCAACAGGCCCAAGACCAGCGTCATAGGCACAGCATACAACTATGACAGGGCTATGGACTATGGTCGCGATGTCCGTGCAAGGGTACGATCCCCGGAGTTCAAGGCCATATTCCCTGAAGTCAGCATGAACCCCGACTCCACAGCGGCAGACAGGTGGTCCGTGATGAATGGGGGCGGATACTATGCCGCAGGCGTAGGCACAGCCCTCACAGGACGCCGTGGAGACCTTATGGTGATCGATGACCCCTTCTCCGGGCCAGAGGACGCCAACAGCGAACTGTCGCGAGAGAGGGTCTGGAAGTGGTATAACACGGTGTTCAGGACGCGCCTGTCTCCCGGCGGAGCCATTGTCCTTGTGATGACGCGGTGGCACGATGATGACCTCGCGGGAAGGCTCCTGGAGAAGCAGGGCGACAGGTGGGCGGTGCTGGAGATTAAGACTGAAGCAGAGGAAGATGATATCCTCGGACGTGAGGCAGGGCAGTATCTCTGCGATGCCCCCGGAGGAAGCCGATACTCACAGGAAGACTATGATGAGATGCGGCAGGATATGCCGCCCTATGACTGGTCGGCCCTCCATCAGCAGAACCCTGTCCCCACTGAGGGGCTGTTCTTCCAGAAGAACTGGTTCCCCCGCTATGATGTCGTCCCTGAGAACGCCACCTACTACGTAACGGCAGACCTCTCATACGCAGGGAAAGAAACCAGCGACTATGCCGTAATCATGGCATGGGCCATAGACCACGAAGCCAACTGGTATTGTGTCGATATGTGGCGCGACAAAGCCACCCCCGACATTATAGCAGACCAGATGGTGAGCTTCCTGGAGCAATACAAGCCCTATGAGGCCGTGCTGGAGAAGGTAGACGACAACTTCGGCGGAGCCATCATACGCAGCCGCATGGACGAGAGGCGCATATTCTGCAACCTCGCCACCGTCTCTGCCGCAGGCAACAAGTCAGCGAAAGCCACAAACTACAGGGGAAGGATGGCCCGTGGCAAGGTGCTGTGGCCCGACAAGCCGTGGGTAGAAGATGTCATCCACGAACATCTCAGATTTCCTAATGGCAAGAACGACGATATCGTAGACAACGGCTCCGTATTGGGAAGGCACCTCGACAACATCAGCACCCCCAAGTTTATAAAGCCTGCACAGCGCATAGGCACAGACACAGGGCAGGCACTTATAGACAGCATACTTGAATCCGCATCAAAACCCATGAGCAGGTATGGCTGAACAAATAAAAATGTCGGACAAAGAGGTAGACCACTGGTGGAAGTCCATAAGCAACCGCAAGAAGTTTATGGAGCCACACCACACAGAGTGGCGCAGCAACCTCGACAGATACCAGCTTAAGAACATAGACATCCCCGGCTTGGCTGACGATGAGACGGTGCTGATATCCCGCATATACCCTATGGTGCGGAAGATCATCGCCTCCATCGCATTCAACTACCCTGAAGTATTTGTAAGAATCGAAGACACCGAAGATATCGGCTCCGAAGGACTGGAGGATATCCTCAATACTGCCGCCAACGATGTCATCAAGGTGATGGATGTACGCAACGAGGTGCATCAGGGCATCTTCGACGCCATCTTCTGCTACAGGCCGTGGTTCAAGATTGAATATAACAAGCCCGGATACGATACCTTCGGCGTCACCAGCAACAACGAGATGGAAGACTTCCCCTGCGTCTTCCGCATCGACCCCTTTAAAATCCTCATCGACCCCAACGTCAAGCCTCACGACTATACCACCGCCTCAGACATCATCGAGGAGATGGACATACCCGTAAAGAGGCTCCTCAACGACAGCAGATTCAAACATGCCCGAACAGAGATAAAGAACCTCGTCAGCGAGGGGGGCAGCGACGACTTTGAAAAGACCTTTGGTCAGGACATGGAGCCTGAGCAGAGGACAGAAGACCAGGAAGCGCGGGAAGAAGCACAGCGTCTGGCGGGAATCGTCAGGTGCTACGAGGTCCACGACAGAATCCGGGGCCACCGCAAGTTCTTTGTAAAGGGCATAAAAGATCCTGTTGAGAACATCAGCCATCCCTTCCTTCTCCGCGAAGCTGTAAGGCGGACTGACCCCGCAACAGGGGAAGAACTGTCCGTAGACTACGTCAGGCCCCGTGACGAGAACGGGGAGATGCCCGAAAGATTTCTCCTCAAGGGTGGGTTCCCCTACTTCACCCAGGCTCTGGATCTCGGCGACAGCTTCTACGGTAGGGCTATAGCGTCCTACGAGGAGCAGATAGAGTCGATCATCATGGACTCCCTATCTCACCGCGCAGACAATTTGGCGCGCTTAAAACGCGTTATAATCGGTGACGAGAGGGCCAAGGAGAGAGACAGCAAGCTACCCACAAGCCTCAAGAACGCTCAGGACAGCAGCATCGTATGGACCTCACCCCCACCGGGAGGAAGCGTAAGGGATGTGCTGGCACCCGTAGATTGGGGCGCACCACAGCCTGACCAGATACAGCTTGAGCGTGACGCCCTGGGCTATGAGAGTCAACTCATAGAAGTAGAGGCACGGGGAGGAAGGACAGCCACAGAGTCAGCCATAAACGCCACGACATCAGAACTCAACAGGGAGTGGATGCAGTCTATGCCCGTAAATGTCTACGGGTGGATCGTCTCCTCCTCCTTCGACATTATGGCTGATGAACGCTACATCCCCGAAGAGTGGTATGTCAGCCAGAGGAAGCGTGGCTCCGTAGATGCACAGGTAGCGATACAGGCACACTGGCTGCGGGTAAAGAGGCGCGTGACAATAGGGGCACACTCTATGTCTCCGTTTGCAGAGCAGATGCAGAGGGACAGCATCATGGGCTTTGTAGACAGGTTTGCCAACGACCCCTTCTTCGACGGCAAGAAGCTACGGATGACGGCAGCACAAGCCTTTGACTTCCCCGATCCTGAAGGGCTGTTCAGGAAAGAGCAGAACCTGGATGCCGTCAGGTCAGCACAGTTTGAACTGGTATCCCACATCCTGATGGGCGCACAGATTAACCCTGTTCCGGGCGAAGACCACAATACCCATATGATGGTGCAGAACCCACAGGCGGTATCACAGATGCCACAGTTTATGAATATGCTACCGGCACAGCAGCAGCAAGTGATACAGCTATGTGAGCAGCACCTACAGATGCATCAGGAAATGATAAGCCAGGAGGCATCGGGAACAGGCGGACCACGGGCCGTGAGCAAGCCTGACAGCGTAAGCGGCGCAACGGGAATTATCAATAAGGTCCGCGCAGATGCACAGGAAAATGCCAACCTTATCCAGACACAGCAGAAAGATGCGGGAGTGATATGACCAAAGCCAAGAAGGCCAAGAAAGCAAAGAAGGTTGAAGCCCCCAAGCCTGAGAAGACTACGGAGACATTTGGCGTATACAATGTCGTCAGGGTCCGCGATGAAGGTGGGCGACACTGGGAAAAGCAGCTGGCGGGAAACATTGAAGTAGACCTTTCTGCTTTGGACGACAGAAACAAGCAGGCGGTAAAGAACGCACTAGAGAAAGCCTTGGGAGATATCTAGTGCCTGTCCACGATTTCAAGTGTGAATGTGGCAACGAGAAGAAAGACCTGTATTACTCTTTGGGTGAGATACCTCGCTATCTGAAGTGTGAGTGTGGCAAGAGGATGTATCAGAACTGGGGCAAAGGATTTAACAAGAAGAGGTCACTGACATCTATCCTTGGTCCCAATGCCAAGTATCATCCACAAATAGGATACGACATTGAGATAGAATCTCCCGATCACTATAAGCAGCTTCTCAAAGAGTATGAGATGGAAGAGGCTGACGACACAGTGAGAGGGACAAGGAACTGGCATGAAGAAGAAATTAAAAAAAGGGAGGAACGGCAGGCAGCAACACAGGCAACAGGAAGCATGGCAACAGAACAGCAGATAAGAGAAGCACAGCAGACAAAGGGCGAAGGACTTTTATAGGAGAGTAAGATGGCTGAAGAGATGGACACTGCACAGGCTGACGCAGCGTCTGCACCAGAACCAGATGATTTTGGCGACTCTTTTGGCGAGAACCTCGACCAGAACACTGTTGGTTCACAAGCAGACACTTCCCGTGGTCAAGACAGTACCTCCAGCTTTTCCTTAGATGGACTTGACTACCGCAGACAGTCTCTCGATGACATCCCGGCAGATGCACAGATATCAGCACGTGACGCATTTGCCCATGCACAGAGAGCCGTTAAGGATGCGGAAGCCAAATCCACGCAAGCAAGTTCCGAATATCGGGAGCTTGCCTCAGAGTTAGAAGCGCAGAAAGCTCGCTTCGACGCATGGGAGAATGGTCAGCAGGGAGAACCCGAGCCTAACGTCCCTACCCTTCCGGGTCAGGAACTGGATCAGGTAGCAAGCAATATGGGGTTTGACCTGTCTACGGCAACAGAGCAGCAGCGCAGTTCTTTTGGTGTCGTCAGTCACATGATTGAACACCATCCAGCAGTCCAGCAGATGCAAGAAGTGCAAAACCGCCTGGACGCTATCGAACAGAATGCTGGCATAGCCTCACAGTATGTCCAGGGTCAGCAAGATCAGGCATATGAGGCTGAGTATTATGCCGCCGTAGAAAGACACGGAGAACAAGCTGTAAACACTTGGCTGAATACCGCAGCCCTGTTGCGGGGCCAGCAGTCACCAACAGGAGGAACCTTTACTCTTGGTGAGGCACTGGACCGCGTGATTAATTCACAGGCAGGGCAAGAGTCGGCACAGCTGAATGAGCAGGCTACAACAGCACGACGAACTGCTCGTTCCACCGCTTCCGGTGTTCCAAGTACTACAGACCTTGGGCTTTCCGATGGCGATATCTCCGAAGCGGATTACAATGCTTTCTTTCAAAGAAACTTTGGATAGCAAGACGGTATAACGGGAAGGACTTGCTCAACACACAAGGAGTAGGTCCGTGGCTGCAACATCAACGACAGAAACATGGGATGCGGCGTGGACGCTTACCCTTCGCAAGAATCGTAAGCGACTCACCGACAACATCTTCGACGAATATCCGCTTCTCGCGGCCATGCGTAAGAGTGGCAAGGTCGAGATCGAAGACGGCGGGAAAGAGTTCCAGGAAGATGTAATGTATGCAAAGAACAGCGGTACGTGGTTCTCCGGTTATGACACGGTGAACACTGCGGCTGTTGACGGTATCACGGCGGCATTTTACGTGCCCCGTTATATCAGTGTTCCAGTTACAATCTCTATGACGGAAGAGGTAGAGAGCAACGCTGTTGGCTCCAAGAAGCTCCTGGAAGCCAAGCAAGACCAGACGATGCTCACGGCCCGTGATTCCGTTTCTTCGGCAATGTTTGGTGCTACGTCTGGCAAGATCATGCTTGGTCTTCAGGACATCATCGCTGACAACCCAACTTCGGGCACTGTCGGTGGCATCAATCGCGCCAATGAGTCGTGGTGGAGAAACCAGTACTCTGCAACCTCAACAACGTTCCTGACGCAGACGAAGACGAATGTCTTCGACGGCTGGGAAGCTCTGGGTGCGAAGTACAACGACTGTTCTTCCGGTAACGATCAGCCTGACATCATCGTCACCACCCTCGCTCTGATGTCTGACGTTGAAGCGTCACGCGCAGGGCAGGGTTACACGACACTGGTCGATGGTTCTGGTACCCGCAATCAGCTTGGTGAAGTTGGAGACATCAAGTTCAAGAAAGCTGTCATCGTCTCTGACCGTGACTGCGCGGCAAGCCACTTCTACCTGATCAACACCAAGTATCTCAAGCTGAAGGTCATGTCGTCGCTGAACTTTGCGAAGACGCCCTTCAAGGAAAATACCGATCAGCATGCCAAGGTCGCACACGTGGTCTTCGGTGGGCAGCTTACCACCAACAACCCGCGTCGTCTCGGTGTTCTGAGTAACGTTTCATAACCTTGCTCCCAAGCCAATGGGAGTTCTACCCTGCCCATAGGGGAAAGGAATAACTAGATGCCTCAGTATATCGATGACAAGCACACCGTTAATCGTATTGGCGGAGATGCAAACCAGGGGATTTATGAAGAGTCCTCGACGCCGAAGCATTCGATTGGCGAGAAGCTTGAGTTCAATGATGGCCGCGTTTTCCGGTATGCATATACCGCTGCCGCTATCAACCGTGGTCTCCTTGTCAGCCAGGATGTAAGTGCTACAGCTATCGTCGAATCGGACGGTAAGCTGACGGCGGCGGCTGCCAATGCTACGGAAGTTACATACACAGACTCCGGTACTGTCGGTTCCGCTACAGAGAACCAGTATCAGGGTGGGTATCTGCACATTACCGATGATGCAGGCGAAGGCCATCAGTATCGCATCAAAAGTAATACCGCAGCAGACAGCAACGCGATCACGTTTACCCTCTACGATGGCTTGGCTGTTGCCGTAACAACGGACACAGACGTAGCAGTCACGGGTAACCTCTGGTATAACGTCGTCGGTGCTACTGCCGGGACAGATTATATCATCGCAGGCGTAACGCCTATTTCGTTGTCAGCCAACTACTACGGTTGGGTGCAGACGGCAGGCATTGCGACAGTCCTGGCCGATGGCTCGATTGCTATCGGAGATAACCTGACGCTGTCTGATGGTGTTGCTGGTGCCGTGCAGTTGAAGGACGCAGAGACAGAGCCGCTCGTTGGCTTTGCTACATTTGCCCCGGATAACACCGGACACGTTGGTGTCGCTATCCAGGGTCTTGTAGCGTAAATATCCCTTACCGCCTAGTGCCAAGGGATTTAGTGGGGGTGAGGTAACCTGTCCTTCCCGCCTCACCCCCACTTCTAAAAGGGAAGGTGGAGAGGACAAATGCAAAAAGACACAGAAAAGGCTCCTAACAATGCAGGCTTTGACGCTCTTATAAATCGTTTGTCTGCACTGGAAGAAGCTAACAAGTCTAAAGACGCACAGATTGCAGTGCTGAATCAGCAAGTGTCTGAGAGAAGCACACGCATCAGGACGCCAGAGCTTCGTCGGAATCGTTCCAGGGCAACAAATGAAGAGGTTCGCGGTATTGCCAGAGCAACGGGAGGGGCATCTCACGAAGATTTTGAAGATGGGACACCGTGGACACCATCACACCCTGATTGGGTGCTGGAGTCATATCCGGTAGAAAAGCACGAACTTGTGCTGACGCTGTATAAACAGGCGTGGCTGGATGGACATCCTATTCAGAACCTGGACCAACTACAGGAACTGGTATACGCCTACGAAGAAAATAATGAGATCCATTATCCACAAGATAATGCAGAAGCTCATGCGGCGGAGATAGTTGGGGCACAGTGAACGAAAACATTCACCAGAAAGACTATCTCTACAGAGCACGTAGCGGAGACAGATCCTTTCAGGGACATGTTGATGCAGTAGGATATACGGGTGATGGTAGCATTTTAAACTTCACTCAGCTTGTAATTACGGCGAGGTCAGACACACCATCTGACCCGCCGTCTAATACTACGGTAATCTGGTTGGATTCAGGGACAGGAGATTTAAAAGCAAAGATTACCAATTCTAGTGGTTCTACTAAAACTGGAACAATACTGGATTACTCAGCTATATGACCCTGACAAAACTTATGCAGCTGGGCCTTGCGAGAGCAGGGCTGAGTACCTCAAATACGATCTTTCTGGATCGGGCCAGAGACTACTTTAACGAAGGCACTAAAGACCTAGCACAACGTCACGATTGGCGGTGGCTTATCAAGTCATCGACCATTACGACTGCGGACGGCACAAAGACATACTCACTAGCGGCAGATGTTCTCAAGCCTCTTATGTTTGTGCATACCACAGACGATGTGACAATGGCGATGGTAGATATCCAGGAGATGATTCAGGCTGACCCCGATAATGATGAAGAAGGGGCCAGCCGTTTTGTCGTTGTAAATGGCATCAACTCATCTACCGGATACTGGGAAGTGGACCTCCACCCTATCCCAGACGCAAATAGTGAGACGATAACCTATCACTACTTTGCATTTGTTCCTGACAAGACAAGCAGCAATGACAATACGGACTTGGCCTCAACGATGCCTGAGTGGGCACAATGGGCTATGGTTCACTTTATTGCTGCTAGATACAAAGGGGAAAAGGGCGACGAGCAGGGGGAGACAAACGACTTCAACAGCTACCTCTTTGCTGTGGAGTCCAACATCAAAACCGATGAAGCTCAGGATGGCAACGAGCACTATCGGTTCCCTCGACGCGGTAGCACTTACCCAATGATTAACTTTGTTGTTCAGACAGGAACACTTGGGTAATGCCGATACCGGGAAACCCACATCCTTATGGGCCTTGGACTAGCGGCATAAACTTTAGCAAGCCAGCCGAAGAGCTGACACAAAACGAAATTGCTGAAGGGCGCAATATTCGTATTGGCATTGGCGGTGAGGCACAAAGTAGAAAAGGAACGACACCCTACAACAGCACTGCTGTATCAGGAGGTCACGCATATACGGCCTGTGGACAGCATGACTTCAGCGCAACAAGCACAAGAGAGTTTGCGATTGTAGGAGACAAATTTTACGAGGGAAGTTCAGGGACTTGGACAGACAGGACAGGAAGTGCAACGATCACGGCAGGGGATGATAATACGTGGTCTTTGGCTGACGCTCACGGCACACTGTTTGGACACAACGGTGTAAGCGGAGATGTGCTGTTTAAGTGGACGGCAGCAGGCGGAAACATAGCAGCGTGGGATGTAGACTCCCGATTTACGTGGGCAAAATCGGTTGAGTATTTTGATAACAGAGCGTGGGCAGGCAACCTTTCTTCCGGTACAGACAGGGTATGGCGTAGCGATGTTTCAGACATTACTACGTGGGACGCCGATGGATACTATGATTTTGGGTCTGAAGTAACGGGCCTCAAGAAGATTGGGACGATGCTGGCAGTCCACACCAAGGATACTATCTTTGGTCTAAAGCCTACAGGAAATGCTGTTTTACCATTTAACAGGACGCCACTTACAAATGCAGGGACCGTATCGAACAGATCTCTTGTTACGGTAAGAGTTCCCGGTAGTGGCGAGATACAGCTATACATCAGGAAGGACGGCATCTACGCTTTCAATGGCGTAGACAGTATTAAAATCTCAGGACGCCTGGATGGAGATCGGTATTGGGATAGCATCAATACCTCGCGCCTGAGTAAAAGCTTTGCCATTGCATACGAACAAAAAAACGAAGTCTGGTTTTACGTGCCGTATGGCACAACACAGACGACAATGAACCATATCATCGTCTATGACTACTTGCGAGGAATATTCTACCCTCCGTGGGATGCGGGACTCAATAGTTCCATTACCTCTGCTGGTCTTGTAGACAATGTTCCTGTGTCAGGAGATGAGGCCGATGGTTTCCTCTATAAGCATGAAGACGGCCTTAACGACACAGACGGCACCACAGTCAAAGCAATAAACTCTTATTTCAAGACAGCCGCATCCCCTGCTATGGGGCAAGACGTTATGCTACGGTGGCTGTTTGTAAGGAACAGCTTTGATATTCTTGGCAACTATGAAGTCAGCATCACCTATTCATCGCCGGGAATTGTAGGAGTAACAACGACATTTAATCAGGGCGGCGGGTTCGATGCGATAGGCTCCTTTGTCATTGGAGAATCGTCTATTGCCCCCGATGATCTTGTTGCTATTGAGGATACTGACCTAACAGGATACGATCCCGTTGTTCAGTTGCAGTACCAGAATGCTAATGCCAGCGAAGAGATTAGCGTTCGCCGTGCTACAGCAGTCTATAAGCCCATTGGACGTATGAGAAAACCACAAGCCGGGGTTACTTAAAGGCTCATTATGAACGGTGTTGATAGAACAAAATTTAATCGAGCAGCCGCCGCTCCCTATAAAGGGCGACAAGTCATATGGCACGGCCAGCCAGGGAGCTTTAGGGACGATGCCCAAGGAAACCTTGTTTGGACGCCTGATAGCGGTGCCGATCTTGGCTCAAATGGTATAGAGGATATTACCGGCAAGCTCGGAGTAGCTACTGGCCAAGCTGGAGGGATGCAGTATCAGTATGACCCCGCGACAGGTGGAGTGACATCAACAGGTGCTCCTACAACAGGTGCTCCTCCTCCCCCAACTCCTGGACCGGGACAGCAAGGTCCGCCTGCTCCACCACCTGCTGGACCGGGACAACAGCCTCAACCTCCAGGGCCTACGACATATGGGCCTGGATTGACCAAGCCGGGACAACAACCTCCACTTGCTCCAGATTTCCAGAATTTTGAAGCAGCATTTGGCACAGCTTTTGGTGATCCTGGATATCAGGCAAAATATGATTTTAACAGAGACAATAAAATTGATTTTAACGACTTAGGCGTAGGTGATCAAGGTTATGCGGCTAGGGTTTCGCGCGGTGACCAAACATTTATAGATCCAGTAACTCATGCTCAACAGTTTGGCGGCATGTATTCTGAAGAAACAGGGTATATGTCGGCAGAACAAGCTGCTGAAAAAGCAAAAACAGATTCTATTGATAATAGTATTCAGTCAATGATAGCTACTGCGGGTGACCAAAGAACAGCATGGGGTCAGCCGTATTCTCCAGAATACTATTCTCGTTATCAAGATGGATATAGAACATATCTAGAAGGTCTTGGCGAGAAAGCAAGAGCTAAGGCACTTGAAGCACCGCACAAAACATACAGAAATTATGTAATAGACCAGCTTGAAGCTACGCCTCAACTAGGAAATGTATTAAGAGGTGCTTGGACTCCTGAAGATGTAAATGCTATTGCTCAGTCTATTCTTTCAGGCGAAGGAATATTAAGTCGAGACTACATAAACTCAATCCCTGAAGAACTACTTTCTGCTGGCCAAAAAAGCCATATTGAAAAAGTTGTAAACGAATCGGCAACAAGAGTTTCTTCTAGGGATGCTGCAAATCTTCCTTTTGATTTGCGAATGAAACGAAGCAACTATCTTTTGGATCAAGCTGAAAGAGACGGTCTTATTAGTCGCAGTGATCGCGAAGCTTTTAATCAGCATGTAGGCACGTTGTCGACGGCGGAACAAACCGCTGCTGTTGATAATCCGCTGGTAGCAATATCACAATTTTTAAATAGAACTTTTGCAACTAAACCTGCCGGTGCTGTTGGTGACCCGCCAGGAGAAGTAACAGATCAAGAAGTTGGCGAGGGAGATGTTGGCTCACTCCAAGATCCCTTTAGGGGGGTTATTAGATCAATAGCCGCCCAGATGGGGTTTGAAGACTATGACCCCGCAACGGGAGAGCCTTACCTGCGAACTTCGTTAGCAGATCAAGGGTATACCCCTGAACAAGTAGAACGCATCATTCAAGAGGCCAGAAAAGAAGCAACAAAAGGGATAGCGGCTGGTGATACCATCTTTAACCAAATGCAGTCTGGCACATTTGATGAAGACGCTACTCGCGCACAGCTTCTCCAAGAGGGATACACTCCCAATGAAGTGTCTGCTTTAATTGGCAATGCAACAACTCGCCTTGAGGAAGCTGAGTATGGGGTTCTTCAAGACGAGTTTTCTGAGTGGCTAAGTACGCAACTTCCGCTTCTTGCTCAATCAGGAGATGGGGATACTTATACAAAAACGTTGATGCAGTGGAAGAATCGCGGCCTTAACGAAGAAGATATTCAGGCAGCACAGCAAGCTTGGTCGCAGCAGGGGGGTGACAGCAATTGGCAAGCACGGCAAGGCCCAGGAGTAGACGAAGGTATTCCTCCAGGATGGGTAGATGCTGATAACGATGGCTTTGATGACAATACAGATTTAGACATCGACGGCACCCCAAGGGTATTTACCCAAGAAGGCCCAGAGCAATTTGCAGAAACTGCTACAAAGCCAGTGATGCCAGATACGGACGATACAATTAATGATATTGTCACGTATCTAAGAGACGCCTCGGAGACACAAGACGGCATCGACAACATTGCCGCTGATGATTTAAATCAGTTGTCAACTGAGGCTGAACGGGCACAAGAGCAGCTACTAGAAGACCTAAATAGACTTGGCCTTGTCGGTTTAGAGTCTGGAGATGCACAGGCTGCGATCGGTGAATTCAAAGGCAAGGTTCTAGCAGAGCAATCCAGAATACGTAGAGAGTCTGATGAGAGAATAAGAGAAAACATTGACAGGCTCATTAATGTTGCAGGGCTTGAAGTTGATGAAAAAGAATCTGAAGCCAGAATAAAAGAGCTTGAGCATAGCATCAAATCTGCTGACCAAAGAGCACTCTTCCAAGGCGTCATGGAGTTGCTTGGTCCTGACGGGTTTAATCTTGTCGGTGGTCTTTTTGGTGGCGATGGACAGCCAGGGGCAGGTGCGGGGCCGGGAACAAGAACACCATCGTCGGGTCAGGATATTTGGGATAACGTTCCCGAAACAATCCGTAATATTCCGGGTCTTAAAGACGCAGATTTCTCAAACGTTTACAATGACGACGGCACTGTTGTTGAAAACATGGTAAAGTACAAAAATGCTTCTGGCGACATTATACACATACCCAAAAACTTTGATATTACAACCGATCCAGGAGCAACATATTTAAGGTCGCAAGGATTTACCGATAAAGAGATCCTTGGCGAGATGGCGGCATCGACAAAAGGGCAGAAGTGGTTTGATAAGAAAAAAATCGGTAAGGCTGCTGCCTGGGTGCAGGCGGGAGAAGTCCTTAAAGACGTTCTTCCCGGTGCTTGGGGATCTATTGGAAAGGGTGCTTCTCAGGGAGCCGCAATAGGATCTGTTGTTCCTGTTATTGGAACTAAAATAGGTGCTGCAATAGGCGCAGGTATTGCGGCTGTATCGTATAAACTTGGTATAGGATGGAGCGGACACAACGACCGCAAAATTGAGTCTTCTTGGCATCCAGCTATATTAGATGTGCTGTTCCAAAATGGTTTTATGCCTAGAGACAATGTCGCTAAGCAACATCTTGATGCGATAGCAGAGCACCTAAAAATCCCCTATGAAGGCAAAAACTCTGAAGCCTTTAGACGGTCTTCGCATTACGAGGGGGCGGATGTAGAAAAACAAGACAAGCTGTGGGTAAAGCAATATGAAGAGGGCAAAATTTCTCGCGAAGAATTTCTTACGATGTCGTTGGCATCAAGCGTAGGTAACAGCGGTATCAATCTCAATGAATGGGGAAGAAACAGAAGGGCTTAATACTATGCCACTAGATTTATCTACTCTTGCAAACCTGGGAAGAACGGCGTCGTATGGCGTTCGGCGATATGCTCAGGCGCGTGAGGAAAATTCCGAAAGGGAACTTGCCAAAGACCTTATGAGGGCTTCGGTTACCGCAGACTATGGTGACATAATGAACAAGCTCAATAAAGGTTACTATCGTAATGCTCGGCCAGAACTTTTAAGTCGAACGTCTCAGGAGATTGGTCGAGGTCTGCGTCTAAAGCGGGAGGAAGAGTATACAAAACTTCGGGATGCAGAAACGGATATTGCTACGCTAGTGGCAACTATGACCGGACCTGAATACGATCTGCTTACGCCAGAACAAAAGTATCAACGGGCTGAAAGAAGGGTCATGTCTAGGCCTGTATACCGTGGGCTTGATTCTAGTATTACGGCAGCGGGAGGTGCTACTCCGGGTGGCGTTGCTCCGGGCAGATCGGCTATTACTGGACGCCAAGGGATACAACAGGCAATCGCCAGGATTGCAGAGCTTCCTGACAGAGAAGAACGTGTAGAAAAAAGTAGAGAGTTGATGACGCAACTGAGGCAGCTTGAGCAGTCAGGTGTGATTTCTACGGCCGAATACAATAATCAAATAGCCTTAGTAGAAGATGCTGTAGATCAGGGTCTTGCATGGGGAAGGCGTATTCAAAGTCTTGGTACAGGAGCTTTGGGTGGAGTTGCGGGTGCAGGCACGGCAAAAGGAATTGCTTCACTATTAGGTAAAGCTCCTGTTCCTCTACCCATAAAAATACCTGCGGCGTTAGCAGGATCGTATTTAGCAAGTGAAGGACTTCCAGATTTGAATTTAGAATACTTAAGTAATGTTAAGCGTGGAATTTTAGGGCAAGGGCCTAGATAGGATAAATAGTTATGGCTAGAATACGGAAAGCAGAAGAGCCTCAGTTTACACCTGGAACTCCTGAGTTTACGATGGCACAGGAGCAGAGGAGACAGGCGCGTAAAGACGCCCTAGCTTTCGCATCTCGGGGGTTCATCTCTCAAGAAGAAGAACTGAGAGAGATGTATCAAACACTTTTAGATTTAAGTATTTCTCCTGAGCTTTCTTCAAGCGAAAGACAAGAAGTTGATGATTTAATGAATGAGTTTGATCAATCTGGCTATGGCATGCAAGAAGCGAGTTTCGGAGGTGTTGGCCGTGCCATAGGAGGTGCGTTTAAAAGTCCACGGGCACAAAAGATACTAGGAGGAATACGTCAGGCTCCTGGAGTTCTTAGAGATAAGGCTTTGGCTTTAGCTAATAGATTTGGTGTTGGCAAAGGAAAAGCTGCGGCTGGCTCTAAGTCAGGAGCTAAAGGAGATGCTGGAGATTTTGGAACTTCTGGATTTGCTGATGACATTGCAGGTGCTCGGAGAGCCAAAGCCGCAAGCGATAGAAAAGCGGCAGCAGAAGCTGCGGAAAGAAAAGCGGCAGGCATAGCTAAAGGGAAAAAAACAAGAGCAAGAAATATCGCAAATAAAGGGTTAAGAAAAGGTGCTCCTGTTACTGGTCCCGTAGGTCTTGGCGGGGCTGCATATATGACTTCGCAACTTATGGACGGCGAAGAACCTCCGCAGCCTAGAGAATACTTGGGGCCGTATTCTCCGGAATACTATTCTGATCTTCCCTTGGTCCCAATGCCAACAGAAACATCGCCTGAAGAGCCTCAACCTGGACTTCAGCGTCCTATGCCAGGACAAGAAGAAGAGCCTGAAGGCCCTGAAGATACTAGGACTCCTATGCAAAAACGTAAATTTTTGCCGCGCTACGGAGGACAAGGTAGTCAAGGGCGTCTTAGAAGAAATCCTCGTTATGTGCCGCCCCCCGGAGGCGAAGAGGCAGATCCTGAATCGGCACAGCGTCCTGAACTTCCAATGACCGGAGTTCCTGGAGAGCAACCTGAAGCTATTCCTGATATGACGCCGACAGATCAGGACATTGAAGGGCTGTTTAATGGTCAGGGAATGCCAGAGAGGTTCCAAGACGATCCGTCGAGATACGCTGCTTCTGTAGCATTTAGACGGGAACGAGACAAAGCTTTTGGTCGGCCTCCAGATACTTCTATGGAAGGAGCACCAGGAGTGTATGAAGAGTCAGAGGGAGTTGACTTTATTAACACCCCTGAAGGGCAGGCATTGTTGCAGAATCGTATGACGCCGATGTCTCCAGAAGAGCAGGCACCCCCCGGAGGTATCGATCCGCTTACTCCAACACCAAGAATGCCAGCTTCGCCGACTTTTGAAACTCCTGGTATGACGCCTAGAGTTCCTCCACAGATGCCTTTGCCTGAGACAGGACCAACACCTAGCCCTGATCAACGCATCCAAGATCTTCCTAGGCTTATGCCAGAGCTTGGTAGGCAAATGCGTCCAGAGGTTCCCTCGCCAGAATCTCCAGAAGATCGGATCGAAGAAGATCCTACATTAATTAAAGAAGATGTTTTAGATGATCTGGCTACAATGCGACCACAAGATGCAGGCCTACCAACAGATGATGATATTGTTGGTTTGTTTGAAGGAAGAAATGTTCCTGTGTCTCAGCTAAGTCAGGAAGAAATGGAAAAAGAACTTGCTGAAATAAATGCAAGATTAGAAGAACAACCAAACCTTCCCCTAACAGAAGAAGATGAAAAAAGATTTATAGAGCTTTTGGAAAGGACTAGAACGTAAATCGTATGGCTACAGAAACTAGAAATGAAAAACTTCGCAGGCTATACAGAGAGAGGCAAAAAGAGAGGCAAAATTTAAAACCGCCGACATCTGTTACAGTGCCGCCTAAGCGTGAGCCTAAGCCTACCAAAGGCGATACCGACTCATTTCTGGATTCTTTTGGTGCGCTGACTAAATACCTGCCAAGTGTTTCACAAGTAGCTGAAGCTAGCTCACGGGCTATTGCTCCTCAAGCAAGAGCGATATATGACTTTCTCCCAGACCATGCACAAGAATTTGTGAAGCAAGGAATTCAAGCCACGACAGGCATAGACACAGGCGCAATAACAGAGAAGGACCTTACTCCGTCTACGCTGGCAGCAATGAGAGAAAGTGCAATTCAAGGGTTAACTGATCGTGGCTATGCAGACTATAAAGACTATAATATTTCAAGTCCTTCAGATATTTTGAGTTCTCCTGGGGGATTTGTTGATGCAGCAATTGATCCTAAAAAACGGGCGGGATATATTGTAGGTCGGACAGATACTTTTGAGATTGATCCAGAAGGAAATTTAATTTTAAAAGATAAGTTTGATTTTGGAAGCGGGGGATATGAAGGTTTTGGATGGAAGCCAAAAGACAAAAAAGAATTTGGTTGGAAAGAAGGTCTTATGGCAGGCCCAGAAGATTACGACAGACACGTAAGCTCCCCTTCTTACTCAAAAATTCACAGTCTGTTTGACAAACGGGGGCCGTATCCATGGAGCGGTGCTTTAAACACAGAACGAGATATACGAATTAATCTTGGACCTGCGCCATCACATATTAGGAAGAAACTAAGAAAACCAGATAAGGTTGAAACCACCCTTGGAGCTAATACTCGGTAATGGCTAACGGCTTTGGCAGCGGCTTTGCTGGTGGACCTAAACGTCAACCTAGGCCTACCAGTATAGGTGACTTACCCCGCATCCCCGGTCTGTCTAGATATCAGATCGCAAGTATGAAGGGTGGCATCACAGAAGCCGAAAGCGTCCGCAAGGCTCTCCGTAAGCTTGGGCAAGAAGACCTGATGGATGAAGAGCTTAATCCAAAAGAAGGTTTTCTGACCAGGACGTTCGATCTCTTGGGCCGTCCCGGAAGGGCGGCTTTAGGTTATACGTATGAGATTTATCGTGGATCAGGAGATCCCGCTCAAGCATTGTCGGAAGCTGCCAAGCAGTTTGTTCAAAGCGAAGACAGGAAATACAAAGGCTTAAAAAGCGGTAGCCAACTATTAACAGAGAGGCTCGGCGACGAAGCAACCTGGGGCCAGGCTATTGCAGGCTTTGCTTTGGATGTAGCTATAGATCCACTTAGTTACCTGCCTATTGCTGGATGGGTAGGTAAAGCTGGACGTATAACTAGCAAAACAGTAGCTCCCCGAATTGCTGCCGCTGCGATGCGAGAAGACTCTCGACTAGGAGGCATTGCGAGAGCTGGCATCGGCCTTAAAGATACCTTGGGCACTGCTCTTTCTCCGGGCTATAAAATAAGGCAGGCAGCGTTCAGGCCTCAAGGTGTGCAACGGTTCAGTGATTTAAGCTTGCTGCGCCGTGACCGTTTTTCTGGTGATATGTTCGGTGGGGATTTTGGTATAACTGAAAGAGGGATAAAAGAAGGTTATACCGATCAGGTTGCTAGGGTATTTAAAGAAGCAACAGAAGAAGAAGATGCTTTTGGGTTAGCGATACAGGAACTTACGTCTGGCCTTACTGAAAACGAGCTTCGTCTTATTGCCCTTCACGCAGGCAAAGGCAGGGCTGAGTTAGACCGCTTACTGCGTGACGACTATTTTGTTAAGGCTTTGGACCAGACGGTAGCTACTGGAATAAAAGATCCAACTAGACGCCAAGAGGTTATCCGTAAAGCAACGGAAGTGTTGGATTTCTTCGACGAAGATATTGCCAAAACAGATTTAGAATGGGGGCTTCTAGATGAAGCTCAGTTTAAGAAGTTTTCAAAAAGCCAGGGTGGCCTAGGCTATATTCCCTTACGCACTACGGCTGGGCAGAAGGTAACCAGAAAAGGTGTGCCGAAGAAATCTATCTACGAAACAAAGCAGCCCTTCCAGTATGAGCGAAATTACAACACAGTGGAAGATGCGCTAAATGCGGGACTGCCTGATATAGAACTTGATATTAAAAAGCTGATGACAATGAGGTCGAACGAGTCAGTAAAGGCTCGGACATCGCGACGACTTATTGAGGCTGTTTTCAAAAGTGACGTTGCCATTGACCTTGCTTCTGTTGCAGGAGAAAATAATCGGTGGGCGCACGTTTTCCCCTTGATTAAAAAGTGGAAGAAGACGGGTGGCGATCCTCCCGAAGCACTCCAAAGAGTTTTTGAAAAGGGCTACGATTTCAGGGAACTCAACAAGGGCAAGGGGGATTGGTATATGCTTCCCTCTGCCATTGTAGAAGACCTGGAAAAAGGTCAGCGGCTGTTTTCAAATAACGAAAGCTTCGACAAGCTGTTTACTACGATAAGGGATTGGCAGGGACTGTGGAAAGGCGGGGCATTGTTTAGCCTTGGATACCACATGCGGAATATGTGGTCTAATGGTTTTAACAATGCTGTAGGTGGCGTCTACGGAGGATATGCAAAGGCTGCAGAAATCCAACGGTCTGTTGGAGAACTATCTGCGGAGTTTGCCAGTGGTATGCCAAGAAGGTTTCGGGATATTAAAAATATCTCAGATAAACAACTTAGAGAGAATCATAAACTTTATGCTGAAATGCGGGGGCTAGGTGTTGTAGGCCGTGGCGTAATCGGCGTCGAGTTGGGGCGTGACATTCAAAGGTATAGTATCCCTGGTCGCATTCTGTCTACTCGCGTGATGGCAGCAAACAGGCAGATGGGGCAGATCATGGAAAACAATGCAAGGATCGCCCATTACGTAACAAAGAAAGAACAGACTCTGGCAAAGATAGAAAAGGATGACATCCTTAAAAACTTGTCAGACACCGAAAAAGAAGCACACGCAATGCAAGAGGCTGCTGCCAGCGTCAAGAAGTATCTGTTCGACTATGAAGACTTGACACCTTTTGAGCGGGATATTTTGAAGAGTGTCATCCCTTTCTACACTTGGATGAGGAAGAATATACCTCTTCAGATTGAGTCTATGTTTACCAAGCCGCTGTATAAAGACAGGGGCTTGTGGTATATGCAGATTCCCAAGATTAAAAATAACCTTGAGCAGATATCTCAGGAATTTGAAGGTGTTTACGAGCCTGACTACTATGAAGAAATGTTTGCTACCCGTCTTCCCATAAAGAAGAAAGGCAAGGCAACATACTTAAACCCCAACCTACCGTTCCAGGATTTAAATAGAATGGGGTGGGATGATTTTGTTGGTAGCCTTACCCCTGCTATCAAGCTTCCTATGGAACTGACAGGTAAGCGGCCATATTCTTATTTCTTAGGTCGCGAAATCGAACGGTTCCCTGGAGAGAGGGACGAGGTAACGTCATTAACAAAGCGGATGCGATATGCTTTGGATACGTTAGCTCCGCCTGCTGCCAGAGTTTTGCGTGGCATGGAAAGGTTTAAGAAAGGCGAGGAACAATTTAAAGACTTCTTGACCTCTGAAGTTACAGGCATTAAGCCCATGACTCTAGATGTAGAAGGTCGTAAACGTGCTCGTATCTATGCAGAGCGCGATGCTGCACGTACAGCCAAAGCCAAACTGCGTCAACAACTAGGAGAGCGGTAGCATGGGAACAATCACACTGCCATACACTTTTGTTGCTGGTCAGACGCCGACAGCAACAAACTGGAATGCTAACCCAACGACTATTGCCACGTTGGTAAACGGCCAGATCGACAAGGCTAATGTGGACTCATCTAGCAGTGACGGCATTGTCACCATGGATGAGACACAGACAATTAGCGGTGCCAAGACTTTCTCTGGTGCGATGATAAATACTGGCGGTGTTACGATTAAGGATACAGATAACGCCGCCGGGAGCATACAGACGAACCTGACGCTAGAGTGGGACCCTGGCGATGGTGCCCAGATGACCGACAACTCGTCTGGTGTAGGCATAGACTTCAAGATGCCCGATGCGTCAGACAACCAGACGGTGTTTGCCTCTCTTGATGTGCTATGTCTTGATGACTCTGCCAGTTCTGAAGATGGTGAGTTCAGTTTCAAGACTGTGGTAAATGCGTCTGAAGCAGAGGTGCTAACTCTGTCAGGAGTTGCCGCTACGTTTACAATTCCAGTGACAGTTGGCGTCGATGACACCGGACACGATGTGAAGTTCTTCGGTGCGACTAGTGGCAAGTATATGCTGTGGGACGAAGATGCGGATTCGCTTTTGGTTAGTGGCGACATCGACATGGTGGCAAACGGTAACCGCATCGATCTCGACACAGACAACGATACGAGCATCAGGGCCAGCGCAGATGATACCATTTCAATCGAAGTGGCGGGGGCCGATGACTTCACGATCACGGCCAACAGCTTGAACGTGCTAACCGGATCGGTTATAGACCTTGCTGACAATGCTCCTATACAATTCGGTGACGCAGACGATGCTTCAATTAAGTGGGATGCTACAGACCTTGCGATTGCCGCTGGTTCCGCTGATGTAAAAATCACGGCAAGCAATGTCATACCAGCAACGAATGATGGATCTGCTCTTGGGGTTTCTGGAACTGCGTGGTCTGACCTGTTTCTCGCGTCTGGTAGTGTTGTCGATTTCCACGCTGGAGATGTCACGCTCACGCACTCGGCGAATACCCTGACAGTTGCTGGTGGGACGCTGGCAACCGCTGCCCTTACTGCGGCGGGAACGGTCACAGTTGGCGTTGATGACACCGGATATGATGTCAAATTTTTCGGTGCCGCTGCGGGTGCATTTTCCCTGTGGGATGAGGATCAGAATCGTCTAGAGATTCGGGGTGCTACAGCCGCAGGTGCGGGAACATTACGGCTGTCTACGGGAGAACTCACGGTTGTAGATGGCGACAAGCTCGGCCAGATCGATTTTGTTGCTCCCGTCGAAGAGTCGGGAACCGATGCCATATTGGTTGGCGCAAGCATTTACGCGGAAGCCGATGCTACGTTCGCCGCCGATAACAATTCGACAGACCTGGTTTTTGCGACCGGTGCTAGTGAAGCCGCTGATGAACGAATGCGTATCACCAGTGATGGGGCAGTCACGAAACCCTCCAACCCCGCTTTTTTAGCTCGGAATAGTGTCACGGACAGCAATGTCACCGGCGACGGGACAGAGGTCACCATCGATTTTGATACCGAAGTTTTCGACCAAGGCGGCGACTTCGCTAGTGATACGTTTACTGCTCCTGTTACGGGACGCTATCAGTTGAACGTGTCCTGTGAGGTGGCGGGCGTAACGTCTAGCCATACTATTGGACAGCTGCAAATCAAAACGAGCAACAGAACTATCATGGCAGACCAGAATGACACGTTCCAATCGGCCGGCTCAAACGGTCAGTGCATGTATCATGGTGCCTTCCTCGCAGATATGGACGCTGGCGACACCGTGACCTGCACGATGACCGTCCACAACGGCAGTCAGGTAGTCGATATTGCGGCGCAAAATAATACTCATTTCAGCGGATTTCTAGCATCGTAAGGGATGGCACAATGGCCAGAGCATTAACTGATCGGGAACGGGCAGTTTTAGGACACGTCGTCGTGGACGTGGACGCGTGGTGGAATCACGTCTCCGACGCCGAAAAAATAGACGAGGAGTCGGCTATCGCCGCGAAGGTGGAGCGGTGGCAAGCATCCTATGATGCGGCTGTAGACGCGGGAGGCTATCAGGTACGAGCTGATCGCACGAAAGAGGAGCCAGCACAGTTATGACTAGAGACGAGATCACAGCCAAGA
>VTLG01007933.1_pt1 | contig 22060 bp, 26 predicted proteins | sample 4694571 | NCBI WGS metagenome assembly VTLG01 (sample SAMN12604809, study PRJNA352737) | marine metagenome | biome: ENVO:00000447; feature: ENVO:00000209|ENVO:00000569|ENVO:01000036; material: ENVO:00002151; isolation source: viral sequences binned using virsorter ... | reverse complement strand
CCAATGGATGCCATGTATGGATTAGCTATGTTGATGCAATTAGTACATAAGGAGAAATAATATGACGGAAAGTGTAGGAGGCCCAATATATATTGGTGATGCACCGGGAGGGGAAACTTTTCCGGAATACGATTCTACTATTGATAAGAATCAAATAGTAAAAAATTCTGTAATAGCAGGGCCAATAACAATTAACGCAACTGTAACAGTTGAAGGAAACTTAGTGGTAGTATAATATGGCAAATATAGAATTAGATGGTGCAAATAAAAAGATAAAGGTAGATTCTGGTGATTTAACACTAGATATACCCGGCGATATTATTTTAGATGCTGATGGTGCTAATGTAACATTTAAAGATGGTGGTACTTCTATACTAGATATTAGCAATAGTTCTAGTGATGCTGTTATTACATCAAGCGTACAAGATAAAGATATAATTTTTAAAGGTGATGATGGTGGTAGTGCAATTACAGCATTAACATTAGATATGTCAGACGCAGGAGCAGCAACATTTAATGGTGCTATAACTGGTGGTGGACTTTTAACGACTGGGGGTAATATTGTTATTCCTAATGCCGGTAATATAGGTTCAGCTTCAGATACGGATGCAATAGCAATTGCTTCAAACGGAGCAGTTACATTTTCTCAAACACCTGTATTTCCAGATGGAAGTATAGCTGTTGCAGATTTAGATATTGATGGTGCTACTGATATTGGAGAAGCTATAGTTGACGCTGATTTATTTATTATAGATAATGGTGCCGGTGGAACAAATAGAAAGACTGCTGCATCACGATTAAAAACTTATATTGGTGGAGGACTATGGGATGAAATTGGAGTAGTTACGGCGGATAATAGTGATTCTAATTTAGTAGTTACTGGAATGAATGATTCAGATTATGAAGTGTTTATGGGTGTAATGAATCATATGACTCCGGGAAATGATGGTGTTAATCTGACTATGCAATTAGTTAATGCATCAAACTCGGCATTTAGTACACATAATTATGCATCTGTAGGTCTTGGTGATGATGGTGGAGATGCAAATCATTCTGGTGGTGCGGGAACCCCTATCTGTGCAGGTAGTGTAGGTAGTGCTGCAAATGAAGATGGTGTTAGTGGAATGGTATGGATTACTAGACCGCATTTAAGTAAAATGATTACTGTAAATTGGAATTTAGGTTACACTAAAGATAATGGTAATCACGCTGTTAGTTGTGGTGGTTTTTCACTTGTTTCTACAGGTGGCCCTGCTAATGGGCTAAGATTCGCAGTATCTGGTGGAAATTTAGAATCTGGAACTTTTAAATTATATGGACTTAAAGCGTAGTAAGGAGGAATAATGCCAAGATTTCATAATGTAAATAATGTAAGAACACAGTTTACAGCAGAAGAAGAAGCGGCCCGTGATGCGGAAGAAAAAGCGTGGAACGATGGAGCTTTAGATAGAGAGTTAGGTAAACTTCGTGTGGAAAGAAATAGAAAATTAGTAGATACAGATTTTTATGCTTTAGCTGATAATACTTTAGTTGATAATATGAAAACCTACAGACAGGAATTAAGAGATTTAACAAATGGTCTTGATACAGTTGATAAAGTAAAAAATGTAACATGGCCAACTAAGCCAAGTTAAGGAGAATAGATAAATGGCAGAGATAAGAGTAAGTGCAACAGGAGGATTAAAGCTCTATGATGCAGATGATTCACATTATGCACAAATAGTAGCAGGTACTATTACAGCAAATGTTGATTTATTAACATTAAATTCAGCAGGTGTTACTGTTGCAGATGGAGCAATTGATTTTGATATTGCTTCTCACGATACCTCTAATGGACTTAAACTTGGTGGAACACTTGTTACAGCGACTGCTGCTGAATTAAATATTATGGATGGTGTTACAGCGACTGCTGCTGAATTAAATTTATTAGATGGTGGTACTTCTGTAGGAAGCTCCATAACATTAGCTGATGCAGATGGATTTGTTGTTAATGATGGTGGAACGATGAAAACAATTCCTGCTTCTGATGTTAAAACTTATAATCCCGGTGGAACTGCGTGGCAAGCTGTAGTAACAGGTGCAACAACAATGGTTTCTGGAAGAGGTTATTTTGTTAATACAACATCTTCTGCTTTTACAATGACACTTCCTGCTTCTCCTTCAATTGGAGATAATGTTTCAATTATAGATTATGCAGGAACTTTTGATTCTAATACTTGTACTATTGGTAGAAACTCACAAAAAATTCAAGGTGCAACAGCAGATATGACAGTTACAACAGAACGAGCAGCATTTACATTAGTTTATGTTGATGCAACACATGGATGGTTATTAACAAATAAATAATGGCAACATATAAATCAATTAAATATGATGTAGATTATGGGGGAAAGGCAGGAGCTTTAATACCTATTGCTACTACAACAGTTTCATCTGGAACTGCTACTGTAAACTTTACAAGTGGTATAGATTCTACATATGATGAATATTTAATTATATATAATAATGTGCATCAAGCTACAGATGGTGAAAAGTTTACTTTTCAAGGAACAACAGATGGTAGTAATTTTAATGTAACAATGACAAGTACAGTATGGTATACTTATTCTACTGAACCAAGTGGTGGGGGTGGACAAAGTACTACTTATCATACTGGTAGTGACCAAGCACAGGCAACAGGCTATCAACCATTAAATGCAGGTGGTGGTGGAAATGGTAATGATGAATGTTGTGCAGGATGGATAAAATTATATAATCCTTCTTCAACAACTTATGTAAAACAATTTCTAGCACGACAATCTAATTATCAAGATTCTGATTATTCTAATGATGGTCATGTTGCAGGTTATTTTAATACTACATCTGCTATAACTGGAATAAGTTTTAAATTTGGTAGTGGTAATATAGATGCAGGAACATTTCAATTATTTGGAGTACATTAAATGGCAACATATTCAAGTATTAAGTATAATTTTACACCGCCTGATGCTACAACATCAGCACAAGTAGGAGCAGGTGCAATGAAATTAATTAAAACTATTGATTCAGATGGCTCTGATGCTACTATTAGTTTTGTTGATGGTGCAAGTGATGTGGTACTAGATAATACTTATCGAACATATGTATTTGAACTTATTGGTATACATCCAGAAAGTGATGACGCATATCTTAAATTTCAATGTAGTACAGATGGTGGGTCAAATTATAATACTACTTGTACTGCCGGATTTACTGCTGCGTATAACTTAGAAGATGGTTCTGGTAATGGTGGCCCAGACTATAATTCGAGTTTAGATTTACAACAAGAAACAGGATTTATGGCAATAGGATATGGTGTTTCTAATCTTGCCGATGCATCTGAAGTTTCACAACTATGGTTATTTAATCCTTCAAATACAACTTTTGTAAAACATTTTTTTTTAACTGGTAATGCAAATTTAAAAAATTCTATACATGGAAGTGCTAATAATTTTGCTCAAGGATATTTTAATACTACATCAGCTATAGATGCAATACAATTTAAATATGCTACTGATGAAATTCAAGGTGGCTCAATTAAAATGTACGGGATAGCATAATGGCAACATACGCAAGTATAGCATATGACCAAGTATTAGCTAATGCTAGTGCAATGGTATTATTAAAAACAATAGAAGCATCATCTGATTCAACAATAAGTTTTGTTAATGGAACTGATGGAGTAGTATTTGATTCAACATATAAGGAATATATTTTTAGTTATATTTCTGTACATCCATCAGATGAATACTACAGTTTAGCATTTAATGCATCTGATGATACATCAAGTCATGCTTATAATATAACTAAAACAGCTAGTGCTTTTTTAGCATATCATCAAGAGGATGCTTCTCCATCTGGTCTAAGCTATAATACAAGTCACGATAATACACAAGCAACAGGATTTCAAAATCTATATGCAAATGCAGGTAGTGCTGCTGATGAGTCTGTTAGCGGATATTTACATATATATAATCCTGCAGATACAACCTTTGTTAAACATTTTATTGCTAGAACAACTGGGTCAGAATATGATAACCATATGCAAGATTGGAATATGGCAGGATATTTTAACACAACAGCTGCACTTACAGCTATTCAATTTAAGTATACAAGTAATAATATAGATGCAGGAACATTTAAACTATATGGAGTAAAATAATGCCAAGATACCACAATATAAACGGAGTAAAAGTACAGTTCACAGCAGAAGAAGAAACTGCTCGTGATGCTGAAGAAAAAGCATGGGCTGATGGTCAGCTTGATAGAGATTTATTTGAACTTCGTAATAAAAGAAATAGATTATTAACAGAAACAGATTGGTGGGGTGCTTCTGATAACACAATGACAGCCGACCAAACAAAATATAGAAAAGATTTAAGAGATTTACCTAATGGTCTTGATACAGTTGATAAAGTAAAAAATGTAACATGGCCTACAAAACCAAGTTAAGGAGAATAAATAGATGGCAAGTGAAATAAAAGTAGATACTATATCGGAAAAAACATCAGCCGGTGGTGTTACTATTGATGGTTTATTAATCAAAGATGGTGGTATTAGTGGTGATGTTTCTTTAATTGGTACTACTCCAACATTTACAATTGGAGACGCAGGAGCAGAAGATGCGGCATTAGTTTTTGATGGTAATGCACAAGACTTTTATATTGCCTTAGATGATTCTGCAGATGATTTAGTAATTGGATTAGGAAATACAGTAGGTACAACTCCTGCAATTTCCATTAATTCTGATAGAGATGTAACTATATCTGATGGTGCAATTGATTTTGATATTGCTTCACATGATACATCAAATGGTTTAAAATTAGGTGGAACTTTAGTTACTTCAACAGCAGCAGAATTAAATATTCTTGATGGGGTTGGAGCAACAGCAGCAGAAATAAATTATTCAGATTTAGCAACATTAGGAACAACAGCAGCATCGAAAGTATTTACAGCAGATGCTAACAATTTAACAAAAATAACAGGTGGTGTATATTTAGAAGAAGCTACATTAACATTTGATTCTACACAAGATTGGGATGTAAGAGCATCTCCAGTTGCAAAAGTAACATTAACAGCTAATGTAACCTTTGATGCACCTTCAAATCCAACAACAGGACAATATATATCTATTGTTTGTATTCAAGATGGTACAGGAAGTAGAACTATAGCCTGGAACGCCATTTTTGAGTTTAAAGACGATACAGCCCCAACAGCTACTACTACAGCTAATAAAGGTGATTTGTTTACTTTTAGATATAACGGAAGCAAGTGGCTTGAAGTTGGAAGAAACCTTAACTTAACATTATCATAGGAGTAATATGTTTGCATTAGTAGAAAGTGGTTCAATCACACAAATGCCAAATGGCAATAAAGGTATTCAAATTGGTGATATAAAATACCCTGCGGCAATCTATACTTTATGGAGTGAAGCAGAAAGAAATGCTATTGGTATCTATACAATAGAAATAGATAACACAAATAAAAAAGATGAAGAGTGGTATATTAATACTAATATTACTTATGCATTTTCTGGTGGTAAAGTTAAAGGAACTTATGGTTCAGCTACAGCAAAAGCTATTGCAGATAGAGATGCTGTAGATGATGAAGGTAATAAAATAAAAGATAGTGATGGTAATCAAATAATTATTGAAGGATTAAAAACAATAAAGAAAAAAATAATAGACAATCAATGTGCAGGATTACTTGCACCTAGTGATTGGATGGTAGTAAAAGCGACTGAAACAGGGGGTACAATGGATAGTGGTTGGAAGACTTGGAGAGCAAGTGTAAGAACTAAATGTAACTCTATGCAAACACAAATAGATAATGCTAGTGATGTTGATGCGTTAGCCGCTTTGTTTGAAAGAAATAATAGCGGAGTTAGACCACTAGGCGATTTTCCAGAAAAGGAGTAGTTAAATGGCTTTTGTAGAAGTTGCAGCTAGTACTCTAGATGATGCTTACGAAATTAGTAATTCTTTAAGACTTAATGATGGTGATGGGCCAAAACTTCAAATAACAACAGGTAGTACTGGTGATAGAAGGCAATTCACATTTTCTTGTTGGTTTAAACTTGCACAGAATACAGGTGATGACCAAACACTATTTTCATGTAATGATGGTGGTCATCTAGGCCATATAAGAATTAATAGTGCAATGAGTTTAAATGTGCAAATATCTGCTAGTGGTTCTGATGTTGTAACAACTAACAGACTTTTTAGAGACTATAGTGCTTGGAATCATTTAGTTGTTGCTCAAGACACGGAACAGGGAACTGCGGCTAATAGATTAAAGATTTATGTTAATGGTGTTTTAGAAACTTCTTTTTCAGCTGCCGCTTACACAGACCAAAATACGGATACATCTTGGAACTCAAATACAGAATTATGTTTAGGAAGAGATGTTAATGGAGATGATAATCCTTTTGATGGTTACATAGCGGAAGCTTTTTGGATAGACGGAACGCAGTATGCGGCAAGTGATTTTGGAAAATTTAATGATAATGGAGTATGGGTTCCTATAGATGCTAAACCTAATATAACTTTTGGCACACATGGTTTTTATTTTGAATTTAAACAAACAGGAACAAGTCAAAACTCAAGTGGTATAGGTGCAGATACAAGTGGTCAAGATAATCATTATGCAGTAACTAACCTAGCCGCCGCAGATATTACAATAGATACACCTACAAATAATTTTTGTATTTTAAATTCATTACATAAAAGTACATCTAATGTTGTTTTAAGTGAAGGAAATTTAAAAGCAGTATTAGACCAAAGTACAGGTTGGCAACATGCAGCAGGAACAATAGCTGTTCAAAATGGAAAATGGTATTGGGAAGCAAAAGCCCTTAGTGTAGCAGCAACAGATAAAACATCTATAGGAGTTTTTCAATTTGATACGACAGATGTAGATTTTGTTAATGTTACTAATACTGATAGGTCTTCAAAAGGTTTATCTGGTCATGGTGCAGGAACAGGTAGTTATGCTTATGCTCAAGGTGAGATTGTTATGTGTGGAATGGATTTAGATAATAATAAAGTTTATTGGGGTAAAGATGGGACTTGGTTTGGTAGCTTAGACCCTGCCGCAGGTTCAGGAAGTACAACACAAACAATAAGTAACGCTAATTTTTGTGTACCTGCTGTGGGTGGATATGGAACAAGTTCTTGGGAATTAAACTTTGGCGTTCCTCAATTTTCAATATCAAGTGGAAATGCAGATGCAAATGGATATGGAAATTTTGAATTTGCAGTTCCATCAGGATTTTACGCATTATGCACAAAGAACTTAGCGGAGTACGGATAATGGCTTATACAACAATAGACGACCCATCAGCACATTTTCATATACAGTTATATACAGGAACAGGTTCTAGTCGTAGTGTAACAAATGATGCTAATGCAGGAGATTTTGCCCCTGATTTATTATGGATTAAGGAAAGAAGTTCAACATCTTCTCATGTTGTTTTTGATACAAACAGACCTGTAAGTAGTGGGTATGCACCCAATCTTCATACAGATTCTACTGCTGTAGAAGATGGGGATACTTCGGAATTAACAGCCTTTAATTCTAATGGATTTACTTATGGCGATGATGGTAAGGGTAATGAAAATACTCAAACCTATGTAGCTTGGCAATGGAAAGCTAATGGTGGAACAACATCAAGTAATTCTAGTGGGGATATTACTTCAACAGTTCAAGCAAATACTACAGCCGGATTTTCTATAGTAACTTACACAGGAAATGGTACAGATGGTGCTAGTATTGGGCATGGTTTATCTGGAGCTTGGGATGTTATTATAGTAAAAAATAGAGGTCAAACTGACTACTGGACTGTTGATAGAGACCCTACAAGTGCAGATAACAAAGCATTATTATTGCATGACCCATCTCAAGAAGCAGGTCATGGAACAGTTCATTTTCAAGGTTCAAATGGATTATTTACTGCCCATAGTAATGGTGATTTAGGTATGGGAAATGGTAATACTGAAACTTATGTAGCGTATGTTTTTAAAGAAATACAAGGTTACTCTAAATTTGGTACTTATAATGGTAATAATAATTCAGATGGGCCATTTATTTATACAGGATTTAAACCCTCTTGGGTTATGTTTAAACGAAAAAATGGTTCAGCAGATTGGGGAATAGTAAATATTAAAAGTAGTCCTAGAGCAACAGGTACTGAAACTAATGATATGGCTTATCAATTAGAATCAAATACAGGAGCAGCAGAGGCTAACCAAATTGATTTTTGGTTTTTAAGTAATGGATTTAAATTAGATGGTAGCGGAAGTTATGGTAATGGGGCTTCAGATTCCTACTTTTACATGGCATTTGCAGACCATCCATTTGTATCATCAAAAGGAGTACCTTGTACTGCTAGATAATGGTTAAAAGAATAAGTACAAGAGACACCTATTTTACACCAGTAAGAAAAAGAACAAGTATAGGAAATTCAACAAGGAGTAAACCTAAAAATAAACATAAATTAAAATCATGGAAGAAATATAACAGGCAAGGAAAATAATGGCAACAACAAAAACAACAACACCAACTCCACAAGTAATACCCCCGGTACAATTACCTGTTGGGGCAGTGCCTAATCCTCAATCAGGTACTTCAAAAGATATTCTTAATTTAACAAAAAAACAAGCAGTTGATCCAAAATTAGCAAAGGGAACGGCAATAACACCTGTTGCACAACAGGTACAAACTAATGAATTATTAGCAACTCCCGGAGTGTCTGCAACTCCTCCTGCTGCAATGGCTCCTACTGCAATGGCGGGACAAGCAACGGCTACAACTCCTTCAACAGCACAAACAATAACAACCCCTGCACAACAAGCGGCATCACAATATACTGCCACAACTGTAGGTACAGCACCAACAATGCAAGCAGCAACTGGTACTGTAACAGCACCAATGACTGGACAAACAGGGACAATTACAAGTGACGCAACTGTAGCAGGACAATTAGAAGGATTACAACAACAAGTTCAAACTGCAGTAGCACAAGGAAAAGATTTACCTGCATGGGCACTTGGTGCACAAAAATTAGTTGAAGCTAATATGGCTAAAAGAGGTATGGGTGCATCGAGTATGTATGCAGAAGCATTAGCACAAGGTGTTATGCAATCAGCAGTTCCTATAGCGGCACAAGATGCGGCAACTTATAAGGAAATGATTTTCCAAAATTTAAATAATAGACAACAGGCTGCAGTAACAAATGCTCAATCATATCTTCAAATGGATATGGCAAATCTAACTAATAATCAACAGGCAAATTTACAAAATTTACAAGCAAGACAGGCATCGTTATTTAGTGATCAAGCTGCAAATAACGCAGCAGCACAATTTAATGCAACAAGTCAAAATCAAGTAGATCAATTTTATAAAAATTTATCAACTACGGTCTCAACTTCAAATGCACAACGTGCTGATGCAATGAATCAATTTTCTGTATCGGAGCAAAATAAAATTGAAGCACAAAATGCACAAAATACAACAGCAGTATCACAAGCAAATGCACAAACAGATGCACAAATAAATCAATTTAATGCACAATTATCAGATCAACGAGAAAGATTTAATGTTCAAAATCAACAAGTTATAGACCAATCAAATGCAAATTGGAGAAGACAAATTAATACAGCAAATACAGCGGCAGTAAATGCAGCTAATCAAACAAATGCACAGAATTTATTAAATATGTCTAATTTTGCTATGTCATCTTTATGGCAACAATGGAGAGATGAGGCATCATGGACTAATGAAGCTGCACAAAATGGTTTGAATAGGGCACATAATATGGCTGTAGCAGCATTAGAAAGAAGTACACAATTTGAATTAGCCGATCAAGCATCACGAGATGGGTTATTTCAATTACTTGGACGTTTTGCTGCAGGTGTATTTAAGAAAAAACCATAATAAATAAGGAGAATAATTATGTTTGATGCAAGTGGAATTATAAAAAAAATAGCAGGAAGTTTTATAGGAGATGGTATTTCATCAGCCTTTGGTGGTGGTGAGCAAGGTCAATATGGACTACAAGCTTTTCAACCTAATCCTTTAAGATTAAGTGGGCTAGACATGCCAATAGAGGCATCATCTGAAGCAGGTGAAGCGGGAACTATAGAAACAGCTAATGCTCTTGATATACTTCAATGGAATCAGAGGTTATTTGGAACTCCTTACCAAAAAACTGATATTCATATACCAGGAATAAGAGTATGATAGAAAATATTTTTGATGCACCAATACCAGGACAATCATTAACTGATACACCAGGTAATTCTCCATGGGAACATCCACCACAATTTTCAAATGTAAATGATGCTGCTGAATATGTTTGGAATACACTTCATGAACCAGAAGTTTCTGTACAAATTTTAACATTTTTAAAAAATGATATTCCAGTTGAAGCAATAGCAAGAATGATTTTATTTGGCGGATTTGCAGAAGGTAAATGGACACCAGATGTTGCTATGCTTATTGCTGAAGTAGTTTTTAAACAAATTATGGCTATGGGTATAAGGGCAGAAATACCTAAAATGAAATTATTTTTAGGTGATCAAAGTAATAATAAATTTCATAGAGCATTTGCTAAATTTAAAATACAAAAACAAAAAGCAAAAGATTTTGCAACTGATGATAAAGCAAAGGAATTTGCTAAAGATATAAAAGAAGAAATTATGGAAAAACAACCATCTGGATTAATGGCAAAGGAGATTGAATAATGGGCTTAATGGATATGTTTAGTGTAAGGGACATTCGTTCTTTTGGAACAGGGTTTCTTGGTGCAAAAGTTGAAGCAATGCAGGAAAGTGCAAGAGTTGCGGCAGAAGAGAAAAAATTTAAAGATGAATTAAAAGCTAAAAGAATATCCTCAGTACAAGAGTATGAAGATAAAAGTGAAATAGACGCAAACGTTGAAGCAGAAAAATTAGCACATATAATAAATGGAAATAAAAATTTTTTAATATCATATTTAAAAGTAACTCCTGATTATATTGATAAAATTGTTCCTGCATATGTTTTAGAAGATAATCAATCTACGTGGGCATGGTTAGATGATCAAGCAAAAAAATGGGGAATACCTGATTGGTCAACTCGTAAAATGAATTATACCCCTGATGGAAAAGAAAATCCTAACCTGACAATTCCTCAATGGCAATTAAGTACACATATAAGTAGTAACTTTAATAAATCAAATGCTGTTGATAGTTTAAAAAAGGGTGCTAATATACCTGATAATAGTGCTGATTTAATAACAAATAATACAAAAGATAAAAAAACAGTTAATTATAATGGTATAGAAGTATGGAATGGAAAACCTTCATTAGGGTATTCAACACCAATAAAAATGATTCATCAAGAAACAGGGGCAATAACGGACGCTTTTCAAAGAGAACAAACATCAGGACAAAAAGATTATACACCACATCTTTGGACACTTACATTTGATGATGATAATAAATCAATTATTGGTCTATTACAAGATAGAAATGAATGGCACGAGGTTACATCACCAAAAGGTGAAAGTTTAATGCATGATTTTTATCCTGATTTAGATAAAGAAAATACAAAAAAATGGATGTTATATAAAGATAATCAATGGTGGAGTATTGATGGTAGAGAGGATGTATACAAAGATGGGTCTTCAGATATATTTATTACTGGGGGTGATCCTAATATATTAAATGCTTTGGGATTAGAAGCGTATTATAATGAGCCACCACCAGGTGCAGAAAAAATCCCAAATTACTGGGAAATTCCAAAAAGAGAATTTGATTTAGCATTGCGAGAGGGTAATTTATATTTACAAGATTATGATAGTCAAACAGTATTTGATTCTAAAAAATTACCAAAAATAGATAAGTATAGTGTTGGTGATTATAATCGTATAATAGAAGGTTCATTACAATCAGCAGGATATATTTTAGATAAAGATTACCAATCATTTTCAATAAATTCAATAAATCAAACAGTAGATATGTCTATGCTTGGAGATACATCAGAAAGACCTGCTGCAAGTGCATTCGCAACAACTGTATTAGATGGTGTTATTAATTTAGGAACATTACAAAATGAAATTGCAAGTAGAGGTAAAGGGGCAAATATTGATGACCTTTTACTTTCAGATGAAATAGTTGAAGCACTTCAATTAAGTACAAATAATCCATATGATATTGATGCTATGGACTATGCATTTAAAATGGGTACATTTTATAAAACTATAAGAAAAGATTTAGGTACTAATTATTTAACTGCATTAGATTCATTTGGTGAAAATCAAGAAACAAGAAATTCATTTTTATCAGATAATAGAATTGATAAAGAATTTTGGGGAGAATCAAATGACCAACTTGCTCAAAGAATGGCTCAAAATATTTTATCAGATAGAACTACATTTACTGGATTATTTAATCTTAGAAAACAAATTGATAGTGCAGTAGCGGGAAAAGTAGAAGCAAAAGTAGAAGCTGATAGACAAATAGTTGATACTTATTTTCCTCCTAATGTTGCTACTTTAAGTGAATTTGTTGACGAATATATAACAGATTATAGCGGAGGAAATATAACCCAAAAACAAATGGGGGATTTAGCATTTGCTGTAGCTAAATTAACAGGCGGAAATGAAGAGCATATAGATATTTTAGATGATGCAATTGATGAATACCTTAAAACAAAAGATGTTTCAGATACTACAGATGATAAATCTAAATTTGAAATTAGAACAGAGGAAAAATTAATATCGGAAAAAGAAGAAGCTGATTTATTTGCAAATACTAATATGCCACCAGATTACAGAGCTGCATCTCCTGGTGCAGAATGGTTAACAGGATTCTTTGAAAGTGAAGGACAAAAAGATATGTTAATTAAGAATGAAAAATTATGGGTGAAAAATAATGCTGAAAATTGGAATAAAATTATTGCACAAGCAGATAAAGAAAAACCAAAAATTACACACACTATGTCAGAGCCTACTGTAGGTGCAAAAATAAAACCTAAAAAAATTGAAACAGAAGATTATAAATTATGGAAAGCCAAATATTGGGAATATATAAAATCCGATGATTTAGCACAAGAGTTAATTAAGAAACATACTATACAACAATAAGGATAATTTATGGTAAGCTTGGCTGATTATCGTAAGAACGAAAAGAAAAAAAATAAATCATCGTTATTTTTTGAAACAGATGAGTTATTTTCAGATAAAAAAGATGATAATATATCTATATTTTCTTCTCCAACTTCTGAAACAAAAAGACTTTCTTTAAGTGAATATAGAAAAACTAAAGATGAAACAGTATATAAAGATGAAGATGATTCATCATTTCTTGAAGTAACAAGTGATGTTTTACAAGATATTGCATTACAACCAATTGGTGGTGTTGTAGATGCAGCAGAATCCCTTGCTAATCTTGTATTATCAAAAGAGAATGAAATAGAAATTAGTGACTATATTCCTGAAGCAAAAACAACTTTTGGAAGATTCGTAAGACCCGCTTCACAATTTTTAATACCCTATACAGGGGCATATAAAGTTGCACGAGGCGGTTATTTATTTATAAAGAATGCAGGAAATTTAAATAAAGCAATAAAAGTTGCTGAAAAAAATATTAAAAGTCAAAAAATGAAACCAATAATTGGTACTACACCTGCAGGTGATAAGTATATACAAGGATATGGATTACTTAAAAAAACAAAAGATTTAACTCGTGCACAAAGAATGTATACAGGGGTAGTAGCAGGTGCTGGTGTAGATGCAGTAGCTTTTAAACCAGAAGACCCTAATCTTGCAGATTTATTTGTACAATTTCCCTCAACTAAGAATGCAGTTTTTGAATGGTTAGCAACAAATCCTAATGATGATCCTGGTATGCAACGATTAAAAAATGTTCTTGCGGGAATGATACCAAGTTGGGCTATTCCTGAAATTACTAGAGGTGTAGCAAAAGGATTTTCTTGGTCAACAAAACCTGTAAGAAAAAAAGTTTCAAAAAAAATAGAGAAAAAAGCTGAAAAAATTATTAAACAAGAAGATAAAGCACGAAAAGATTTAGAAAAAATAGGAAAAAGTGTAAAGACTATTGAGGAAATGATTGGTAAAAGGCGATCATTAACAGATAAAATTGTTCTTGGATGGCAAAAAGGTTTATGGAAAAAGAAACTTATTATTAATCATCTTGATTCAATGAGAGGTCTTAAATACCTTGAAAATGCAGCAAAAGATATTGGTGTTAAATTAGGTGGTAAAGTTAGGCAACAATTATATAAAGATGATTTTGGTGTCTATAAAGAAAGTAGATTTTTACCTGCTATAGGGGGAATGATTGAACATTTTATGTTTAAAACTACATTTCGTTTTAAAGATGGAATATTTGTTGGAACAGGAAGAGATGGGTTACATAATTTATTATTAAAAAATTTAGGTAAAAATTCAAATCCAGAAGATTTTTTTAAATACATGGGAGCTAAATCATTACTTTCATTACGAGAAACAGATGTAAAAACTTTTAATAAACTTCTTAATACAAAATCAAAAGTTAAAGCATGGGAGGATGTTGCAGCAAAAGGTGATGCAAAACCTAATTATGTTCAATCTTTAAATGCAATGGAGCAATTTAATAAAGATTTATTACAGATTGCTGTAGACGCACAATTAATTAACTCAAAAGAAATGGCAAGATTACTTGCAAAAAGAAAACATTATTTACCTTTATATAGAGATTTTGGTGATGATGATTTAGTACTAAAAAAAATAGGTGCTAGTAAATTTGCCCCTTTAAAAGCAAAAGTACCAATTGGTAAAGGAAAGGGGGAACTCCCATTAGCAAATTTATTTGATAATTATATGGAAAATATTCAAGGTATTATTAATGCCTCTTATAAAAATCATGTTAAAAGAGTTACTTTTGATTTAATTGATGCTGCAAAAGGTGATTTAGATCAATGGGCAAAAAGAATTAAAAGCACTAAACGTAAAAAGGTTGTTGTTAAAGGTGCTGAAATTGAGACTAAATTAGCAAAAGAAGGTGTAGATGTTTCCGATATAAAACTTGATGATTTAGATGAATTAGCTTTATTTAGATCAGAAAGAGTAAAGGCAGGTGAAGGGCAAGAATTTGTTAATCGTACTGTTGTTAAAAAAGGTGTTGAAACAACTGAAACACATTTATATGATATTAATAATCCATTATTAAAATTAACAATGGATGCTATTAGTCCTAAACATTATCATGCAACACATGGTGTTGTGAAGGCACTTAGATGGGCAAAGAACTTACTTACTCGTGGTGTAACTTTAGACCCTGCGTTCTTTGCAGGAGCAAACGCATTACGTGATACATTCTCTGCAGCTATACTTTCTAGAAATGCTTTTCATATACCTATATTAAGTACACTTTTTAATGTACGAAAAAGATTTTTAAGTACAAAGAAAATTAAATTAGCAGATGGAACTTCTATGAGTATGAAAGACTTATACAATGAGTTTTTATTAAATGGCGGTTCATTTGGTTCAACTTTATTAAAAGGTGAAATTAATCATACTATATTAAAAAGTTTATATAGAAAAATGGGACATTCTGACTATAAGAATGTTTTAAATACTCCAAAAAAATATCTTGAAAAATACGAAGATGTTGTAACGGGATTTGAGAATGCGTCTCGTTTTACTGAATACACACTACTTAGAAAAACAGGCCGTTCAGCAAGAGAGGCAGCATTTGAGGCTCGTGAAGTTGCTGTTGATTTTGGTATGCATGGTGCAAATAATTTTTGGAGACAATACGTAAGTACTGTTCCATTTTTAAATGCAGGTATACAAGGTATATATAGAACTGCAAGAGCAGTTGGAAGAGGCTCTGATCAAAGGGCTGCTGTGCTATCTAAATTAGGTATATTTATAGGGACTCCTACATTATTATTATATGGGATGAATAGAAATAATCCTGATTATTGGAATCAATCACAACAAATAAGAGATTTAAATTTTATGATTCCTCTTGGTGATGGTGACTGGATGAAAATTCCAAAACCATTTGAGTTCGGTGCTATTGGTACTGTTTTTGAAGGGGCTTTAGAAATGATTGATAAAACAGGAAACGCAGATAGTTTCTTTGAAACAGCGTGGACAGTTTTAAAACATCAAGCAAGATTATCTGTTGTACCACAAGTTGCAGCTCCAATTTGGAACTCGTACCTTAATAGAACATTTTTTGGTTCACCAATTATACCAGAAGGAATGAAACATAGTATTCCAGATTATGGACAATCATATCCTTGGAGTAATAAGGCAATTACTGCGGCTATTGAAAATTCACCCCCTTGGTTAAGGGATAGGTTAATGTCACCAATTGAATTTGAAAATTATATTCGTGCATATACAGGGGCAATGGGGGGTTATGTACTTGATTTAATATTTGACCCTGCAGGCTATATGTTTTCTGATATTGAACGACCAAATAAAAGATTTGATGAATGGCCATTCTTTAAAAGATTTCTACAATTAGATCCTGCAAAATATACACAAGCAGAAGCAGAATTTTATGAATTAAGAAAACGGGCATCACAAGCTATTAACATAGCAAAAAAATTCAAAAAAGAAATGAAGTTTGAGTTATTAAAAGAATTTATAGAAGATAAAGAAAATCAAGAATTGCTATATATTAGCCCACTTCTTGAAAGTATGGGAAAACAAGTATCTGAATTAAATAAAAAAAGAAATTTAATTTGGCAAATGGAGGGTATATCTAGCTCTAGAAAAAGAGAATTATTAGATCAGATAGAAGAACAAAGTGCTGTATTATTTGATAGAATAATGTCTGCTCTTGAAAGTAAAAACTTAGAAGTATTTAAACCAGTATTTGGATTTGAGGAAAAGCCTCTTGATTGGATGTTTCCTGAAATAATATTTGGAAAAAAATGAAATGGGTACTTCTTACTATCTTCATAGGATTTCTTATGGTAAAAGATAATATACCTTTTGTAAAAAGGGGATTAGCAAATCAAACAGATAATGTTTTAAATATTATTATAAAAGAAAAACCACCTTTATTTAAAACATTAAATGTTTTACCAGAACGTACAAATAACTGGATGAGTGTGCAGGGTAGTGATGATTGGGAAGGTTTATCTAAAGACCAAATACATAAAAGACAATTAAAATTTGATAACCCAGAAGATGGTATTCGTGCAGGTGTAATTAGCCTTTTTACAAGAGCAGAAAGAAAAAATAATGAACCTTATTTAACTTTTAATCAAATATTTTTTGAAGATGATGGATGGGCTGAAGATAAAGAATCATATAAATTAGATATGATTAGCAAAAATTTTACTGAAACAGATACAATTGATTTAATGGATAGGGGTAAATTAAAACCATTTATTCACTTTATGATAAATCATGAAATGGGAGTAGATGCTTATGAAAAACTTAAAGATAAAGATAAAATAATAGATAAAGGTATTGATATGGCATATGAATATGTAAATAGTGATGAATACCCATTTAAGGAGTTTATAAAATAATGGCTGAGTGGGAAAAAGAAATTGCAGTACTCAAAACTGATATACGATATATTAGGGATGATGTTAATGTAATGCAAAAACAATTACGAGATTTAAATAAAACTTCCAACATGGGGGTTGGAGGATTAAAAGTCTTTTTAGTTATAGGGTCTATTCTTGTAGCTATTTGGACATTTATGAAAATAACTAACTAGGAGGAGTTATGAGCAAATTAAAAGAGATGTGGAGTAATCTAAGCAAGAAAGGTAAGATATTTACTAGTGCTTTAGTGATTATTCTTTTAGTAATTATATATAGTTATATATTTTAAATAAATAGGAGATAAAATAATGTTAGGTGGGTTACCAGTAGAAATGATAACAATGTTAGGCTCTAGTGTATTAGGTGGAGTTATGTCCATCTGGGGTCAGAGTATTAAAGCAAAACAATCAGAACAAAAAATGCTTCTTGCTAGAGGTAAATTTCAAATGGATGAAATTGATAAAGCAAGACGCTATGAAAATAAAGGTTTTCAATGGACTAGAAGAATTATAGCATTAACTGCTGTATTCTTTATTATTGCATGGCCTAAAATAGTACCTGTATTTTTTGACACAAGTGTATTTTTAACATGGACAGAATTTACTAGAGGATTCTTATTCTTAATAGAACAAAAAGAAATCACTATGGATAAAGAATTTTTTGGTGTAGTTATTACACCTCTAGATACCCACCTAATGTCAGCAATTATTGGATTGTATTTTGGAGGTAGCCTTGTCAAAAAATAAACAATACAGATGGTTTTTAACTAAACGTAATAGGATGATGAAAAAAAATAGTCCTATTATAACCGATGATAACGATTTTTATACTCACATGAAAAAAGAAAAAGAACTTTTAAATATGGGGATGAAAGAGTCTTTAAGACAAAAAGAAGAAAGAACAAAATAATGAAGGTATCGGAATCCACCAATGTACAGATGCCACTTAAAACGGTTGTTAGTCTTATAACGCTTGTAGCTGTCGGAACATGGGCCTACTTTGGGATTATTGAGAGGCTAAATTCAGTTGAAACTCGTGTTACGCTATCTGAAGCTGACCTTACAAAAAACACGGAATTCCGCATTAAATGGCCAAGAGGAGAACTAGGCTCGCTCCCGGCAGATGCTCAACAAGACCTTTTAATAGAATTTATGAGTTCTCAACTTGAGTCTATGATGGAAGATATGGAGTCAATGATGAGCAATTCTGTTAATATAAAGAGAGCACAACAAGACATAGAACGATTAATTGGGGATGTAGAAAAACTCAAGGATAAATTGCGAGAAACAAATGGAAGTTATTAGCGTAATACTTATGTTCGTTTTTGGGAACATGAATGACCAAAAAACACAAATGACACAATATATTCCTATGCAATCATTATCTTCTTGTATGAAAGAAGTAAGATTACTTAAAAAAAAGAATACAGGATATGATAAGGATGCTTTTTGTAGTCCAGGTATTGTAGAAATTAAGGATGGTGAAGTGATTGCATTATATAATGAAATACCTGAAGGTGCTAAAATGGTTAAAAAAGATATAAGTAAAGAAGCTTTTGAAAGATGGACACTTAAAGCAAAAGAAAAATGGGAAAAAGATTAATGAAATGGGTAATGCGAAATTTTATATTACTTACAATATTAGTACTTATTGCTGTATGGGCAAAACCTGTAATAGCTGATTCTACTAATGATAGTAACACCCAAACAAATCAAACTGGTAGCAATACTCAAATAACAGGAGGGTATACAGCTACAACAACAAATAATAATGATGGACAAACAAACACAACAACGTCAACAACTACAAATACAACAACTACCAATGGGTCAGACGTACCTGTCAACTCAGCAAATTCACCAAGTTACTCCTCGATGTCTCAAGATGTGTGTAGCATGGGTGTTAGTGGCAGTGTTTCTACCCTCGGTTTTGGGGCATCTGTTGGTAAACATATTAGGGATTTAAATTGTGAGCGTATAAAATTATCTAAAGTTTTATATGACTACGGTATGAAGGTAGCAGCAGTTTCTATTTTATGCCAAGATGAAAGAGTATTTGAAGCTATGCAAATGGCAGGAACACCTTGTCCTTTTGAAGGTAAGATTGGTAAAGAGGCATTAGACCAATGGAATAAATATGATATTGAAAGACCTGATTATAATTCTTATGTATCTAAATTAGAAAATCGTTCTCGTATAGATGAAGAACTTGCAGAAATAGCAAGACAAGAAGAGGCAGAAAGATTAAAAAAAGAAGCAGAAGAACTGGCTAAAAAAATAGAAGAAGAAAAGAAAAAACTAGCAACATTAAAATCAGAAGATGAAATTCTTAATGGTATTATAATAGAAACAGATTTAGAAACAGAAGAGGAACGTATAATTAATGTACACAAATGATAAAAAGTGCAACATTATGGATGGTTAGGCTATATATCATATGGTCAATATGTTTAGATATAAGTATAATTGGAGGTCTTTTTTACTATTTCTTTGTTCGCTAATAATATCTTTTAAATCTTTTAGTGCAGATGTAACAACAGGTAATTTACTTCCTAATTCTGGAGATGGGGTAGATTGGGGTTCTAGTAGCACAGACCAAATTAATCCTGCTAATTCTTCTGGTTATGTAAGTAATGGTAGTACAATAAATGGATTTGATATTACTTGTTCTACATCACAATCTAACTGTGGATATAAGTATAGTGTAGGTGGTGACTTTGAAGTTACTGGAACAGCAACAGTAAGCGTAGATGATATAGCGTTAACTAATAATTCTATTAATCAATTAATGCTTGATAATGGTGTTACATTAAATAGTTATATCGATGTAGCAAATTGTGAAAGCACAGAGGGTAATTGTGAATCTAAAGGTGGTAGTAATGATTCTCATACAACAACTGTAAAATTAAAAGATTCTAGTGGTAATATATTAAGTACATCAACACAAACTAGAACAGAAGTTACAGGATTTAAAGGTAACTGTAATGGTTATCCTGGCTCAAGTGCATCTGGTGTAACAGCAGGATGTGGGCAATATAATGACAGAATAATTTATTTAGGTGTAGGTAGTAATAAAGTAGATTGGTCATGGTCTGGAACTGATAGCAACTATTCAAATCAATCTAGACAAGGCCCAAATTTATTAGGTGCATCTTTAACGATGACCTATAATAATACAGAATATGAACCGATAGATGAAGGAACTCAAGATGTCATTGACGATATTGATACAGATATTGTAGATATTATTGAAGATATACCAGATGATTTTGATTGGTACACAGATGATATAGTACTAGATGATACGTATACTTGGGAAGACGACTATATTATCCTTGATGAAACTGATTACTTTGAAGATGATTTTTACTTTGAGGAAGAATTAGAAACAGTTGATTTAGATATGGATGTTTTTGAAGAACAGCCAATATTTGAAGACTTTGAAGACTTTGAAACTTTTGAAGAAATGCCTATAATGGAAGAGGTATTTTTTGAAGAGGATTATATAATGGAACCTCCACCTATGGAAATGATGGAGGAAGTATTTACAGAAGAATTTGAGGAAGACTTTACAGATTTTCTAGAAGAAACTGGTATGGAAGAAGAGTTCATGGAGTTTCTTGAAGAGGAAGGCATAACAGCCGAGGAATTTTTTGAAGAGATAACCGAGGAGGAGTTTAATGATGAACTTACTGAGGAATCTTTTGAAGAGTTTGAGGAAGAGTTTGAAGAAATCGAAACAGTTGAAGAAAGCCCACCAGAGACTATTGAAACTGAGGAAGAAACAGTGGAGCTTGAAGCAGAATCAGAAATAATAGAGGAAGAAAAGGAAGTAGCCCAAAATGAACCAACAGAAGAGCCACAAGAAGAATCAACGGAAGAGGAACCCGATAGCGAGGGAACTGAGGAGTCCGAAGTATCAGCAGAAGACAGTGGAGAGCAAGAAGATATACAATCGGAAGACAGAGAATTGGACACCGATGACAGGGTTACTACAGATGTTGCAAAGATAGAAAGTAAACTAAAAAAGAATTTAAAAAAGATAGCTAAACAAATAGCTAAAGTAACAAAACAAACAACTCAAGCCTTATCAAAAGAGGATTTATTTTTTAAAAATAACACATTAGATGCCTATAATAAAATACAGTTTTATAAATCAAAAGATATATATACTGACAAGGGATTAGATTTATTTAATAATCAAATAGATTTAGGTGTCTATGATAAAGAAATTTATGGTGATGTAACTCTTGCAAGTTACTCACAAAATGACCCAGTAGAAGTACATAGAGTACAACTACTAGAAGCAAAACAAAAAACTAATAGATTAAAATTAGAATTGGAGGCATTACGAAATGAAAATAATTGAAAAACTTAGTACCTATGCAGCACTCTTAGGAGTAATTGGAGCTATTGGTGGGGGCTTTTATACATGGGGCCAATTTAATACACGCCTTGATGCACTAGAAGGTACACCTCCA
>VTLG01006134.1_pt1 | contig 22060 bp, 26 predicted proteins | sample 4694571 | NCBI WGS metagenome assembly VTLG01 (sample SAMN12604809, study PRJNA352737) | marine metagenome | biome: ENVO:00000447; feature: ENVO:00000209|ENVO:00000569|ENVO:01000036; material: ENVO:00002151; isolation source: viral sequences binned using virsorter ... | reverse complement strand
AAGAGTAGTCTTGTCCGTCACCATGGCATGGCATGTAGAACCCGTTGGGTTCATTGTACATGGCATGCCATGGCATGGGTGGATAGTGTGCTAAGATAAAACAAATGACCGAAGCGACCAACACAGACGACAGGATAATTCTCCGACAATCATGGCTGGGACAACTAGCGATGTGTCCTGAGAGAGCCAGACAAGACATGCTCGGCATCTCACAATCAACCGAGTCATCCAACACTGCAATAGGTACAGCCGTACACTACGGCATCGAACAGTGTCTTATAGAGAAGATGGAAACCGGAGACCCGCTACCAAAATCTGAAACTATCTGCGCCTCAATAGAAGAATGGGTTCGTAAAGAACCAGAGATAGTCAGATGGAACCACAAAACAGACGAGTGTGTGAAAATAATAGAACTCAACACAACAGCATGGTGGGACGAAGTAATGCCAGACGTTGACCCGATAGCAGTCGAACACAAATTTGAACTCCCACTAGTAGTAGATCACAAGCCGGAAATCTGGTTGCAAGGAACCATTGACTGTGTGCAATCTTTCCCACGTCCAATAGTTGATTGGAAAAATCCGGGTCGTAAACCATCAGATGATTGGGAGAAGAAACGATGGTCAGTTCAGGCCGCCGCATACACGTGGGCAGTAGCGGCGATGTCCGACAACAATCTGTCAGAGCCTTTAGATTTTGAGTTCGTGTACCTTGTTAAAGGTAAGGTGCATAGAACTACAGTGAACGCAGGTCCAGCGGAGTGGGCGAGTCTGGTCGCTTTGGCTCGCTCCGCTGGCACACTTATATCCGCAGACTTACCCGTCTGGCCATTAAACATGGTCGGTTGGCATTGCGCCCCCAAATGGTGTGGCGCATGGTCTACTTGTAGAGGTAGATTTGCGGGACCAGATCCATGGAACCAACTATAGAAAGGCAGGTAGACCCATGGCAATAGCAAAAGCAGAGAACACATTCACTGTGTTCCGTAGACAGGTCGTACAGACCGGCAAATTTGAACCAGCGGAAGCGTCGTGTTCAGTCACAGTCGCTCTCGCAGGTGATGAAGATCAAGAGGCAGTAGCCAACTTAATAGCCGAGTGGGGTACAACCTTAGAGATAGCCAACTACGAAGCGTTGGGTATCGGATATGAAATGACAGAATCAGGCGTACGGAGGTTAGAAAAAAGCATTTCCCAACCTGATGCGAATGATTCCGTGGCACCATCAACCAGCGGGAATCAAGCCCCAGCCGCTCCCGCTATCGGAGGCAACGGATTGGACTCAATCTGGCGTGACTTGATGAACAACAAAACACAGTGGTGGGATCCCAACTGGGAAAAGAAATTAGATCCTAACGCTAACTTCAATAAGAATGGTCCTGACTATAAACGTCGGGCTGATGGCAAGGGTATTTGGCTTACCAAAAAGGACGGTTCCTCCCTCGTCCCTGATTGGTTTGTCTGCCCATTCACAGGCAAAAGTGCTAATGAACTTGCCGAAATAGGCACGAGTATACGAGCCTAATAGGAGTAAGAAAACGTGGATTCTCTTACACCTGAAGAGGTGGCCCGCCGTCTTTCCGTTGCCACGGATGGGGAGACGGTGGACACTTCTCTATCAGATAAACCTAAGACGTGGGCTTTAACCAACCAAGTCGTAGATAACCTAGTAGGTTTCATACGCAACCCATCCGAACGCTGGTACCTAGGGTTCCCCGAAATAGATCTAGCGTCAAGAGGGATAGGTAAAGGCGAAGTGTTAATGGTCGTTGGTCGATCACACACAGGTAAATCACAGATGCTACTTAACAGTATTGTGGTGAACCTGATCAACGACCCAGCAGCACATGTCGTCATCTTCTCAATGGATGAACCAAGAGAACTGGTAGCAATGAAACTATTCTGCCTACTCAAAGGACGCTCATCCACAGAAGTGGAAGAAGCAATCAAAGCAAATGACAAGAACACCATACAAGAACTTGCTGAAGCATCCGAAAAGGAACTGTCACGCATAGCCATAATAGATGAGTCGTTGCCATTATCCCGCATGGAAGAAGTAATGGAAGAAACCAGAGAATGGTTCGGCACTAACCCCTCGTTCGTGATGCTCGACTACTTAGAATTATTACCCGGAGGTGACTCCGATGCGACAGGAGTGACAACCAAAGCACAAGCAGTTAAACGCTGGGCTAAAACACAACGAGTACCAGTCGGGCTTGTCCATCAAGCAGGCAGAGGCTCCGGTGATAAAGGCAAAGCCGCAGGATTATATGCCGGTAGGTATGGAGGTGAACAAGAAGCAATCTTCGTGATAGAAGTCTACCGACAACGAGACAGATACGATCTGTCCCAATGGGAAAAAACGTACCATGACAATTCAATAAATTTAAACCTATGTAAAAATAAAAGAACAGCCCGACTGATAGATCAAACATATTACTTAGACCCATCAAGCGGACACATACACCCATACTGGGAGGAGTTGATACCCGATGCTCACTGAAGATTTTACAATAACTAAAAGACCAATAGCGTTAGGGGCAGGCATATGGGTGCAACGGTGGGTAGTGGAAAAAGAAGGCAGAGTATTAGAACTGTCCGACACTAAGGAAGAAGCAGAGATTTTTGTAGCCACCAGAGTAGACAACTGGAGATCCAGAGATGAGTGACTACGATGAAGAAACCATCAAAGGATTCGCCGACCTGTTCCGAGGTGGCAAAGTAGCAATAGACACAGGAGAGTTCAGACCATGGACAAACCACGACGGTACATTCATAGAAGCACAAGGCGAAGAATACGAAACTAAAATAGCAGACCACCTGCAAGCAGAACCAGCCATCGGAGTGTACCCACTGTTCGCACAAGACGACGGACTGAAAGTCTACTGGGGGTGCGTTGACCTAGACGAAGGAATGCAAGAATCATACGCACACGCAAAAAACATTCACCAAGTACTAAAACAACTAGACGTACAATCTTGGATAGAGCGATCACGTTCCAAGGGATTCCACCTTTGGGTGTTTTTCACACAACCAATGTACGCAAGAGATGTACGCACAGGACTGCTCGCAGCATGCGACCTAGTAGAAGCACCAACAAAAGAAGTAAACCCCAAACAAGTAGAACTCTCAGAACGAGGCTGGGGAAATGGTGTCCGTCTACCCTATGCGGCGAACCGTGAACGAGGAGGATACAACGAAATGGATAACCCCGAATACTCCTTCTCCATGGTACCAGTAGCGACTTTCGTAAAAGATGCTATACCAAACCGTGTAACACCCGAAGCGTGGGATCCTGTGAGAGCCTTATACAGGCCTCCTGAGCGCATCTCAGTGCCTGCTCCTACCGCATCCTCATCCAAACCTTTATATGGTCTCTCAAGGGCTATAAGAGTGAATGGTCCTAAAGGAAGTACAAAGAACGACAGATCCAGAACACTCGTAGCATTAGCATGCTCCATGTTTAGAGACGGGTATGACAAACCCACTATCTATTATGAACTAAAGTCTGCTGATAAGGACTGGGGCGGAAAATATGCCAGCCGTAAAGACGGAGATAAAATTCTGTGGAAAATAGTAAATGACTACGAAGAAGTCGCGTGGAAAAACCACGAAGATTACAAGCATCGTTATAGAGAGAAGACCAAAGGTCAAAGCGAGACCGAGACACACTAAGAGCGGCCATGTATTCACACCAAAAACCACACTCGATGAAGAAGATTTCATAGCGCAAGTATGGGAAAAAGAAGTAGGCAAAACATTAACAGGACCATTAGAAATAGTGCTGGTATACAGTCCAACACAAACAATACTCCACGTGATGGAATCACCACATGGAGCGAAAACCTTAACAGGAGATCTGGACAATTACATCAAGTTGACATGCGATGCATTAAACGGGGTGGCGTGGGAAGATGACAGACAAATCGTACGAATCAACGCAGTCAAGGTCGACAAACTTGATAGTGATTAAACTAGAACCTTGGGAATATGAATGGGCATCACACGTAGGATGCAGACGTTTCATAGAAAACTGGGAGAAACAAGACGCATCACATTACAAACGTGACTACATGGAAGACGACAGAACAGCACAAGTAGCAGCCGCAGTTGGGGAACTAGCAGTAGCACGAGTAACCAACCAATACTGGAGTGGACACGTGTGGGCTGGTAACCGCCACCAAGAAAACCGTGGACGAGCAGACGTAGGTCACAACATAGAAGTTAGAAGAGTTAGAACATCCAACAACGCTGCTGTTAGACGCAGACAACTAGGACAAGGACTAGATTTATTTGTGGTTAGACCAGTGGCTCCCGAATTCAGAGAAGTCGAGATGCTAGGATGGATTAACCACGATGAAGCGTGGGATTTAGGAGAACCATCGGGTTATGATGCGGACAACACCCGTGTTATAGCCCCCGACTATTTGAAACCAGTAACAGAATATGGCAGGGAAACAAAAGGAGTTCCCGACTGATCCAACTGACACGTGGCGAGAAGGCAAGATACAGTTCGGAGCGCAAGATAGCCTCTTTCCACACAGGGCATCAACAGAATTAGAAGCAATGATGGAAACACCACCATTAGGTGAAGAACCTCTCGCCTCATTAGAAACCACCGCTCACGTAAAAGAACTACTAGCAGACGCTATAGAAGAACTCGGACCATTAGAACGGTGGATAGCAGAACGCCTACTAATAGAACGCATGTCTTTACGTAAAGCAGGCGCAGTGCTAGGCATACCTAAAACATCCTTAGCACGTAGACGTGACAAAATAAGACGCACACTCATGGTGCGTTTAATAGAAGAACCAGTTTTTAAAGAATGGTTAGAAAACCTTAACCAATCATTCCCAGTCCTTGACGAGACACTGCCGGATTAACCCCATTAAAGACGTAGCCCAAACAGCGAAAGCATACTGAGCCTCTTCAATACCATCAACACCAGCGTGAAAAGCAGACAGCAAAGCCTCCGCTTCTTCTTCATCAAATACAAGTAATAAACCTAAGAGTTCTTCATCTGACCATTTTGCGTGTGTGCCGTCTTGCACATCGAATAGATTAGCGGATGCCTCTAACTCTTGGTAAATTTCTTGTTGAATGGACGTACCTTGTTGCTCTAAGAATAACTCCCATTTAGCATCAAGATCCGTGTTGTCCATGTTACTTCGCTACCTTATCCTTAACTATAGTCTTGAGGACTGATACAGCCGCTGCTAAACCAGCAACACCCGCACCTTTAGCCGATGATAAATCAGCGACAACGAATACACCGAGGAACGCTTGAGCGAAAGTCCACCCAGCACGTTCCAGTACATCAAATATGTTCTTCAAATTTTTTCCTTTATTAGATTAATATCTTGGACGACGAGGCTTTTTCTTACCAGCCACTAGTCATTCTCATCAAACTTGGCACGCATGCCATTAGCCATACGTAACATGGCATCCCCAGTAAGAGAACCTTGGTTCCCACCCTGAGAAGCAGTGTCTACTAAAACCTGTGAGGTCTTAGGTACCTTCATTGTTTTCCCATCTAACTGATGTGGCATCTCAACCTACTTTCCGAAAGGACGACCACCATTAGCGGCGTTGCCCAAATTAGTTTCCCGCAGATACGCTGCGGCTTTCTTAGCCTTCTTACTCATATCCCACATGTTGAATGAAGATGTAGAGTTATAAGGCTGTTCATCTTGTGACCCAAACGTTTCTTGAAACGAAGGACCATACCCTTTACCTCTTGGCATAATATTTTTCCTTATTGTATAAACAGAGCGCCGAACGTGTCACCGTTCACCACACCCGTAACCTTCAAAAAACCCTGTGTTTCTTGAAACTCTCTAACAGCAGAAACAGTTTTCTTACCGAAGATCCCATCAACAGGACCCGGATTGAAACCACGCTCCGCTAACTTTCCCTGCACTAAACGCACAGGCAAACCACGACTACGAGAAGGACGAGACAAAGGAGTCTTCTTAACCTGCTCGTGTAAATCTTTAAAGAACTGAATGATCGCAGCCCAATCAACAGCCTCAGGTGCTTCTACAACACCCATACCGTTCTCAACCCAGTCTCCTAATACATCACCCGGACACGTCGTATACCCTTCACGACTCTTCTTACGATGCGTCGAAACCCAAAGCCCTCTGCCGAAATGAGACTCAGCGGCATCAATAACTGTTTGTAAAGCACGTAAAGCATTGTCGCTAGGCTTGTGAAAACCCCAACCAGTAAAGCACACACTAATGGAACGACTGTTCCAACCCTTAGTCCCCGCTCCTCGGTTATCCCAACCACGTCCTTCAAAAATTACACCACTCTCATCCACCAACCAGTTGTACCCGATACCATCCCAGCCTTTGCCCATATGGTGACGTTCAAAAGCCTTCACCGCATCAGAATTTTTAGGTCCGTTTTCCACACCAGAATGATGTATAACCACACCTTGTACCCTTGATTTATTTAATTTATCGAACCTTCCTTTCGGAGGGTTCTTAGCACCCCATTCTTTTCGGGAAACATATTTCATATTCATAAACCTTTCTTGTCCCGTTTACTTTCCCAGTCTAGTCTCAACGGTTCTCAAAAGATTTCCATACTTCACGATCTCTTGACTCAGCAATTGATCTGCGAATCTCTTCACTGCGTTGCCTACGAGGAGTGTTAATACGGACACTCACCCCGCCTAACGTGGACATGATAGTTTGAATCCACGTTTCCTGAGTCTTCTCATCTTCAGGGATGATACGACGGAACCTACCCAAGAAAGGCAACATGTTTTCTAAAATGCCTAACTTCTTATCATTGATCATCCACTCACCCTTAGAGTTCTTGTCACCCCAACCAAGCATCTTTAAAGAAGTAGTCATACCCGGAATTGTTCTAAAAGCAACAGGTAATTTTATGTACTCGTCGCGGTAAGGAATACCAGCAAACAATCTTTTATTAGCCCAATACTCAATAGGAGTTTTAAAGAACGGAGTAGCACCAGACATGATCTGCTCTAGAGCCATACCCCCACCTTCACGAGTAGGATCTAACCTGAACAAATCTTGCAACGGCAAATCAGGAGTACCATAAGTAACCGAGCCGCCTATCTTCCAAGGCAACTGGATGTTGAAATTCTCTAAGAAATAATCAGGAACCATTCCTTCTTTCTCTTGCCCATACTCCAAGTTCTCTTTCAAAGTTTGCAAACGATTAAACTTGCCGGGATTTCGAGCAAGCAACTCGACTTGTAAAGGAAGATTCTTACGTGTCCACGTGTAAAATGGGAAGAAACGCTTACCATACTTTTGTTCAATGGCGGACAAACCACCGTAATTAAAGTGCAACTTGTAAATCATTTCCAACGCATCATCCAAAGAACCACCAGTGTTCATCACATGCAAACCAGTACCCAAACGCATCATCTGCTCAGCGAACGCATTAGCATGACGAACACCAGCAAACAAAACAAAACCTGCGTCCAAAGGATTCAAAGTTATACGAGCCTGCCGGTTAGCGTTCTCTTTATTACCCACGACATAATCTAAAAATCCGGGTTGTCCTAAATCAATATCAACAGACGACGCTGCCTGACCACCACCATGCCCACCAGATCTAACAATCTGATAAGCATCTTTGTACTGCTGATAATTAGAATCACCTTTCTTAGTTTCACTAAGCAGCAAACGCAACCCCTCTTCAAAGTCACCCTCACCCCTCTTGTAACCCTTCATTAACAGACGTGCAGTGGAAAGATTTACATCCAAAGGAATGTCAGCGAACCACATGTTAGCCATACCACCAAAAATGTTTCTCATAACAAAACCCGGAGTGGCAACCATCTGTGCTTTCATCCAGTTATGCACCCTGTCATACTTAGCAACAAGGTCACCCACCGCTTGTCTGTCATTCATCTTTTGAGTAGCAAGCATCGCATCAATAACACTGTTAGCCATGTACTCATCGCCCGCAACCCTCCACGGACCCCACATTTGACGGCTACTATAATTGAAAACATCACGCAACTGTTCAGCAGTAACATTATTTAAATCAACGCCACCACCAAAAGAATTAAGATTAAATGCTTTACCATTCTCAGAACCCAACTGTGCTGTTATATCCTGAGCAAAACCTAACCGTTCACGTTCCGCAGCGATCAACTGTGCTTCAAGATCTAAACCTCTAGCAATAATCTTTTCAACTAAAGCCTGCTCTTCTAATAACCGCTGTTCATTAGACCCATAGCGAGTCTGCCAAAAATCTCCCACGGTTTGCGCTCTTTGAAATTCCAACTCAGTTCTTTTAATCTGCTCAACTAAATTTAAACGAGTTTGATCCATACCTAAAACAATACGTTGACCGGCTACAAACTCTGCTTTAGCAACCTGCGGTAAATCAATTATTCTAAAACCACTAGTGCTGACCACACCTCTAGATTTTTCTATAGCCTCTGTAGCCTCACGCCCAGCCTGACGAATAACATTAAACAACTCAAGGTTTCCTTGTATCGTGTCAGGCTGACCCTCTGCTGATAAAAGTCTTAACGCTTCAGCAGCATCATCACCCCAAACAAGCCTCGCCTGTTCATGCAACTGATTAAAATGTCTTTCAAAATTATCGAACAACACATCAGCAGCAACCTCAGCCTCAGACAAATAATCCGTTTGAAGGACATCCTCCAACTCGCCCAACTCTCTAACAACTTTCAGAAACGGTTCAAGTTCCGTGAAAGTAGCAGTAACCTCACCAGTAGTAAACGGATCTTCACCAAACACTCTACGCAAAGCAGCCCCAGTAGGACCTTCCAACTGACCCGGAACCGCAAGGTCAGTGTTTCTAGGACGCGACCAAATACCCCCCTGCATGTGTCTGATAGGATTACCCGGCTGATAATTGTTCAACTCCATACCCACAGTAGGAGTACGCCGTATTGACTTTGATATTCTGTCCGCCCAAATGTTTCCGTGATTTAAACTAGCATCAGTACCAGTTGTAAGGAATCCTATTAAACCATAACCGTGAACACGAGCAACATCCCCTTGATACATTTTCATAGCAATCGCTATTTCCGCTCTTCGTTGAGGAGTCATCTCTTCTCCTGTTACCCTCTCCCAATTTCTAACTTGAGGAGGTTTATCAGCAGTAGGACGAGTCCGTTTAGTAGGGTTATCAAAACGAAACGGTCTGTTAACAGTGTCAAAGTTTATAGTCAACTCAATAGGATCAATATCTAAATTAGCAGTATCAAAATAGTTTCTAACATTACCACTCACCCAATCAGCGGGACCATCAAAAACTTGTTGCTCAGTTCCAGCACCCGGAAGTTTAACCGTGTTGCTCTGATACACACCGTCTTGATCTCTCCACCTGTAAGTGTACTCTTCAGGAACACGGGCTATTCTACCGCTCGGTGGGTTTACAAACACAGCATTCTCTGCAGCCAAATTACCCCAAGTCGTTGAATCTACAGAATAATTTTTTATTACATTCAAACCAACTTCGGGGGTTCCAGCAGCAGTGGTGACTATATCAACACCCATTCTGTCGGCAGCCAAAATAAAAGTAGAATCCAACCAGTTCAACACTCCTTGCACCACACCAATAGAAATTATTTCCCAAGACTGTGGATCGTATGCAGCCATCGTTCGAGCAAAAGAACTTGCAAGAGTCTCATGACTACCCATTAGTTTCCATCCTGCACCGCCCGTCTGCGTGTCATATGATTCAAAAAAAGTTTCTACATGAACCAACCCTGATTCAGTTAATTCTGTAAGCCAAGAATCTCGTTGACGGTCATCAATTATTCCTCGCGTATACAAATCATTTACTGCTTCAATCGCTCTATTGTTAGCCTTATGCAACGTGTTCAACGATTCAACCATGCGGTGTTTCATAGGATGATCGCTCTCTAAAATAACGTCTTTCCACTTTTTACCACTCGATGCCAACACGTGATCTACACCATAGACAACAGGACTTTCGTTTGCAGGTATATACCCCGGAGTGGAATTTGTACCGGAAGGAAAACCCAATGTTTCATTAAATTCTCTGAAAACAAAATCACGAACCGATTCAGCAGGCAACATGTTCACACTTGTAGAATTACCAACCGTGTCATTAATCAACTCTGCTGCACGAACCGTTCTGTCCGACAACATGGCATCCTCTATCCGAGTTTTTAAAAGAGGAATCAAAGTATCTTCTACGAATTCAACCTTGGGTCTCAGAAAATCGTTAGCAAAATCTATTAAAGCCTGAGTAGTTTCAGCAGGGCCTGAGGAATAATTACCCAAATAATCAAGAACTTGCTCACCTTCTTCTCGTATAACAGCAAAGTTATCTATTGCCTCTCTTATAACCCGCAAACGAACCATCGCAGGTGCAATATCCTCCAAGATAGGACCCAACACTTTCACAGCATCTATAGCATCACGAGTTTGACTAGTAGGACCGAACCCTCTACGCGGATAACCTGCTATATCTAAAAAAGTAACAGGAGAATCAGGATCTGCTATACCTCTACGAGTTAATGCTTCATTAATATCGTCAATCATTTCCGAAAGTTCATCAGTTATCATTACAACTTCTGCATCAGACTCAATCAACTCTTGAATTAAATCTTCGTAAGTATCTTCCGCTAACTCTTCCGCCTCTTCAGCCGCTCTTATTCTTTCATATATGTATTCACGACTGGCACGACCACCACCTTCAGCGGTAAAAGGCTCAGAACTTAACTCTAAATCTTCAATTAAAGTTGCTTCCATGTTTTCACGGGCAGCAATCCTAGCCCTAACAAGTTTCTCGGAGGCGGACAACTCGTCGTACTCTGCTTTTAAAGCAGCGACAGTGTTCTCGGCTGCTTCCAAAGCCTCAATCTGATTAACATAATTATCTGCGTTAAAAATAATTCCTCGACTAGCAAGGTACTGTTCCAAAAATCTTAACCGTGCATCCGCCGCCATAGAATAAACATATGCGGCACGCTTAGCAGCATACCCTTGCTCCCATATTGATTGCCCTGCTTCCATCCATCCTGCCGCTATGAGAGCATCATCTATTTGTTCTTCAACTGAGCGGCCTAAAGTGTCTTCCGCACCAAACCCGTACCTGACACGATTAGCATTCCGCAACTCCTGATTTCCTGTAGGTGGATACGACATATTATGATGATCATGGATCAATCTAGAAGCAGGATCATTAGGATCAAAATTACGATTCAATCTGCGTATATCAGTTCCATCTCTCATACCACCCGGATTTTTTAAAACAACACTAGACCAAGTGCTCCGATCCGAAGGAGTGTCAACACTAGGAATAGAAATCTCTCTACCTCTCACATACTCCCCGCTAGTAGTAATACGAGAAGGCTGAGTTGTGCGCTGCTTCAAACGATTAACAGTCGCACGTGCTCTCCTCTGAGCACCCGTCATATCTCCCACACTAGACAACGGCTCCTCAAAAAGACCCGTTACACCCGACACCCACTCGATGTCCGCCACATCCTCAACACCGTACATGGCACGAAGAAGAGCCTTACCCTCCTCAGTCATAACCATAGCAGAGTAACCACCATAATCATTCAACACATCGTCCACATCCCGTAAGAAAGCACCAACAGGAAGACCATCCTCACCAAACTCTAAAGGACCATACAAGTTATCTTCAATAAAGATCCTCATCTCAGGTTCTTCAACCAAATCTATAAGCAACTGTTTAACAGCACCTATTTCCTGAAGAGTCATGTCAGGATATTTAGACTGAAGATGAACCAACCTTTCTGGAGTACCCGCATTACCCACCACATCCTCAGGATCTTTCAACCTCGCAACCCAAGCAGGTTCACGATCAATACGCCCCAAAGTAACATCATCAACATTGTCATAATTGCGATGAATAACATTCTCAACCTGACGGGTATGCTTCTGCATACGCTCAGTCAAATAACCAACACCCATATTAGAACGATCAAAACCTGACCGCATCTCAGAAGCCAACAAAATATCATCCACATCTCTGCTGCGACTCAAAGTCCTAGCAGCATCCCTCGCCTGCCTTCTACTTTTCTGATACGCCGCCGCAGTCTCTTGAGGATTACGTGCTCTACGCAAATCATTTATATACTCTGTTTGAGGATCAACAAAAAACTTTTTAAAAGCCTGAGCACCCTTAGTGGTAGCAACCTTCTCATACAACATTCCCGGACCAGCCATAATAGAAGCAGAAATACCACTCGCTATAGGGAACACACCAACAGGCAACGTATCAACAGGAACACGAGCAGCCTGTCTTACAAACTGTCTAGCCTCCTCAGATAAACCAGCAGGTAAATCCTTTAAACGTTTCTTACTCTGAGATTTGAAAATAAGATCAGCCAGATCGTCCGTATCATCAACACCTTTCAAAGCACCCTCTTTAACCAACCGTGCTCTCTCCGCTAAAGGAACTTGCTTCGCTCGTTTACGAGCCATAGTCTTAGAACCCCTAGTGATACCCCCTAAGAAAGCACCAGTACCCGGAACTCTAAACCTTAAACCTGTTTGAATACCCAACTCATCAATTAACTCTTTACCTACTTTGCCATGGTTGCGAGTCAACACGTTACGAGCAGCCGAAATGCTCCTCTTCTGCCCAGTAGCCTTAATAGCATCCTTAATAGCGTTCCTTCTTAAAGGATCAGTTGCCTCATCTAAAAGAAACTTAAGATTAGAAGTCAACCTTTTAGTGCCACCAGCACGAGCAAGAGCAGCCATACCACCCGAAGCAGTGAACGGATCAGTAGCGACATCGCCCACAAAACCAAGCAGACGGTTACCCCATGTTCCTAGATCAATACCCTCTTCGTGAATAAGGTCACCGAAACCATACCATTCATCACTTAAAGCCTGATCACGAAACTCTCCGAAATTGAAACCTTCACCTTGAAACAGGTCAATAGTTTCTTTAATACCAGAACGAACAGTCTGCCCCGGAATCGCTAACCCTTTAAAAATTGTACTAAGAATCCCTCCATCGGGTTCTTGACGGTCAGCGGGGTTAACTATAGGAGTGTAAGGAAGAGAGGCTAAACGTTCGAAAGACATCTGCCCTACAGGAGCGGTTCCTCTGGGAGCAGGAGCACGTCCTCTTTTTATTATGTTTTGAAGCGCATCATTAACGGCAGACATCTGATGCTAATTCCAAGACTTAGTAGGTTCGTTCCAAACTTTTCCGCTCCCTAAAACCCGTTCAATGTAATCACGAATATCATTTTCTTCAACATTTGTATTTCCTAAAATCAATGCGCGATAAGCCTCTGGAGGATAACTCTTACCCTGTACCATGACACGATCCGAGTCAAATAAGTTACCTAAAGCAGGTAAACCACCCCCAATACCTAGAGGATCAGGCGCTCCGGGTAGATTAAAATCTCCCGGCTCTTGAAATCTAGTAGGATCAATAGCCGCTTCTGCTTCTAATAATTCTTTTAACATCTCCTCAGATTCAGAAAGATTATCTGCACCAGTACCATATACAATCTCCGCTACCTGATCTGCAATAGCAGCCGCAGTAGCAGGATCACCACCCATTACAGGGTCACCCATGCCACCACCAAGACCAGAAATCTGACCCAACACACCTTCCCAGAACAAACTAGTATCCTCAGCAATACCCTCATCTAACAAAATGTCCTGAATAGCCAACCTGAAGTTACGCTCAGAAAGACCACCCAACTGAAGATCATCAATACGAGTAACCACATCAGTCCACGCATCAGGATTACCACGAGTAGCCATAAACACAGTTTCAACAACAGGAATATCCGCCTCAGGATCTAAAGCAGCCCACCCTTGAGCAGCCGCAGTAGCAGCCTCAGACACACCCTGTTGGAATTCCCTCTCCTGCATGTCCAACAACTCATCCTGATAGAAAGCATCATCCGTGTATTCTGTCCGCCATCGAGCGTCATCAACAGAATCCCTAGCAATCTGCCTATCCAATTGAGCCTGATCCATTATTGTGCGCTGATCAACACCATACCTAGAAGTAGCATCCTGCATGCCAGCCAACTCTAAACTCAAAGCCCTATCTGCTGCCGCTTCCTGAGCAGCCGCTACAGCAGCGTCCCTACCAGCCTGTATACCAGCAACATCAGTGCCAGACATTTGACCAGCAGCAAAAATATTAGGATCAAGATTCAAATAAGATCCCAAAACATCCCCGTACAACGCAGCCTCATCAACAGAGCGAATATCATCCACAGAACCTAACTCTGCAGCCAAACCAAGATTACGAGCATCAGTTCTTAAACCCTGCTCAATGTTTCCAAAATTACCTACACCCATCATAGTTAACGCATCATCGCTCATGCCACCGATACGACCCATAGCACTCAACAACGCTTCATCCTCTTGAGCAGCACCTCTACTAATAGCATCTGATATAGCGAACGTGTCCGCAGCCAAAGAAGCATCAACGTCACCCATCAACTGTGCATTCAAAGCATCCATTCGAGCACGTTCAGCAGCCTGATCTTCAGCAAAAGCAGCCAAAGCCAAATCCTGTTCGCTCATAAAATCTTCATATATAGATGCTTGCTGCTGCTCCCACAACCCTTGAGCAGTTTCAATATCCATAAGACCAGCATCTAATGCTGCTTGAATATACCCCAACGTGTCTTGCAACGCATTATCAATAATTGCTTTTTGTTGCCCTCCAAAACTTGTATCAACAGGACCAGTAGGAAGTGGACCGAGAGGTGGTGGTGAAGAAAAAGGTCCACCGCCGCCCATATCAAGAGGTGGATCCACAACTATTTCAGGATCAATAACTATTTCAGGATCAGAAAAGATTTCAGGCGCAGGTGCTTGACCTGCCGCTGCCGCCACAGCATCAAAAAAACCAGAATCCACAGCAGCATTAAAATAATTCATCTCATCAATAGACAACCCAGTAAGCGCATCTAAATTCGCTGCAATCCTTTCAGGACTTTCTCCAGAATTTTGAATATGCTGAGCCGCTGTAGCCAACGGTCTCATCCCTTCCATATTTCCGGGTCCAACAATCGCAGCAGGCTGAGCACGAGCCGCAAGGTTAGCACCCACAGAAGGCATACCTAAACTACCCCAATCATAATCAGCCATCTGTTGAAGATGCATATTAGAACCACGAGGAGGAGAAGTTCTAGATCGTGCAGCAACAGCAGGAGGAGTAGTCTTATTCATATTACCCACATAACTCGCAAAATCCTTAGTAGTAGAATTAGGAGTCATTCCTTTTACTTTCATCGCAAAAGCACGAGGATCAGCAGAACGCTGCCTTTCTAACGCTTTTAAATAATCATCAACAGCAGCCATTAACTTAAAGCCTCCCGAATTTTCGCAGCAGTAGCAGCACGCTGAGTGTTAGCATCAAACGAATCTTGAAAACGAGAACCAAAATAATCCCCATAAGCACCCATACGTTCCAAAGCAATATTAGTCAAAGCATCATCCAACATCGCACCACGTTCAGCCATCACCCGACTATAATTAGCCGCTGCCTCAGCCAAACCAAGATTCTTAACACCAGAAGTTTCCATACCACGCTGAGCGTAATTAGTTAAAAGTTTAGGAACCTGCTTTTTGTACTGCTTACCTAAATCAAACCTGTCCGTCTCATAACCACGCTTAGCCCTTTTAGCACTACGAGTCGTACCCGCCAAAGAACGCGACAAACGTTGCTCAGGAGAAACCCCATAAGGATCTGAAATATTGTAATTACTGAAAGGTTGATAAGCCATAATTATCTACTTTGTTTAATACCCGGATATCTTCTGCGTACAGCAGCCCTCACTCTTGCTTTCTGAGAAGGAGTGCCATGTTGAGACACACGCGCTAAAGCATTACGAGCGTGAGACCGATCGTTGATCGGATACTTACGCTGCTTAGGCATAGCGAAATCTCCACGTGGAAGGTTTCTTCTTTGTGAGGCGGACAAACGAGCCATCTAGTTAAACACCTGACCCGCAATGACAAGAGTGGCAGTGTCTACAACAACATTGAGTACAACAGCCCCCTCCGACCCACCGCCGCTGAGAGCAGTACCAGCAGTTACATCCGAAATGTCGCCCGTACTGGTCTGTGTAATACGTTGGTTTATTCTCTGTACGCTCACAACAACCCCTATCCAAAGTAAGTGATCTGAATATCAGAATCTGACGATCCAGCCCTGATAAATTTCACATCTGTTAAGTCGTCTTGGTATAAATCCATGACGCTATATGGGTTTAAATAGTGACCCACAGAAGCAGTCGGGGTTCCCCATCTGACTCTGATTGGTTCAGCACCATTTGTTATCATCGCCGCAATAGCACCAGTTGCGGCTGTGCAAGCAACAGCCACAGTTGAAACTGTTAACTGTTGGTCACCTACAGACGACCCGTACTGTGAGGCGTTGTATCTTATTCCTGACATGTTTCTCCTATCCGCCTAACGCCGTTACGCGGGTTTCTAAATCATCCAATTTTTCTTGGATTTTAAACAACTCATATTCGATAGAGCGAGCATTCTCACCTAACATTTTTTGTGTGGGCTGGTATACGACAGTCATTATTCTGGTGGCGTAGGCCAAACAACTTCGGACACCTTGCTGTGTGCGCTAGGTAGGTCGCGTAGTTCTTGTCTGTATGTCGCCCATTCCTCAGCAGTGTGCGCCCCTAGGGCTGCGTCTGCTATTTGAGTCCAATCGCATCCAGCCAACATGCCGTTGCGTTGCGCTCTTATATGTGAAAAATCCAGATCCGCTGCTGCGGCTGAATCCTCCAACTCTTTTAATTCTTCAGCCGTGAGTTCGATGTACTCACCGTTCACGACCTTATATCTTGGCTCTGCCATTATTATGCTCCATTTATTCCATATAGTGTAAAAGTGCTGTATTGAATGAAATTATTTCCACCATTCAATTTGATTTTAAATTCATCAACAGCGGCTGTGCTGTCGTGACAACCCCCAATTAGATAAACCATGTACTGATAGTCAGTTGTAGACCAATTAGGACAGCCACCTTTTATAATTACTTGCTTATCACCAACAGCGTTTGAATAGTTTGGAATCAATATTTCCATTGGGCTAAAAGTGTCACCAGCCATAGATGCCGCATTTACATACGCGCCTTCAAATTGGGCTTTCCCTGTAAAGAAACCCCCAGAGAAAGGTGATGCGGCTTTAAACATTTGCAACGCAGTGGAATAATAGTTGCTTCCAGTGTCGCCACTTAGTTGTATATCCACCATTTCATAGTATGCGCTCTTATCTGATCGGGCGCTTACAACACAGTACAAATGTTCATAAGCAGACGAGATTGAAGTAACTTCATAATCTGTTGCATTTCCTGATAATTCTGTGTGATTTATAACATTCCAACAAGCCATTATGAACTCTTTATCCCATATATTGAAATTTCTGTACCTCTCAACCAATCGCCTGAATTGGTAAAAATTTTTATAGAAGTTACCGCCGCTACATTATCCCAAAAGGCAACGTGTCGACTTATATAAGCGCTGGAACTATGACTCGCTGCATTTCCTTTACCTTGAGCAAGCCCACTTAAAGTCGTGTTTTTACTACCATTAGCGTAATCGTGAATTATGCAACGAAAAGTATCGTACATATCATTACTTCCAGAAGATGCTATGGTTGCTCCATTGACGTTGTAAGGAAACAAAATGTATCCAACATTTATAGTTTTACCCACCCATTCGGTACTACCTTCACCACCCATATAGTGGTAATTATAATTATTACCTGTGTCACTATTGAATTGTACTTTTACATTGTCTGTAGCGCCTGCATTGTTTGATTGCCCTGTTCCTCTTATCTCTAAATGCTCGTAACCGCTTAAAGAACTGAAAGTCACCGAAGCGGCATCTGCTTCCAAATAAACTGTTTCTATCGCTTCAATAATTGCCATTATGCTGTCACCATCCTTGGGAGAACACCGAACAAATCGAAACGAGAACCTGCTACAAAGTTGTAATCGTTACCTTCGTGTATATCTATTCGTGTGAGAGGGGCTGTCTGTTCCCAAACACCAACTGTGTCTGAAACCCATCCATAATAAGTCGCAGGTAAAGCAACTGCGCTCATTTGCCCTTGCCAAGCCTTAAATTTCCCACTGTTAATATCTGCGATAGTAATTTTCCCCCCACTAAAAACATCCGCAGGAGTATCCACAGGGATATAACCCAACTGGGGATACGCACCAGAATCAGCCCAACCAACAGAACCATTGGAAAGAAAGGCTTGAAATAAAAAATCGCTTGACGAATTATTAAATTTCATCCTCAAAGAGTTAGCACCAGAAGCCGCATTAATCGCTTTCGCATACCAAATGAGTACCACATCCATGTACTGTGACCAGTCGTTAGCACCAGTAGTAGATTCTATAGTAACTAATGCAGTTGAACTGCCAGAAATAACAGTTGAAGAAAGAGGAACCCACGACTCACCATCAGTGAGAACGCCATCAACTATGTAATCGGGTGTTGCTGTGTTTACTGTCATTATGCCACCACATATCTGATTAGAACAATACCAACGCCACCCTTGCTACCCGGATAAGACCCACCCGGAATACCGTATGTTCCACCGCCACCGCCGCCAGTATTAGGGAAACCAGTAGTACCTACATAATTTGCGGCACCAGAATTGTATCCACCTTTACCACCGCCGTAAGAACCACCAGCGGCTTGAGAACCAGTATTGTCACTTCCACCGCCACCACCGCCAGCGTAACCAACTGTGGAAGCAGTTATTCCATAATGACCTGTGCCTCCAGCGCCTCCAGCGCCTCCGACACCAGTACCTGCGGCACCAGTACCTGCGGCACCTACGCCACCTTTACCGCCACCGCCACCGCCTTGGCGACCATTACTGCCAACACCTGCGCCACCTGCATTACCTTGTCCAGCAGTAGCCGCTCCACCTGTACCAGCACCATTGCCGCCAGTCTCACCTGAACCACCACCACCAGAACCACCAGTAGCACCGTTTTCTTGATGTGCAGTTCCGTGACCGCCTAAACCGCCACCAACAGCCGCAGTTTGACTAAACGCAGAACTATTACCTCCGTTAGCACCTCCTACACCAGCCGCCGCTCCAGCACCTCCTTGCCCAACTGTGATAGTGTAAGGACTTGAAGAACTATCAACAGTAACGCCTGTGGCTGTAGTCACACCGCCAGCACCTCCGCCGCCTCCACATTCATCCCATGTACTGGAGTTTCCTCCTCCGCCACCACCTGCAACAAACAGATAGTCAACGTCAGCGGAACCATCCACAACAGTAAACGTGCCAGTACCCCTGAAAGCATGAACACGATACGTTGTACCAGAATCCTCATACTGGGTGATAATCCCACCGAAAGCAGTCAAAGGAGATGCAGCACCGCCCAAACCGCCGTTCATCCACGCAGAAACAGCCGTAGACGGATTAGCCTTCGCCAAATCCTTACGACCCTTCCACGTTGAAACCGCAGTGCTAGGGTTTGTCCTATCTTGTCGAAACACTATAGAACCTCTTAGTTATCTATTCTATTTACAAAACCATTGATGTTAACAACATTCGCAGCCGCAGCAAAAGCCTTAACCACAAGACCATTCTGCAAAAGCAATCCGGGGCATACAAGCACCCAACCTGCTTCGGCTGTGAGGGTAATTTCTGTTAATTCATCTGGTGCTGTCGCTCCACCGTATTCAATCGTCAGTTTCCTGTCCGAAGAATCAGTGTTGCAGGCATACAACCAGATTTCATCAATATCAGTTGTACCAGCAATAGCAGTGTGAATAGTTGTGCCAGCAGTAGCTGTGGCTGCAACTTTAATATTCTTGCCGTTTGTACCACCTGATAGTAGTTGTTTTGAATATGTTGCCATATTGTTTTTCCTTTATTTAATTGAAAACCGAGTTAGTAAGAATGTTATTAACATCATTCCACGTAGGTGAAGTGATATCCGACGTGAGGGCTACAGTTCCTGTGGCATCAGGGAACGTTATTGTACGATCCGCAGTCGGGTTCGTAGCTGCTATGAAAGTTTCGTGAGCGTCAGCAGCAGAACCTTCATAAACAAGACGTTGGTTAGAACCTGCTAAAAACACGTCATCAGAGAATGTAGCCAAACCAGTAACACCCAACGTACTGCTAAGAGTAGTGGCTTGTGTCACAGTTAAAGCACCACTAACAGTCGTTGTTTGCCCTGATGTAGACAAATTAGGTGAACCTGTCGCCCATGTCACAACGTCACTGAAGTTAGTGTTCATTTGTGAAGCAACGATAGAAGTTCCTGCTGTGAAGTTGTTTGTTACAGCTAAAGCCGCCATTTAACGCAATCTCCTAGTCCTATACATGCCTATAATGGAAGTCATACCCCATTTGCCTCTCGTTGAAGGCGTTGGAGTAACACTAAACCTCAAACTAATAGCCTTCGCTGTCCCAACTGTAGGCCAGCGAGCGAACCCATATATGTCCTCTGTGCCTATAGCAGCCCATTTAGACGTGTCCCACACGCCATCACCAGTAGATCCATCATCATTAACCCACGTAGCAGGAGAACCAGCACCATCCATAGTCTTGGAATAACACACTTCTGAACTTGCCAGACTGTAATCTTTGTAAACACACATCACTATTACGGTGCTGTGGTCTGATAAAACGATGTTTCTTGGTTTACCCCAACGTTTAATAAAAGTAGGGCGATTACCTACAAACCAGCCTGTCTGATAAAAAGACTCTATTTCGTTAAAAGAAGCGTCATAAGTGTCTACATCTGCTGTTTCGTCATCAAGTTTACTTATACGAGTAAAAGCAGAAATAGTCGTAATGTTAGACGTAACACCTATCGGAAAGTGTGTGCTACCACTGGGGCGGTATGCCAACAAGCTTCGTGCGTTAATGTCGTATCTTACCCATGCGCCTAAAGGACCTAATGAATAATCCCAAACGAAAGTGTTTCTGCGATCTATCTGATTAGATCCGCTTAGATTATCGTCAGATTGGTAGTCTACAGAAAGCCACAGTTTCTCATTAAACCACATAAGAGAAGGCGGGTTATCTAACGTTAACGCAGGTTGACCCACATCGTAAGTTAACGACGGGTACAATCTTTCAAAAACATACGCAAGGTTTTCATCCTGTATTAGATATAAACCTTTTTCTCCGTACCAAAAGAAAACACCCATAGTCGCAGCTACAGGCTGACACCCGTCACGATTTCCCGCCACACGGGAAACGTTCCTTACCTGGAAGTTATCTCTGCTAAAACCTAAAATTTCGTAAACAGAGTTCTGTTTGAAAACCAGCAAACGGTTCTGATCTGGGATGATAGCGGTAATAAAATCACCATCTTCACCAACGTCTATGTCAATGTAATCTGTCGCAGTCCAGTTCTCAGCGTCAGACACTTTAGAGAACCTTACACGGTTCTTGTATTCAGTTGCGCTTTCCTCAGTGTAAGCAACCCAAACGTGTTCATTCCACGCAGCGAGATAACGCGCACACGGGAAATGACCATCCGACCCGTCAATATCAGGGATCATCGCTGTAGCAGTAGCACCATCCCATTTCATAGCAGCAGTTGTAGTCACACCAGAATCGTTGTGCATCAACTCGCCGTTACTGATATAAGTGTAACCGTTGAAAGTTACAGCAGTGGGAGGTTGAACTGTGTTAAAAAATGGGTTATCTCCACCTATTTGCACAGGACCCGTGAAATTACCCGAAGCGTCATCATTATAATACAACTGCGATTGAGCAGCCCCAGTGTCTATGGTCGTAGCGAGAATCTGATTCTGACCCGACTCGTAATGAGTCATCAACCTGTTAACCTCGTTCGACAGCTCTGTAGCATTAACTTTCGTGACACCATTACGGCGACGAACACCACCCCTGGGGTCAACAGAAACGTTCAACAGGGAAGGAGATTCAGTTTCACCCAAATTAAACTGGTCAGCTCTAAGATTCAAACCACCCGTGAAATCAGACTTCTCGTCGTAACGGTAAGGTTCAGGAGTGTTAGCGGGAGGTAACTGTGCTTGTAAAGCCATCCTTTACGATTCCCATGAGTA
>VTLG01016631.1_pt1 | contig 22063 bp, 26 predicted proteins | sample 4694571 | NCBI WGS metagenome assembly VTLG01 (sample SAMN12604809, study PRJNA352737) | marine metagenome | biome: ENVO:00000447; feature: ENVO:00000209|ENVO:00000569|ENVO:01000036; material: ENVO:00002151; isolation source: viral sequences binned using virsorter ... | reverse complement strand
GCGCAATCTGAATATATTGCTTTTCCCATCGTATATCTGATGTGCCGTTCAGTCGCACGGCTAGCTTTAGACCTTGACGGTCTGCCATACGCTGTACACGCTCAATATCACGCACCAGTAGCGCCATGAATTCATCGCGATACTGCCACCAGTACAGGGTTTTACGCATGCGTGCGCGCTGTACGCTATTAAACGCGCCACGGCCTGCAGTATTGAGACAACCGTCGATACAGCCCGCCAGTTTAGCGCTAGGGCATAGATTTAGGCGCACTGATAACAAATCCGCTGGTGATAGGTACAGGATAGCAGTTAGGTAGCCTAGGGATTCCCCCTTGCTGGTTTTAGCATTGTTTATCGTCAATAGCTGTGATGGCGCACTATTGAATAGCGGATCAGACTCTACTATTTCTCTGATATGTGGGTGTAACTCGCTGGTGTCATACATCGTGGTCTATCTCCCGGTGTTTATTTAAAGAGACTAGGGTGGATATGATTATCAGTGCTACCGGGTAAACCAGTAGGCCGATAAACATTGTTACTAGGATAATAATTATTATCCATGCGGCTATTATTTCTAGCATTGGAAAATACCTCTTTTGGATCGAGTGCCGAATATATACTTTTTAGCAATTGAAAACCAGTACCACCACGGTATCGTTTTTGGGTATCCATGACCATTTCTACGGGATACGATTAGATTTAGCAGTATAGCGAATAGGTCTAGCGCTATTACTGATAGAAGCAGTGTGGATTCGATCATAATTTCTCTACTAATAGTGTGAATGGAATAATACCAATACAGTATAAACCAGCACGTAGCAAGCCAATAATGGCAGCATGTCGCCTGTGAGCCTGGGTGCGTCGCAATTAGAACAGTAGGGTGATAGGGTGTATATGGTGTGGCTATAGATGTATATCTCCCACACTCACACGACAGTTCAAACCAAACCAACACGTGTAATGTGGCGTAGATACAACATTATGCAGCTAGTGGGTAACGGTATAACCATACAATATGCAAGGTTCGCATAATCGGCACTATGTAAAGTGTAGCGCGTCGCATATATCCCATGACGATCGTGTGGAAATACCCCCCGGACCCCCTTTTTTTATTCTCTCTGGGATATATATTGTCTACACTCACCAGTCTGGTATTTTACCCTTTATAAGCGCAATCTAATATGGCCCAATATAAGCACCCTGATGAAGAAGATAAGCTCTCTAATGAAAAAGAGTTACTTGATGGGCTGCTAAATAGCGCAGTTGATACCGCTGTCGCTGCCCCGTTAACTGTTTTACGTACAGGGCATGATATTGGTCGTGGTTTGTTATCTCTTCTTGGGGGCGGTGTATCTAAGTTAACAGGTGGATCGTTCAAAGAGGGGCTTCTACGTGGCTCTGAGAGGTATAAAACGCCTGATTGGATGCGCACAAAAGAAAGCGATGCCGCGATGGAGCATGTAAACAAGGCGTTTGAGTGGGCGGATAAACCTTATCAGATGTTCGGTAAAGGTGCTGGAACGGCAGCGTCTATGGTTGGTGCAAGCCCAGGCACATCGGAATGGATCAATCAAATGGCTTATTGGACATCTAGCTTGTTAGGTCCGGGTGGTGCTGCATCCGTAATAAGATCGATAAAAGTACCGACTAAAGAGTTAGCAAGTCACCTTAAAATATATAGAGATGGGTGGTATGCAAACAAGGCTGGTCAGTTTGGGCAAATAGGGGCGGTAATGCCATTAGAGGCTCTGGGCAGCAAGCTGACGCAAGCCATGTCTCCTTATTATATGGCTTTAGCTGAAAAAGGATTTACACCGTCAGCGGCTTCATCGATAGCTAGAGCAACGAATAACATAGAAAAAACTGGGAAAGTATCGTCAAAAGATGCTCGTATTATTTACAATGAAGTGGCTAATCAGTTCGGGCAGGCATTAGCGTCGGGTGAGCCAATACCAAGAGAACTGGCGGCTGCTGCTAGATTGGTATTTCCAGAAAGGACAAAGGTTTCGGTTGGGGCTGATGGCTCTATACCAAACATGGCTGACGCCCTATCTATAACTGGCTTAAAGGTGTCGGACGAGATAGCTGACTTAATAACGCCTGTAATGCGTAAGGAATACGATTTAAGTCCAGGCGTGCAGGTTAACATGTTAAACAAAGTGGAAAGCACGGCTAGCACGGGCGGTATGATGGGAGGCGCTTTATCTAGAACTGGTATATCAAAATCGGTTAATCTGGATGGCAGTAACCCAAACTATGCTTGGACTGATGAACTGATAAACCCGGATTGGCCCTCATACAAAACTAAAGGTTCCAACGCCTCACATAAGGCAAAATTGCAGGAAAGCACATTCCATGCGATGGAAGCGGCTTGGGACTCCCTGATGACTAAAAGATCAAAATGGGGCCGGTATGGTCAGTACGGTAGAGGTTATAGATTTACCGCAGATGACTTTATAAATGAAATAAAGAATGTTAACCAGAAGATTGCTGATGACTATACAGCAGACTTGGCTAAGTGGAAAGAAGCTGGTGGGGCATACAATAGGAAAGGTGTGAAGCGGCCTAAAGAGCCTGAGTTCTTTGTTACACCATCTAAAGGTGATGGCGCAACAGAGATTGCTGATAACGTAAAAAATGTAAAAAATGCTGACGGATCGTACACAAGTTCCGGCCATGTTAGGTTTGGAAGCATGGCAAAAACAGGGGATTATCTATCAGGGACTGTTAGACAGACTCACATACTAAACCCGGAAACAGGCAGGATGGCAAACTTTGCCCATGACCAGTTAGATTTAGGCTCTGGCATAGAGCCGCTTGAGTCGGCTATAAGGAAAAGGATGCCGGGTGGTAGGGTTGTTTCTTTAACTGGTGGTCATATGTCTTTTGATTTAGATATTTTAGCAAAACATAATCTATACTCAAAGAAATCAAAAGGCGATCCAGAATCCTACGACTTTCATCACGAGGAGTTAGAGAGGCTTGGAGAGGGTGTTGCGCCTGGAAAGCGTAAATCTGGTGGAATTATACCTGACAAGGATATTAACACAATGCTTTTAATGCTTTATCCAGCGCAGCAGGTATCAGCTAAACCACAGCACTACCTACGTGCAGCAGACAGAACTCTTGGCCCTGGCGTCAGGACTCAGGCTCAAATTGAAAAAGAGAAAGAGCAGCAAAGAAAAAACAACAGAATGAGGAACTAATTTATGGGACACTTAAAACAGCAGAATATGTCGTATGTAGCGCACTTTAGTTTCGCTATGAAACTTGCGTTGCAGATGGTGTTACTTGCTATTGTTAGCGTTGTCCACGCATTTTTCCCATTCATTCTGCCAAATATGGTATCACACTCTATAAAGGAAATGGACGGGAAGTTACAAGATATAGCAAATGCGCACTGAGAAACAGGAAACATTTATTGAGCAGTATTGTCTAACAGGCAATGCGGCTGCTTCTGCTGAGTTAGCTGGGTATTCATCTCCCAAGCAGAGAGGCTATGAACTTAAAAATAAGTTCTCCTCAGAAATAGAAGAACGTCAAAAGAAGATGCTGCAAGATTGCGTTCCTGCTGCACTATCTCAATTACAGACCCTTGTTATCGGTGCTGAATCTGAATCTGTGAAACTTGGCGCTATCAAAGATGTCTTGGATCGCGCGGGTATGAAGCCTGCAGAACGAATCAAGCAGGAGATATCTCATGTAGAGCAGGCGACTACAGACGAGTTGCGTAGAGAGTTGGAGGCTCTTATCGGCACATCTGATGTAACAAAAGTTACTGGACTCATAAACTAATGCCCATACAGTCTTGCACTTTATCTAGCGGCAAAAAGGGTTGGAAATGGGGAAAATCAGGGAAATGTTATGCGACTAGAGCAGGAGCAGAAAGGCAAGCCCAAGCTGCATACGCCAGCGGCTACAAGGGGAGAACTGGAAAAAGTAATAGAACTGGCAAGAGAGTTAAGACGTAGAGAACGATATAACAAGATAGACTTTTACGACCCGTACCCGTACCAAGAAAGGTTTCACGAAACAGGGGCAGACGCCAACCAGCGCTTGCTAATGGCTGCAAACCGAATAGGTAAATCCTATTGCGGTAGTGCTGAGATGGCTTATCACTGTACGGGGCTTTACCCAAAATGGTGGCAGGGACGTAGATACACACAACCCATCGTTGCATGGGCTGGTGGGGTTTCTAACGAAACCACGAGAGACATTGTACAGTTTGAATTATTGGGTTCCCCTGATGACCCTGAGGCTTTTGGTTCGGGCGCTATACCTAAAAGTTGCATCATAAAGACCGAGCGAAAACCGGGCGTTCCCAACGCTAAATCCGTTGCGCTTATACGTCATGTCAGCGGGGGAAACTCTTCTTTATTCTTTAAAGCCTACGAGATGGGCGTAGAGAAGTGGCAAGGTAGATCGGTAGATTGTATTTGGCTGGATGAAGAACCCAGCAGAGAGTTATACTCTCAGGCAGTTACCCGCACGCTGGATAGAAAAGGAATGGTCTACATGACATTTACCCCAGAAAACGGGATGACGGAAACAGTAGCATCTTTTATAAATGCTTTGCGTCCGGGTCAGTCTCTGACTAACGCCACATGGGATGATGCCTCTGAAAAAGTAATGAGTATGAGCGGTTCGGCTGGTCATCTAAATGAAGCGGTGATGGAGCAGATACTATCCTCCTACTCTCCGCACGAGAGAGAGATGCGCCGATACGGACGCCCATCTATTGGTAGTGGACTTGTGTTTCCTATCATGGAAGAGAAAATAATGATAGACCCTATCCACATAGAGGATCACTGGCCCCGTATAGCCGGAATAGATTTTGGATGGGATCACCCGACAGCCGTAGTTTGGTCAGCTTGGGATAGAGATACTGATGTGGTGTATATTTATGATTGTTACAGAATGTCAAAAGCAGCCCCATCCGTTCACGCTCAAGCTATATGCTCTCGACCCCATTTTATCCCCATTGCTTATCCCCATGATGGCAATAGACGAGACTCTATGGGTAATCCTGGTCTGGCTGACCAGTATAGGAATTTAGGATGCAACATGATGCTGGAGCATTTTACCAACCCTCCAGCGCTTGGAGAAAAGAAAGGCGGTAACTCCGTAGAGGAGGGAATCATGTCTATTCTGCAGCGCATGGAAGATGGTAAGTTAAAGGTTTTTTCTACACTTGGAGACTGGTGGGAAGAGTTTAGGATGTATCACAGAAAAGAGGGAAAAATAGTCCCTATCAGGGACGATCTTATGTCCTCCACAAGATATTCGGTAATGTCCTTGAGATACGCTGTGTCTGGAAAAGACCCTCAATGGACAAAAGACCTAGAATATAAAAACTACGGAATTATTTAATGGCCTCAAAAGGACTTACAGACGAACAACTCCTAGCGCGTATACGGGGAGAAATAACTGACTCATTAGGTTATGGTGATACTATTGCAAAGCAGAGAGAAACTGCTATGGAATATTATTATGGTATGCCATTTGGTAACGAGGTAGATGGACGTAGCCAATTTGTAGACTCAACCGTTGCGGATACTATTGAGTGGATAAAGCCATCATTGATGCGAGTGTTTGCCTCTGGTGACGAAATGGTGAAATTCACCCCGCACGGGCCTGAGGATGTTGCCGCTGCAGACCAAGCAACTGATTATGTAAACTATGTATTTACAAAAGATAATCCCGGCTGGGAGGTTTTGTACTCGTGGTTTACTGACGCGCTGCTATCTAAAAACGGGATAGTAAAGGTATGGTGGGATGAGTACGAGGAATGGAACAGAGAGGAATATCACGGCTTAAATGATATAGAACTGGAAGCTCTTATATCAGATAAGGATGTAGAGGTTCTGGAACATAGTGAATATGAAAACGGGTACTCTGTTGAGGAGGAGCAGGTTGCTGAGGCGATGATGCCTCAAGAGCCGATGATTCCGGGCGCACCACCGATGATGGGTCAGCCAGGGATGATGCCCCAGGCTCCTACGCAGCAGCAATCCTCTGTAGAGCATGATATAGTAATAAGGAGAGGTTCTTACGGCGGAAAGGTTCGTGTAGAGAATGTGCCTCCCTCTGAGTTCCTTATATCAAGAGAAGCTAAGATCATGCAAGACGCGAGGTTTGTTTGCCATCGCGTAAAGAAAACTTTATCCGAACTGAGGGAAATGTACCCAGACGATGATCTCAGTGTTGAGGATTTAGGTGGTGGCGGTGAGGACATGGGAGAGTATTCAGCCGAGCGACTGGCTAGGTATGAGTATGACAAGTCAGCGCAATTCTTTGAGGGTTGGGGCAACGCTTCAGAAAACGAGGAAGCACTGAGGGAATACTGGCTGCATGAATCTTTCTTGAGAACAGATTTCAATGGGGATGGTATCGCTGAGTTACGTAAAGTTTGTACTGTTGGTGACAAGATACTAGCTAATGATGAGATAGATAAAATACCATTTGTATCTCTAACTCCAGTAAAGATACCGCACAAATTCTTTGGCTTGTCGGTTGCCGATTTAGTGATGGACCTGCAGTTGATAAAGAGTACATTGATGCGTAACCTCATGGACAATATGTATAACCAGAACTTTGGACGTTATGCAGTTCTTGAGGGGCAGGCAAATTTAGATGACCTGCTAACCCAACGTCCCGGTGGGGTGGTTAGGGTTAAATCACCTAATGCTATTATGCCTCTGGCTACACCTCCCCTAGAAAGTTACTCATTCCAGATGCTAGAGTATTTAGATGGGATACGAGAATCTCGTGCTGGTGTCTCCAAAATGTCTCAGGGGATGAACGAGAAAGCGCTGACATCTCACACGACAGCATCTGCTGTTAATAATGTTATGACAGCCGCTCAATCTAGAGTAGAACTAATTGCGCGAAACTTTGCCGAAACTGGCGTAAAAGAATTGATGTATTGCATATATGAGTTGCTGCAAAAGAACCAAGATAAAGAACGAGTGGTTCAGTTGCGAAACAAGTGGGTTCCTGTCCGCCCAGATATGTGGCGAGACAAAATGGATTGCACGGTTAGCGTTGCGCTTGGTGGCGGAAATAAAGATCAGCAGCTTATGCATCTGTCTACTATGATGCAGTTTGCTTCTCAGGCTATGTCTGGAGGTCTTAGTATAGTTAACGAACAGAATCTATATAATATAGCTGCCGCTATGATACGAAACATGGGGTTTCAAAATGTAGAAGATTTTGTCAACAACCCAGCAGACAATCCTCAACCAAAGGGACCAAGCCCAGAGGAGCAAATGAAACAGGCTGAGTTACAGATAAAACAAAAGGAGCTAGAGATAAAAGCTGCAGACGTTCAAGTAAAACAAATGAAAGTACAACACGACGCTGCCGAAGCTCAGATGGACGCTCAGCTAAAGGTAGCGGAACTAGGCTTAGAAGCAGAACAAAACAGGGGGGTTGCTTTAGGATAATATGGATAATAAAACAAGCGGTGATTGGGCGCATTTTACTGCATCACAATCAATGTCAGACGCATCTCGTGAGGAGGGCGCAAAACGACTTTTAGCTGATCCACTTTTTCAAGAAGCGTTCCACGAGTTGAGGAAAGACCTTTTAAGTCGCTGGGAAACTAGCGGCTCATCAGAGGTAAGCGCCAGAGAATCAATCTGGCTTGCAATGCGATTGCTTGACAAGTTACACGGCCATATACAGTCTATTATGGAAACAGGACACATGAACCGTATGCTTGAAAAGCAACACCCATTTATTTAAGGAGAGTACCTATGGCGGATACGCAAGAAGCCCCGCACCCGGCAACGCTGCCAATACCACCAGACCCTAACAGTCTTGGTGAAGCGCACGATGCCATACTTAGCCTTTTGGATTCCGCTGTTGAGACAGAGGAATCTCCTAGGCGAGAGGAATCAGATGAACCTGCTGAGGAAGATCAGGAGGAATCTGAGGAACCATCCGAAACTCCAGAAGACGAATCAGACGAGTCTGAGGAAGATGATGAGGAGGATGGTGACGGTTTGGAGGAGTCTGAGGAGGAGGATGAATCCGGTGATGACGATATCGCACTGTACACGGTTCGTGTAAACGGCGAAGAAATTGAAGTCACAGAGGATGAGCTTGTAAAGGGATATTCTCGTCAAGCAGATTACACCAAGAAGACGCAGGAGTTATCAGAGCAACGGAGAAATATTGAGCAGTTAGAAAGCCAATACAACTCTCAGTTAGGTCAGATGCAACAGGAGCGTCAGCAGTACATGGATGCATTGAATCAGTTAATCCAGCAATCTATGGGCGGCTTAGAACAATTTAGTAATGTTGATTGGAACAGACTCAAAGAGGAAGACCCAATCGAGTTTATTACTAAGCGCGACGAGTATAGAGAAGCACAAGAGCGCGTCAGGTCTGGGCAGCATCAGTATACTTTAGAACAACAGAAGCAGGCTGGGGAAATGCAAGCTCTACAACAGCAGGTTCTTCAACAAGAACATGCGCAGATGGTAGAGAAAATCCCCGAATGGGGCGACCCTACCCAACAAAAAGTGTTGGCTACAGGGTTGCGCGAATATGCTACTGGACAAGGGTATACAGAGGAGGAAATAGGTTCTCTGGTGGATCACCGATCTTTGATTGTTTTGATGAAAGCGCAAAAGTATGATGAATTACAGCGCGCCGATGTCAAAACCAAAAAGGTGAAGAACAAACCAAGAGTAGTTAGGTCCGGCAAAGGTTCTGGAAAAAAAGAAGCTAATAAATCCAAGCGTATTGCTTCAATGAAGCGCTTACAGCAAACAGGCCACATAGATGATGCGGCCACATTGCTGGAAGATTTTGTAGAACTATAACAAAAGGAAATAAAAAATGGCAAGACCAGCAGATACCCGCACTACGTATGCGGCAGTAGGTATCCGTGAAGACCTGTCAAATGTTATCTACAATATCTCACCTACAGATACTCCGTTTATGTCGTCTGCGGGACGAGAGTCGTGTGACTCCACTTTCTTTGAGTGGCAAACCGATTCACTGACCGCGGCTGCTACAAACCGTATCGTTGAGGGTGACGATCTTGCGAACACGGCGGCTGCCGAGCCGACTCGTGTAGGTAACTATTGTCAGATTAGCGGAAAATCAGTAGCAACCACAGGTACCGCAGAAGCGGTTGACTTTGCAGGCCGACGCAGTTCTCAGGCATATCAACTAGCCAAGCGCGCTAAAGAAATGAAGCGTGATATGGAAAAGATGCTTATGTCTAACGTAGCGAAAGCCGTACCAGCGACAGTTGCTGCTGGTACTGCAGGACAACCAACTGGCGATACTCGTATCACTGCAGGTTTGGGTGCGTGGGTAAAAACCAACGTAGCAACCTTTGGTACGGGTGGTTCAGCTTGCACCGGCAACGGTAGTGATATCACTACTGATGGCACGCAACGACCAATAACTGAAGCACTAATGAAAGAAGTTATTAGTTCTTGCTTTAGTTCTGGCTCAAACGCTGACACGATCATGGTAGGCCCGTTCAACAAACAGGCGATCTCTGATCTGACTCAGTCGGTTTCTCCGTTACGTACCTCTGCGGATAAACCAGCGCCAGCGCACGTTGTTGCTGCAGTGGATATTTATGTGTCCGATTTTGGAAATTTCAAAGTCGTGCCTAATAGATTCCAACAGGAACGCGATGCTTGGTTCTTCGATTTTGATTTTTGGGCAGTGTCTTATTTGCGTCCTTTCCAGACTCTGGATATCGCGCGAACGGGCGACAGCAAGAAGCAGATGCTTGTTGCTGAGTACGGCCTAATGGCGAAAAACGAAGCTGCAAGCGGTTGTGTTTACGACTGCACTGCATCGTAATTAGTTAGGTAAGAGGGGGTAGGAAACTGCCCCCTCACTAACCATGAAAACAAAAAAGAAACAACCGAAGAAAAACCCGGAAACCTTTAAGCCTCGTAGCAAAACTAACGAGGAGGAATTAAGAGTTCCTTTGCATAGGGGTTCTGGCGGAAAGAGGATATACCCCATTGGCTAAAGGAAACCTTTTAGATGTAACATCCCATACCAAGTCTACGTTTCACGAGGAACCGGATGGCACTTACACAATACAGGACACTCAAGATGCCCAACCCATACTTGACTACACAAAGAGAAAGTTTAACGACTACGGCGACAAACTAACTCCAGGAAAGCGTGGAGACTGGCATCAGGTAGCGTCTGTTCCTGTTGTTGTTTGGGATCAATGGATAAAGGAAACAAACGGAGCTATATTGAAAGACAAGAAGCTACTGGCTAAAAAATTAAATGATGCAGAGTTCAAGTATTTCAAAACATCTCCAACAACTATATAGGTGAAGAAATGTTATATAGACCAGCAGGTGTAACCCAAACAATTAGCACATCGGGAACGTCGGCGCAAACATCCAATGCTATATCGGATCAAATTTACGCTGCGACTATAACCTCTTCCGAAGATGCTTATATTACCTTTGGCGCTAACCCAACCGCTACTGCAACAAACGGCTACTATCTTCTAAAAGATTGGCCCGTAGAGTTTCAGATTAGGCCCGGAGAAAAGGTTGCTGCTATACAGGTATCGACTGGCGGCACTGTCTACGTATCAGAACTAACTAGATAATGGCTATTTCAACCTACAGCGAATTACAGACTGCTGTAGCAAACTGGCTAGATAGAGATGATCTATCTGCACGGATACCTGAGTTTGTGGCTTTGGCTGAAACACGCATGAACAGAGTTTTGCGTATACGCATTATGGAGAAAGAGCAGATACTTTCTACTATAGGCGGGTCGAAAAGATATCTTATGCCAACGGATTATTTGCAAATGTTGGCTATAAAATATAACAATACTCAGATTGCTTCTACAACGCTAAGCGTAAGCATCAATGATTCTGCAACAAGCATAACGCTAACTGATGCTTCCTCGTTCTCCAATTCTGGAACTATACTTTTAGGGACTGAACAGATAACTTACTCAGGAAAAGTAGCAAATGTTCTTACTGTTTCTGCCAGGGGAGCTAACGGAACGTCAGCAGCATCGCATACTGCAGGCGCTACGGCTGTAGAGATTTATACGACTTGGGGTACTGGCAGTATATCGACTGGTGCATCGACAATAAGAACAATGCAGTATATAACACCAGAGATTATGGCTAGAACCAGCACAGGGACAAGCACAGGGCTGCCGCAATCATACACTATGAGGGCAGGCTATCTTTTCCTTGGCCCGGTACCTGATGCGGTGTACACAGTGGAAATGACATATTACGCAAAAATCCCAGCCTTATCTGATGTAGCTACAACAAATACAATGCTAACTGATAATCCAGATTTGTATCTATATGGGTCATTGTTAGAAGCTGAACCGTTTTTAATGAATGATTCTAGGGTTCAATTGTGGGCAACTGCATTTGGGGAGGCTGTGAACAACTTACAGCTACAAGACGATAAAGATTCGCACTCAGGAACTGAGTTGCGTGTAATGAACACAGGCGGATATTACTAATGGCATTAGAAACAGGAACCTATCTTAATTCGCTGGTTAGCGCAAACCCTCCAGCATCAGATAATGTATCTCAAGGCGATGACCACCTAAGGCTTATAAAAAGCGTATTAAAGAACTCGTTTCCATCTGTAGACTCTGTTGTTAATGTTGTACATACCTCTGCATCAGCACCTGCGACATCGTTGTCAGAGGGCTTGTTGTGGATAGATACATCTGGAGGCGCTGGTAACCACCTATTTAAATTTTATGATGGTTCTACGTTTATAACTTTAGCTGTCAGCCCAGAAACGGAAAAGTCGGTAGACATCGAGGCGGGAACTATTGACGGCGCTGCTATTGGCGGTTCGACCCCTGCTGCGATAACCGGCACAACGATAAAAGCAGACACCAGCTTAGAACTAGCTACCGGAGCTACGGTAACTGGGGTTGATGACGGCTCTGTGTCTACTGGAAGTGCTACATTACTGTCTACGCAAAACGCTATAAAATCTTATGTAGACTCTCAAGTGTCAGCGCATGATTTGGATTATACGGATGCATCAGATACTGGCGGTCTTAGCGTTGACCTAGATACTCAAACCTTTAAAATAACTGGTAATACAGGTATAACTACATCAGGAGCAGGACAGATACTAACAGTATCGGGCGTTGCGGCGACTACGGCTGACCAAGGCGTGGCATCATTTGACTCCGATCATTTTGATGTAACTGCTGGCGCTGTGTCCATAAAAGCCGACGGGATCGATGATACCCTGATTGACTTTGGCACAGGCGCTAATCAGGTTAGCACAGCAGACGTACCAGAAGAAACCAATCTTTACTACACAAATGCTAGAGCAGATGCGCGAATAGGGTTAGCGAATATTGATGATCTAGCTAATGTTAATATTGTTTCTATAGCAGACGATCAGGTTTTACGTTATGACTCTGGAACGAGTAAGTGGGAGAATGTAACATCTGTTACTCCTGACCAACTAACAACGAAAGGCGATTTACTAGCCTATAACTCAGGCATATCCCCGGCTGCGGAAGAGCGTTACCCAATGCCAGCATCGTCGGATGGAAAGGTTTTGACGGCTGACTCTACTAAAGAGTTTGGTTTTGAATGGCAGGATTTGGTAGACAACAGCGCAGCAATGGCACTGGCATTAGGAGGCTAGTATGGCAAATACTTTTACAAACGCAGGGGTGGCAGTTGGGACGGGTGCGACCACAATTTATCAAGTGCCAATCGGACAGGATTCTGCCGTTGTTCACTCGATCTTTTTAGCTAATATAGACGGCGCTAATTCCGCAAACGTGGATATTGAAGTATCAACAGATGGTGCTGGACTGACTGGATTCTTCTATGTGGGTAAAACATTACCTGTTCCTGCGGATTCTACTTTAGTGTTGGATAAGCCAATCAATCTTAGAAACTCAAACGCAGCTTCGGTTGGCGATCTAATTAGATGCACTGCATCAGATACGCTTGATATCCAGGCATTTTGCTCAGTTCTTGAGATTACCTAATGGCTTACTTAGGGAACGAACAACTTAAATCTTCTGAGATCAGGAAGAGTACACCTGTCACCGCAAGCGGTGGTGAGTCTACTCACTCTCTAGGATTTACTGCACCATCTGCTCAAGCCGTGATGTTCTACATCAACGGTGTAAAGCAAAACACGGATACTTATTCAGTAAGCGGGACTACTCTTACGTTAGCGGGTGGTGCTACTTTAGCTACTGGTGATGTTGTTCAGGCTATCGGTATCAATGATATCGGTACGTCTATTACTGTTGCGCCTAACAGTATTGGAACCAACGAACTAGCAGCAACGGGAACCCCAACAAGTTCCAAGTATCTAAACGGAAGTATGGTGTGGTCTGAGGTGACTGTAGGTGCATTGACAGCAGCCAACTCATTCTTTAAGAACTGGACTACTGTATCGTCTAGTCAAGTTAGCACGATTGCTGCGAGTGAAAATGCCGCGATCATCGGACCAATCAGCGTATCAGGTGCCTCTACGGTTTGGGAAATCGCTGGCGAATTAAATATCCTTTAGGAGTTAAACATGGCAAGTAAAATTTTAGTAGACGAACTGGCACCGCAATCACACGCGACAGACGTTACGATTACGACAGGTAAAAAGATTGCTGGGGCTAATACCCAGTTCAAAATAACTGGTGGCTCAAGCACTAATATGTTGACAACCGATGGTGCTGGTGCTTTATCTTGGACGGCGCAACCCATAGCGGGAGTAACGTATGCAAGTCAGTGGCGGTTGGATACCGATTTATCATGTTCCGGTGCAGCCCCCGGTACAATAGTGGCCGCAAACTGGGAGTTACCATCATCAACCGAATTCCCCGGAGTGATCAATTCTGGATCTCCTATGGTTGTTAACTCCTCAACAGGTGCTTGGACTTTCCCAGCTACTGGCGTATGGTCTGTTGAATTCAACTTCCCTTATGAAAACACAGTTCATCATAATACCCATTCGTATATATATGGAAGCAATAACACCGGTGGTTCTTGGGTGATGCTTGCAACTTCTCAAAACGAGCAATCCGCCAATCACAATGGCTTGATTACTATTACTTACTTGTTTGAAGTTGCTGACAAAGCAACCGATTTAGTAAGGTTTTCAGTGGGGACTAGCGCCGGAACCGGTACTTCAAATTTAATTGGCGACGGTAGCGTAAACAATACTTACGCAACTTTTATAAAGCTAGGAGATGCATCATGAGGCCAGAAACTATAGAAAATATTTTAACGGGGATGCGTGTAGGTGGTTGGTTTGGTTTTGGAGGGAAAGAAAAAACATATGCCAATTTAATCATACATACATCAGATGAAAAACCTACGCAAGCATGGCTTGAGACTGAACTAGCAAGTCAACAAGCCGCATGGGATGCGGCGGAAACCGCAAAGGCAGAAGATAAAGCCAGTGCTAAATCGAAGTTGGCGGCATTGGGGTTGAGTGAACAAGAAATTTCAGCGGCGTTTGGAATCTAATGGCTACTACTAAAATCAGATCATCGTCTATAACAGACGGACAAGTATCAAACGCTGACCTGTCTTCTACTATAGGTGTAACTGGCGATCAGATTGCTGATGATGCAGTAACCCTAGCTAAGATGGCAGACGGTACTCAGGGTGGTGTTATTCATTACGGTGCCGCTGGCGCTCCTGTTGAACTTGCCGCAGGAACTGATGGTTATTTTCTAAAGACTCAAGGTGCTGGTGCTAACCCTGTGTGGGCTTCCGCTGGTGGTACGAATGTTCCACAATTCAGCGTTTATATGTCGGCCACAATTGCTATTGCTAATGATACATGGACATTGATACCCTTTGATACTGCTGATATAAATGACGATGGCGCAAGCGGAACTTGCGTGAATATAACAGCAAGTGGGACTAACCCAAGAGGGTTTACCGTACCCGCTGGAGAAGCAGGAAAGTATTGTTTAAGTTTTTTCGTTCAGTCTTATAGTATTGGCAATGTGATTAATCAATGTTATGCAACCTTTTATTGGGCGAATTCGGGTGGTACTCCAGCTAATACTTGGGGTTACTCTCATTACAACTTAAATAGTGGGGGGTCAAACACGCTAGCAGTGCCTAATTCGGTAATGATAATTGCGGATTTAGCGGTGGGTGACAATGTTTACGTATATGGACGAGTTACTGAGGGAGGTAGTGATGGTAGGTTGACAGGGGGCGCTCAATATACTCGATTTTCAGGATTTAAACTTTTATAGGAATTAAAATGATTTCAGCGAATGGATTACAGAGGTTAGGGTTTAAACCTGATATTGATTTTTCCTTGCAAGATGACGGAAATGGTCCGTATATAGTTGAGTGGTTCAGTGACAGGTTACGCCCTACTATAGCAGATATAGATGCTGCCCATGAGGAATGGCAAGCTGAACATGATGCCCAAGAATATGCTCGCAAGCGAGAAGCAGAATACCCATCAGTAGATGAACTAATCGTAGCTCTTTGGGAGGGTGTTGTAGAAGAACGAATGGCAGCAGTCACTAAACTAGAGGCGAAGAGACAAGCTGTTAAACTTAAACATCCCAAGTGAGTTTTATCGTTGGGGTAGCGCGAGTAGCGCATTGGTTTTTAATACCGTTTTTAGTGGTATGGATGGCGATAGCACCTAACGACATGCTGCCTCAGTGTCTATCAGACGCAAAGGCACATATAGCAGAACAATTTAGAGGATCATACTTTGGCAATAACAAAAGTTAAATCAGGCGTAAGAACGCTAGGAACAGGTGAGGTTGCTATTGGCAATATCTCTGGCTCTGCTGCGGGTGCTGCTGGAACATTCCTAAAACAAGACGGCACTTGGGCGGCTGCCCCAACAACGGATGTAACAGGATTACAAAATGATATTGCAACTTTAGCTTTGCATTCTGCAATACAGAATAATCAATCTGCTTATAACTTGAGCAATGCGTTTATCGACCATTATGAAGATGATTCTGGCATAGATACTAAAAGCACTGCTGAAAGAGACTCTACTAGCGAGTATATGGCTTCTGGATCGGAGCAAGCTGGTGGCGCGGCTTTTATCAATGATTCAGATACTCAACTTTTATACCACTTCGATGGTACTGATGGCTCAACTACATTCACTGATTCATCTGGAAATGGTTTAACGGGTGTCGCTTCTGGCGATGCGCAAATGGATACTGCTGTCAAAAAGATAGGCACGGCATCGTATGAGGCGGCGGGAACTAACCCATACATAACAACTGGCGTTTCATCTGCCTTGGGATCAACAGGTGACTTTACAGTTGAATGGTGGTTCAACAGTACATATACAACTCATTCTGCATTTTTTGATATGAGGAATTGGGCAGACGGTGCTTTGTACATGGATTGGCATTATGGTGGAACGGCGGATAAGATTATGTTTTGCTTTGGTGATGATGTCGTTGCATCAACTAGAGTGTTTACTTGTACAGACGCAGAGGATGGAAACTGGCACCATCTTGCTCTCGCAAGAGATTCTGATGTCTCTTGGTATTTCTATTACGATGGTGTTTCTATATCGCCGGACAGTGGTGGTATGACGCATGATCTGACTAAACAGATTTTTAACGGCAGTACAGGTTATATTATTAGCTCTAACCCTGACCATACTGGAACTTGGTACGGTCATAAAGACGAGTTCCGAATGAGTAGTGTTTGCCGATATCCCGGAGGAACCACATTCGTCCCTAATGCTGGCGTTGTAACGAGTGCATCTGGTAACTACACATCAACCACCCAAACATCTGCTGCCACAGTTTCTAAGATGAGTCTGGTTCTGTTGTATAAAGATGCTGAGGGTACAGCAACGTTGGATACTGATTTGGTTGCCCAAGTTTCTGCTGACGGTGGAAGCAATTATACATCTGCTCCGTTGACGAGTGGCGGTACTTTTTCGACAGGGATAAAAATTGCCAAATCAAATGATATTACCATTAGCAACACTGGCACTGCGCCCAAATACAAGGTTTCTTTTGCGAATCAATCAGCGGGATCAAAAGTTACTCAAGTTTATGGCGCTGCGTTGCTTTACTAGGATGGAGTTAATATGGCATACTTAGGAAAACCACTACAGTTCGCTCAGTACCCAAGTAAGTTCTTTAATGGTGATGGGACTTCTCAGACTGTAGCATTAGATTACGCTCCACCTAACAAGGCATCAGTCCTTGTCTTTATTTCGGGTGTACGGCAAGACACGAGCGCGTACAACACGAGCGGAACAAACCTGACGTTTACAGGCACTACGCCTGTAGGGACCAATAACATTGAAGTGGTTCAGTTAGGTCTACGAACTCCTGTAGGCACTGCTGGCGCTGTACAGGCCACGGGAACGGCGGATTCAACGACGTTCTTAAGAGGTGACTACGCATGGAGCGCTGTAACAGTAGGTGCTATCACGACTGAGGGTGACTACTACTACAATTACAATACTATTTCTGCGGATGTAACAACTACAGTAGAATCAACCAAAGCCGCATTTGTCGCTGGTCCCATTACCATAGAAGATGGGTATACGTGGACGATCAGCGGCGAACTAACAATGATCTGAGGAAAACATTATGGCAGCAACACTTTCACTAGACACCATTACCAGTTCTGGTAGCACGATTACAGTACCTACTGGCAAGATACTTGCTATTGAGGATGCTGGCGCTCTGAAGATTAATGACATTGCAATCACGACAGGGGCGTTAGGTACTCTCAGCAAGACCGGAGCATACGACATTCAAACCACCGACTACACGGGCAAGTCGATGCTGACAGTGTTCGTTAATGTCTCTGCTGGTACCAGCACAGCATCAGACATTAAATTGCCCACTGCCGCCAACTTCGCCACCTGTTCGATCAATATTGTCTCGACCCATGCACACGGTGCAGGAAATAGTGTTGTCGTAAAAAACAATTCTGGCGTAGAGGTTTATACGTTGTACCACCAAGGCGATCACGTTGAAATTCAATCAGACGGAACTAATGTATTTAGAACTGGTAATGAGTTTGCAACTATCCGAGGTGAGGTGGTTCTCACAACTGGCGTTGCCGCCGCTGGAAGCGCGGTGTCGGATACATGGGATGTTGCTGGTTCTAGCAATTATACGGTTACGCAAGTGGGTGGGGGATGGAGTACCACGACAGATGACTTTAACGCCCCCCACGCTGGTCTGTATTACTTTGGTGGGTATTATGCTGGCACGACAGGGCAATACAACATGGGCTGGAATTACCACGATGGTTCGGATTTCATCACTGCCAACTCCACCAGACATGCACCTAATGGAGTCAACACAGATGGAATAATGAGGAGCATGGCGGCGTCAGATAAAAATATTTGGTACGGAAGTAACCATTCAAGCGCAACAACGGCATTGGGTGCAGCATCCGGTGGCGATAGGTGTAGCGTTTACTTCTATATGATTCGACGGTATTAAAAATGGTCAACGAAGATTTGGGGGTAGCCGTTACTGCATACGTTGTGCAGTCCTTTGGCGAAGATCAAAGGAATGTGGGTTATTGGGTGTTTGCAGAGAGAAATGGATTACGGTTGCAGTGGGATCGAGCGGAGGAAGAACCAACTGACGAGCAGTTAGAGGTTGCTCTTTACAGGGCTAATTGGGACGAAGTAAGAAAGCGTCGTAATGTTCTACTTGAAGAAACAGATTTCTACGCTCTGTCTGACGTAACTATGTCAGATGATATGGAAACCTACCGTCAAGCATTGCGTGATCTGCCAGCAAGCGTGGAGAACTCAGCAGATGTAGTGTGGCCTGAGAAACCTTAATGGGATTGGTTGCGCTAGAAAACGCTGGTCAGCAGGGTATAATAAGGGATATACAGCCTTGGCAATTACCTCCAGGCGTGTGGTCTGATGGTAATAATGTGCGTATGGAGCATGGCTCTGTACAGAAATGCAAAGGATATAGCTCCGTTATGGAGACTTGCCCTGTTGACCCATATCACGTTGCTTACCTAAAGGATGCTGCCAATAATAAATATTGGGTGATGTGCGGATTGGCTGCGGTTCATGTGTACGATGTTGCTGCCAAAACATGGAGCGATATAACTAGATCGTCTGGAGCTTATGCGGCTACTGCTGATGAGGGATGGACAAGCACCGTTATAGGCGGTGTTCTAGTTCTTAATAACTTTATAGATGTTCCACAGTTTTGGTCAATTTCAGCTTCCACAGGGCTACCAAGCACTAGCACCGCCCTTGCAGACCTAACTGCGTGGGGCGCTAATGATCGTTGCAAATCAATGAGATCGTTTAGGTCTTTTTTGGTTGCTATGAATATGGAAGACAAGACGGCTGGAACCTTGAGGCAATCTAGGCTCGTCAAGTGGTCAACAGAGGCTGCTATACAGTTAGTACCATCCTCTTGGAACGAGGCAGATGCTACGCTAGATGCTGGTGAATATGAGCTAGCCGATACAAAAGGCGCTATACTTGATGGGTTGCCTCTGCGCGACACCTTTATGATTTATAAGGAAGACGCCGTGTACTCTATGACTTATGTAGGTACGCCGTTTATATTTGGATTTAGACAGCTATCTCCATCTGTGGGTCTGCTATCTAAAAACTGCGTGGCTGAGTTTGATGGTGGACACTTTTTATTTGGTAATGGTGATCTATATCTAAATGATGGGCAGCGAATAACATCGCTACTGCCTCATAAAATGAGGGACCATGTATTCTCGATAGTAGATGGTGAGTTTCTCGATAAATCATTTGTTGTTGCTGATTACGGAAAAACAGAGATGCTTGCTTGTTTTGTATCTGCTGACAGTACCAACAATCAATGTGACAAAGCCCTGATATGGAATTGGGTAAGTAATACGTTTTCTATTCGTGACTTACCACAACTGGCACACATGGGTTACGGTAGTGTCAGGAATGAAGCTGCGTTAACTACATGGGCAGCACCAACTACCACACTATCTGCTGATATAACCTCCACAACATCAACATCCCCGATATCTCTCACTAGTACCGCAGGAATTTTATCTTCGGGTACACTTACTATAGGTAGTGAGCAAATATCTTACACAGCAAAAACTGTGTCTACAATAACCGGGATAACTAGGGGGGTAAGTGGGACAACAGCAGCTACACACTCATCAGGTGCTGCAGTAATAGATGGAGCCACTTGGTCAACTGTTACCGGACCTTGGGCAACCTCTTGGGAGAATGTAGAGAATGTGCTTTTGTTTGCATCTCCAACAAATACTAAACTGTTTAGAGATAATGTGGGCAACAAGGAGGGTACGTCTAATATGACATCCTTTGTTGAGCGCACAGGTCTTACACTTACGTCAGCAAGCCAGCCAGATCAGACCACAGTAAAAAGAATAAAGGCTGTATGGCCCAAGATGACAGTTACCAATAGTGATTCTGTAAACTTCTACGTTAGCACGCAGATGTCTACAGAGGATGGTATATCTTGGAGGGGTCCGTTTGCATTTAATCCAGACACTCAATCAAAGGTTTCAGTTCGGGCTGCTGGGAAGCTATATGGAATAAAAATAGAATCCACCACAGACACTGACTGGCGGTTAGATGGGTTGGAGTTTGAGGTAGATGATGCTGGCCGAAGAGGATCGAGGAATTACTAATGGTGATGGCGGATGTAAAAAAGGTAAAGTCAGTAACCAGATACGAGCCGGGACCATTACCAGAGAATGCAGAGGATTTAGGTATTTATGTTATTACAGAGCTTAAAAGGCTGGGAAATATTTTATTCAACCAATCGGTGATGAGACTTGAGCAAACGAACACAGCACCAGAAAAACCAAGAATCGGAGACATCCGACTGGCAGACGGAACCAACTGGAATCCAGGATCGGGCGCAGGAATTTACTTCTACGACGGAACTGCATGGACTCAGTTGTAGCACCCACCTAGTACCTCCCGACGAGGTAAACAGAATATGGGATTTTGTCGAGCCATTTTTAGGCATGATGACGCCCTACACAGAGGGAGAGTTACTGCCTGAGGACTTTTACGAAAGTCTGACAAATGGTGGCATGCAGTTATGGGTTGCTGTGACAGAGAATGAAATTATTGCAGCAATGGTTACCCAAGTCATACCATATCCCCGTAAAAACGTACTCAGAATTATATGTATAGGTGGTCAGCATATGGATAAATGGCTTAGATTTTTTCCTCGTGTTGAGGATTTCGCTTTGTATGCTGGCTGTTCCAGCATGGAGTGTTGGGGCCGTAAAGGGTGGTTGCGTATACTAAAAGACTGGGGGTGGAAATGTTCTTACCACATCATAACAAAAGATTTGAAAAAAACTAGGATGCACTAATGTCATACAACGGCGAAAACTCAGTTGACTATACAAACACTAATCCGGATTATTGGGCATCCGTAAATGAATATTTTCAAAATAACGCTGAGAATGATGTAGGCGAAACTGGTATATGGATACCTAACCTTGAAAAGCAGGGTGCAGAGGCCACCGCGCTAGCAGCATCTGCTGGTGGTGTTAGGGCAGTTGGTGGTAGTAATTACGCTGGTGGCTCTGCGTCAGCAGGAACTAGAATTTATAATGCGGGCAGTGGCGGGACAGAAACAGAAGCAAGCAGGGCAGAATACCAAAACGAACGCCCAATAAAATTAGCCTCCGTATACAGGGGTGGAACAGATTACACTACGACAGATGCTGGTGATAGATATGGTGCTGGAACAACCCTTGGTAGAATGGGTACCGTACCCGGAGCATGGCAGGGGGTTAAGCTGCAGGGTGGTAAAGTTGTTGGTCCGGGAGGAGAAAACTATGTAGCTGCTGGTGGTGATTTTGGTGGACTGCTGGCTCAAGGCGTAAGCGTAACCTCTGGTTTGCTAGATAGCTTGCTAGGGCCAAGAGATAGCGACGGTCTAAGGATTAGAGGAACCTTTCCCAGTCCAACTGGAGCAGCAACAACGGATGCTGAAGCTGCTGGTATGTTGAGTGGGGCCACAGGTGGGACCAGCGGTGGCACTGGTGGTTCTGGAGGAGGTGGTGCAAGATTTCATGGCGGAACTTTGCCTAGCG
>VTLG01014099.1_pt1 | contig 22067 bp, 28 predicted proteins | sample 4694571 | NCBI WGS metagenome assembly VTLG01 (sample SAMN12604809, study PRJNA352737) | marine metagenome | biome: ENVO:00000447; feature: ENVO:00000209|ENVO:00000569|ENVO:01000036; material: ENVO:00002151; isolation source: viral sequences binned using virsorter ... | reverse complement strand
TAAGCAAATATACCCATAGAAACTCCAATAATAATACCAATCATATTTTTAATTGGCATAGCAACAGATGTATTCTCACTTACCTTCATTACATTCCTCCTCTGTTCTTACGTTTGTAAGATCGTTTTTTATGTTTATTCATACTGCTCATCTTTACTCTACCACCACCAATGCTAGTTCTTTTTGGTATTCTTTCGTGAGGAGCTTTGTTTATATCGAACTTTACTCTTGCCATACTTGCCTTTTTGCTGCGATAGATGTGTTACTTTTCTACCATATTGTTGTACAAAATTATTTTTTACCATTACGAAATATTTGTGTACCTTTTATACCAAAAATACTTGCCACGACAAGAATCCATAAATTTGTGAACCATCCTGGAAGGTTTTGAAAATGCTCAAAAAATAAATTTATCTTTTCCATAGCTGCTGCATCATCTGAAAATACACCATAAGCTAACACCAAGATTGGCAATGTAAGTATAATAAGAACTACCTCATCTTTGTAATCGTTTTGTCTAGCTTCTAAAAGTTTACCTTGATATTTTTCTTCACCACGAGATTGTTTTTCTGCATGAAGAAGTTGAGCTTCTGACATTGCAACCTTTGCTTTTTGTTTGTTTGCATAAATTTTAGAACCTGCTTGAACAGCTAGTTTAATTGCACTTAACCACATTATCCTGCTACCTTTCCATCTTTCCACTTCATATCTGGCAGACCATTGTCGAACTTTTTGCCATCATAAGTGAGAACTTGTTTTCTGTTTGATCCTTTTTCATTGTAAGATACATGAACCCAACCACCAGCAGGATCATCTGGATTGTAAAACTCTAATATTAATTGATCAAAGTCTACGTTGTTTTGAATCCAATAAGCTACTTGAATGTTAGGTATACCAAAAATTTCTATATCTGAAGCCATGCCTTTGCAATGTTGACTGGTACTTTTTGAACCTATGGCTTCTGACAACTGAGGACTACGATACCCTGATGTTATAGTAATTGGTTTATCAAATTTAGCTCGTAATGGTTCTAGTATTTCATAGCATAAGTTTTCTAAATTTTTTATTTCACCAGCTCCAGGTGTATTGTCTATACCTTTACGAGTTGCTGTCATACTTTTTGTAAATTCTTCTAGTTTAAAATGTTTAGATAGTTGCATAGATTATTTTTACCTTTAATTTCTTTTGTTCATTAGTCGTTTGACGATTGATAAGAGATCCTTTAGCATTTCTCTTATACCCATCACTAGGGATGTAATCTTTTTTTCTAAAATTTTTCGTTTTGACATCATACGCAGTATACTTACCTGTAGTCATATTTAAAGTAACAATATCTATAGGTCCAAGTCCTCCAAGTGGTGTAAATACAAGTATATTGGGGTCTTTAGCAAAGTCAAGCTGTGCTGCAAGTTCATTAACCAATCCAGTAACTGCTTTTTTACGCCTAGCCATTCCATTTAAAAACACCAACAATAGCTGCAATTAGTCCTGCTAAAAATATTAATACGTTTACAGCTCCCTTTCCCTTGTTCATATCTTGTCTTAAATCTTTTATATCTTTACGCATCTCATCTATTGCTTTGAATAATGTTTTCATTCTCTCTGCACAGATAGCTTCATGCTTTGATAATCTCATGCCTGTCATTTGACTTGTTAATTCTTTTGCTGTTAAAGTTTTTTTTTTAGGCATTTTCTTCTCCTAATTTTTTTTCTATACAACCAAATCTTACATAAAGTTTATCTTTTTCAACTAACTCTCTATCCATTTTTTTTATTGTGGAACTAGCAATACTATAACCGCTTATACCACAATCATAAAAAGTTCCAAATTCTATAGCTGGTCTGTAAGGTTCTTGACAAGTTCCTGATAGAACTGAACACAGTTGCATAATCAAGACAAATTTCATTAGATATTAAATGCGTCTTTAACTTCGTCTAATGTTAGACCCAAATCTTGTAGTTTAGTTTTAGCAGATTCTATTCTAGCTTTCTTAGCATCTTCTGCTTCTTGTCTAGCAACAGCATCTAACGCAGCTTGTGCTTCTTCAGCATCTCTAGCTGCTTCTTCTTCTGCTGTGAACTGTATTCGTTCTCCATTTACTAATTTATATCTTGGCATAATATTTTCCTTGTATGTTAATTTAACCCAAATAGCAAGATGTCTCCACTATCAATGTTTCCTGATGCAAATTTAAACTGAAATCTTGTCAATGCAGTAGTAGTGTTAAAATATCCAGCATTATGTCTTGTACTTACTAAATCTTCATTATGACTGATACAAAAATTACTTATCCAATGTTTGACAAAAACAGAACTGCTAGGATTAAAAACATGCAAACTACCTGATGCACTTTGGTCGTTATCATAACCAACTGTATTACACAAAGGTTGAAAAGATGTTGATTGTGCTAAATCATCATTAGTATCATAAGCTAATTGCTGGTCGCTTCCATTTTCAAAATGATATGCTCCAAAAGCAGTAGATGTTATTGTCTGATTATAATTTGTATTTGTTCCTGTATCTGCTTGAAAAGTTAGTCTTTGAGTATCTGATGCTGGGTGCATATTTACAAAATAAAAAATATATTCTTTATAAGTACTATCAATTCCTGATGTAAAGCTAATAGTAGCTGATGATGATGCAGTTTGTTTTTGTATTAAAGTTAAACTCCCCAATGAAGATATACTTCCAAATGCTGTTGCATCTTTAACACCTCTGTTATTTAATTTTACAATACTCATTAACTATCCTTTATTCCATAGAGTTTAATTGTACCAGCATCTATGTTTCCTGATGAAAATAAAAACCTAACTCCTGTTATTGCGGATGTAGTATTTCCATATCCATAACAAAAAACATTTTGAGTAAAATCATTTTGATGTGATTGAGAACTATTAGATAAAAAATGTTTTACAAAAGTAGTAGAGGATGGATTAAATAAAAACATTGTTCCAACTACACATTGATCATTATCATTACCCACATCTTCAGCTAAAATTTGATCTCCTGTGCTTTGAGCTAAATCAGGTGTTGTGTTATAACCTACGGCTTGTGCACTATTATTTTCAGCTTGATAACTATTAAAATAAGAAGATGTTTTAGTTACATTAAAATTTGTTCCATCAGTTGTCATATTAAATTGAAATTCAACATTATCTGTAGCTGGATGACAATCTATATATTTAAAAACATAAATAGGATATGTGCTATCCAAAACAACACCTGAACTTCCATGTACGAAAGATATTGAAGCACTTGAACTAGCAGTTTGTTCTTTAATTAAAACCATACTTCCTGATGCTAGTTGTCCAGCAGTAGTGATAGCTGATATACTGTTATTGTTGTATTTAACTAATGCCATATAATTTTATAACTCCACTATCTATATTGCCAGATGTCATTAAAAACTGAATTGCGTCAATAGGATTTGTAGTATTGCCATATCCACCAACATAAGTATTTATTGAATAATCTGTGTTTTGTGAAACATTAGTATTTGAAATAAAGTGCTTTACAAAAACAGAGCTACTAGGATTAAAAATGGTTAAAGTTCCAGATACATTTTGGTCATTATCATTTCCTACATTATTTGAAATATATTGATTTCCTGTACTTTGTGCTAAATCTCCAACTGTATCATAACTTAAACTTGTAACTGTATCTGATTCATTATGAAAAGCATGAAAAGATGAACTTGTTTTAGTTACATTATAATTACTTCCACTATCGGTACTCATATTAAAAGTTAAATATGCACCATCAGTAGCTGGGTGTATGTCATAAAACTTAAACATATAAGCATCATAAGTAGAGTCTATGTTTGAAGTAAAATCTATTGTGGCACTTGCTGATGCAGTTTGAGTTTGTAATAATGTTAATGCACCACCACTTATAGAAGCTGGTAAAGCTGTTATTGCTGATAAAGAGTTGTTGTTAGCAAAGTTAAGAGCCATGTTAGACCCCCATCAATGCTTTTATTTCATCATCATCAAGACCTAAATCTTTTAACTTTTGTTTTCCTGATGTTTTTTTTATTTCTTTATTTTCTTCATCAATTAATTGTTGTTCTTTTAAAGAAGATGTATTTGTTCCATCTAAATCTCTTTGAGTTTTTTCTGCTTCTGTTAAATCAACTACTTTACCCCCAGAATTTTCAGGTGTAAAAATTATTTTTGTATCTATACTCATAGTATCTCCTTAAATTTTAAATCCATATAAAACCCAATGCGACATTGTTGTTGTTTGTGAACCACCAGCAAAAAATGTGAAACCTGAAATTGCATTAGTATTTCCTCGATATGTACCACCACCGATTTGATTTAAAAATCCATCATTATTATTATAGTTTCCTATATTATGAAAACTTACCATTTTTTCTGTATCTGTTGCTAAAGGGTCAAAAACAGTAATTTCTAAATGATGTGGATATTGAACAGAACCTGATTGATTATTTGTAATTCCTATTGAATCTCCAGACCATTGTTTTATATCCCCAGCATTAACACTATTACTATTTGATACTCCTTGATAACGCCAAGCGTGAGCATAACTACTATCAGTTTTTGCAGTACCACTTTGATTAACTCTCATAAAAGCATCTTGTCCTGTAGATGAGTGGTGCATACCCATAACATAAAGTTTATAAATATTATAATCAGTTGTAAAATAACCATCTATTGAAATTGATGCCTGTGCAGATGCAGTTCCAGTAGCTAATTTTACACAATCTCCACCAGCATCAGCAAAAGATAATTGACCTATGCCTGTTGTTCCTGACCCTGATACTGAAGCTACTTTTAAAAATTTATCTGCTGTAACATTTCCTGTGGGATAGATAAGTGTATAGCTTTGGGAACTGCTATGTGCTGGAGATTGTAATTTTATTCCATGTGAGTTTTGTTCACAATTAAGTTGAATTGCACCAGGAGTTGTTCCATCACCTTTTATCTGTAGTCCAGCAGCAGAAGATGTTGTTGTAAAATTAGTTTTCGCATTGGTAACTGTAGCATCAGATGGTGTGCCTAGGTCTAAAACTGAACCAAGTATATGAATAAAGTCTATAACATCACCTGTAACTAGGTTTGATGCAAAGGTAATTGTAGAACCTGATACTGTAAAGGATGATCCAGGTTTTTGTAATACACCATTCAAAGACACAATCATGTGATTTGCAGTTTCAGGTGAAACACTTGTAGAGTCTACTTGCATAGTGTATGCAGCTTGACCATTAACTACTGATATAGCATCACAAACTTGAAAGTTTCCTACTTGGGGTTCTCTACCTATGTACATTCGTTATATTCCCATTAATGCTTGGATTTCATCATCATTCAAACCCAAATCTTTTAATTTTTGCTTTCCTGATGCTTTATTGTTAGCTATATTTGTTTCAATATCTTTTCTAATTTTTTTATATTCTTGATATTTTTTTCTTTCTTCTTCTCTAATATTTTTTTCTTCAGGTGTTAAATCAACTAATTTGTTGTTAATATATTGTTTCATTAGCTTACTATCCCATACAAAGTAAATGTTCCACTATCCAATGTATTATTTTCATTGTTAATTCTGATATAATTTACTGCATCTGTTAATTGATTTCTACTTACAGTCCAATAAGTATAATAACCACCATTCTGATTTTTTGTGAAACTATGTGAAATCATGTGTTTATGATTTGATGAATTACTAGCATTAAAAATATCAACAATCGCACCACTTATTCCATCTGTACTTTCTGTTGCTTCAGAATCTTGTGTTAATAAATGATAACTAAAATCTCCTGCTGAATTTACATCATAATTACCAGAATCTTGTAAAGCTTGAGGATAAGCTCTTGTAGCTTCTATTGAACCAAAACTACTACCATTGTCGCCTGATAACTTTATACCAATATCATCTGCATCATTAGATACACCAATATTTGACATTCTTACTTGATAATAATTATATCCACCAACTACTGTATTATCAAAATTAACTGAAGCTACTGCTGATGAAATTGTCGTTGTTGCTAATTTTACAAAATCTTTTCCACCAACTAAACTTGCATCTATTCTTTTTAAAGTTCCAGCATCACTAATTAATAATTCATCTGTATCTGCTGGAGCTACTGCTAAAGCTGTTTGTGATGATATAACATCTGCATTTAATTTTTCACCTGTAACTATTCCATTTACAATATCGGAACTTGTTAAAGGAACTGGTGTAGGTGTTTTTCCAATATAAGCCAATTAAAACTCCTATGTAATTTCCATTACTGATAATGTGCCTGAAAGTTTATCAGCGACAGAACAATCAATTTGTATTTTATCTCCAGCTTCTAAAATAACTTTAGAACCAGATAGAATTTCAAGTGAAGATCCACTAGGGATGCTCACGTCTTTTACTAACATTGATGTACCATTTGCTACATTGTTAGCACCACCTCTATTTGATGTTGTAGAAACTAATTCTACTTCTGCTGTTACCGCAGTTGTATGTATGTTAGCAAGTATCAAGCCAAGAACTACAGTAGTTGTACTCCCTGCTGCTGTATACATAACATAAGGTGTACCTGCCGAAGCTGGTTCTGCTGCAAAGTTGATTGCCTTGAAAGTATTTGCCATTTATTTCTCCTATTTTCTCCTTATATACTAGCCGAGTGCGATTGCAAGTGCTGTTGGATCATCAGTTACAGCTATTGTTACTGTATCTGTTGAACCTCCAGTAGTTGTAATTCCTGTCCCTGCTGCGATTGTTACTGTATTACCATTAGTGATAGTTTGACTAGAGCCACTAGAACCAGCTAATGTAAAGCTAGTCATATCTCCATCTGAACCATCTGCTCCAGAATAACTAAAGTGTACCCCAACACCATCTGCATTAGAAAATGTACCACTTGATACTACATGAGTTACTGGAACTTTTGTATATCCTGATGCGTCTGTAACAGCACCAGATACTTTAAATAAAGCGTAAGTAGATGGTGTACCTTCTTTAGTTACAGTTACAATACCTCTAGCAGTAGTGTTTGTTACATCATCCCAAGATTGTACAAAAGAAGATATATCTGCACTAGCATCATCTGCATCATCTACATATAAAATTGAAACACTTGATAGTGTACCATTGTTAAAAGCAATTTTACCTGCACCTGGATCAGCATCAGAAGTTGAGTTGTTAAATGTCATTGATAGCTGTGAGTTTGTACCAGCAGCTCCAGTTGCACCTGTCGAACCAGTTGATCCTGTAGATCCTGTTGAACCTGTGTCTCCTTTATTACCAGACCTTGAAAAATGTACTGATAGTTCGTCAGCAGCACTAAATGTATTGTTACTTGCTACATGAGTAACTGTTAATTTTACATAACCAGAGGCATCAGTAGAAGCACCAGTTATATTAAACCTAGCGTAAGTTGAGCTATCATTAATATCGTAGATCATTAAGCTACCTCTAATAGTAGAAGTAGAATCATCCCAAGTTAAAATATCTGAAGATACAGTTACTCCATTTGCGTCAGCATCATCTATATATATTTCTGTAGCAGATGCGTATGTACCATTGTTAAATGCTATCTCTCCAGCACCTGGATCTGTATCAGATGTACCTGTATCAAATTTATAAAAATATCCTGGTATTGCACCATCTTCACCAGATGCTACAAAAGATATAAATACTTTATCTTCATTAGAAAAAGTACCAGCAGTATCAATGTAAGATACAGTTATTTTTGAATAACCACTAGCATCTGTAATTGCACCAGTTACTTTGAATACCATCCAAGTATCTAAAACATCTACTTTTGAAATTCTTATTCTACCTCTATTAGTATCATTACCTGTTACATCATCCCATGATTGCACCCATGCTGATACATCTGTTCCATGAAACTCTAAATCATCAACATACATTTCAGTTGCACTAGAAATTGTTGCGTTGTTTAATCTAAAAAATCCTGCTCCAGGATCTGCATCTGTTGTTGTTGTTGAATATTGAAATTGTGCAGAATCTCCACCAGCAGGTAAAAAATTTGCAATCGTTGTTAAATCACCAGAACTATCAAATCCTAATGCTTTATCTGCTCTTGTTGTTGCACTATCTGTAAACTCTGATGATGAAATTGTATTGGTTCTTGAAACTTTAAATGATCTATCCAACTCTTCTTGCATTTGTTGAATCGTCATTGTTGCACGATCCAATCCCTCTTCATGTGATTCCGCAGGGAAAGGATCATTAGCAATATAATCTATTGCTTGAGTTTGCGGAACAGCTCTTCTGATTACAACTGTTTCGCCAGTTGCTGGAGTATTTCCAGAAGTAAATGTTACATTACCACCTGAAGCATCTCCCACGCCAGATACTGTATAATGAGTTGTCAAAGTTTTGACAGTTTCAGTTCCTGTAGATGATCTAATGATTACCTGTAAATCTGTGTTCGCAAATATTTTAAATGTGTAGGCAAAAGCTGTTGTGCTACCATTACCTGAATATGAATTTTTTACTGTAGTTGAAGATATTGTCATATTAGAAACCTTTAAATGTTGATGATGGTTTAGTCAATAAAAAATCTTGGTTGTAATCTCTCTTCATTCTTCTTTCTAATCGTCTCAAAGTACCAGGAGACATTGTTTCCATAATTTGATACCCAATTAAATAGTCAAAAGCTGTCTTTAAATAAAACAAGTTTAAAAAAGGTATACTTGAACTAACAGCTCTATATGCTGTTCTTCCTGCTTTACCACCTTCACCTCTTATACCATATTTGATTGCTTGAACAAGATCAAAAGCAGTTAAAGGAACTGGTCCTGCAATACTACCAATAATATCACCTCCTGATCTTGTTTCATTAAACAATACATCTCCATATATACCAAGACCACCCCCTTGTAAAAAAGCTGCCATAACAGATTTTAATTTTGTTGGGTCTCTTGGTGATCTACCTTTTAATAAATCTTTTATTGTCATTGATAAATAACCTAATAATCCAGATGTAACTATAATAGCACTTAATCCAACAATACCTCTTGATATATCTTTATTTGCTCCTTTAAAATAATCAGCTTCTCTACCTAACACTTTCATAACAATAGATAATGGAAATGCTTTAAATTGACCAAAAAATCTAATAGCTTCACCCATTCCTGTTCCACCCAAATAACCTTGTGTCATAAAACCCCTAACTCTTGCATCAGGTTCAATAACTGCATAAATTGATCTATCTAAAAGCATACCAGAAACAGATGCTTTAAATTTATCTTTTTCTATTAATATTTCTCTTTTACTCAAAGTGTCTAATCCTGTAATTTTTTTTATATCTGCATCTGATATTTGATCTAATAAACCTATATTAATAAATTCTGTTCCATCATCCGCTTTTTGCATTGCAGTTTTTCTTATAATATTCCATTTAGTAGAAGTGATATTATAAACATCAAATAACCCTCGTAGTTGAGGACTTAATTGATTAAATGTTAAATTTTTTTGTTTAGCAAAATAGTTTGCCATACCTAACATTGCACCTTCTTTAAGAGTATTTGTCCACCAAGATAATAAATTTACTTTAAAAAAAAATCTTTGTGTTTTTGTAAAACCTTTACTTAAATTATCACCTACTTGGTATCTACCAGCAACATCATAAATAAGATTATCACCTATAAAACCTAAACCTTCAGCAATATCTTTTTTTTGTTGTGTATTTTTTATTCTTGCTAAACTACTTAATGCTTCAAACATACCTCCTAAAAAAGTTCTACCTTGGTATCTCATTTCTGAACCATATAATCCTATGTCAGCAGCAGCAGAAACTGTTGCACCACCTAATTTTGCCATAGATGCTAAAGCTCTAGTTATTGCAGAATATTTAGCAACACCAAAATTTTCTACTGTGTAGATAGAACCATCTACAACTCTTAAATATTTATTAAACATATTTGGTGTTAAATCTGATTTTCTTCCTAATTTATTTAATCTATTTCCAACTGCTGTTCTTATCTTGTCAAAATTGTCTTGAGGTTTTGTACCTAAAGTGTCCATAATACCTATATTTCTTCCAGCAGTTTGTAGACCAGAAAAAAAAGATTCTTTTAAATTACCCACACCAAATGTATCGTTGTAATCAAACCAATCGTCAGCAGTTTTAAAATGTAAAACTCTTTTTGCAGATAAACCTGCTGCTTTTGCAACATCTGTACCTCTAGCAGTTGATCTGCTACCATAAGTAAATTCTGCACCATCAGATTTTAAATATTGATTTCTTACAAGTGAATTGTAAACAAATTGCATAAATTCTTCTTGATCCTCTACACCTGCAAATGTTCTTTCTTGATCTAATTTTTCCATTACAAAATCTCTCCATGCTTTGTAATTTCTATTATAATTTATATCTTTTTTTGTTTTTATATTAGGATCTACACCATCATCCATATCTTCTAATTTTTTACCTAATACTTTTGCAGCATCTCTAACTAAATAAGGATCGTGTGATTGTCTAACTATATAACCCCATAATTTTCCAATATTTGCACCTCTATCATTTAATTTTATTCTAATCATTTCAGAGTATGATTCTAAAACTTCTGCTAATTTTATTATATCTGTATTTGTTTCTGTAACAGGAGGTCGCATACCAAGTTGTTCTTCCATACCTGTTTTCTTTTGATTTAACTCATACATTGTTCTAACAACTCTTTTTTGAGTTTTTTTATCCATTTTATCAAATAATTTTAAAACTTTTTGATTTTTTAGTTTTTGATTAAAACCTGCAATAAGCTGATTTACACTTGCTTGTTGTTGTGTAGCAACAGAAGCTCTCGCACCAGCAACTCTTCTATTTGTTCCAACTAAAATAGAAACTAAACCTTCTGCTGGATCATCATTAAAGTTATCAAAAATATATTCTACATATTTTCTACCTTTAATTTCATTTTCTATAGCATTTCTTTTATTAATTTTTTTTTGTAGTTTTATTTGTTCAGAAACTTCTTGAGAAATTTTGTCTACATTTATTTCATCAATAGATGAAATTTTTTGTTCTGCTTGTGCAATTTTAATTTGATTAATAATTTCATCTTTTCTAACTGATCTGATTGATGATTTTGAAAGTAACGCTTCAACTCTTGCTAAACATTTTTTTGTCATAATTATCTTCCATTAACGCAGTTTATGCCATCTTTTATAATTTCATCTATTTCATCTGATCTTTCATTTACTTGATCTAATTCATCTTTACTTGATTTTACTTCAACATCATCATCTATTTCTATTTGTCTTGCTTTTTGATTTTCTTTGATAGAATTTAATCTTACTTGTAAATTATTTATTTCAACATCAACATCTGAACTATTTTTATTAACAACATTTTGTTCTACATTATTAAGCTCTATTTGATCTGCTGTAGAATCAATTTTTTGTCTTACTTGTGATGTAGAAGCAGAATCTACTGAATTTTTTAAAATAGGATCAGCACTAGCAACAGGTGATACGTCTACAGGTTTTTCTAATAACAAATCATTTAAAGATTTTTCTAATAATGTTTTTCTTGTTTGAGGATTTGTTTTTTCTAAATCTCTCATTATTCTTCCATTTTCAGGATAGTATTCTTTGTATAAATTTAATTCTTGTTCAGGTGTACCAGCTTCTTTCATTCTTTGTTTAAATTTACTAGCAGTTCGTAAATCTTTTAATTTACCAGCACCTACATGAAGTCCACCACCAAGTATAGTTCCAAATGTAATATTTAATAAACTATCTGCTAAACCATAATCAGCTTGAACATCTTTTGCTACTCCATAAACAATAGGTTCTACAACAGTAGCACCCACAGCACCTTCTGTAATACCTCTTGCTAATCTTGCTCTAGTAAAACCTTGTCGTGCAACAAGTCCTGCAAATCTTGCTTGACCAAACACAGGTATAAAAGATGCAGCAATATTTATAGGATCAAAAAGAGATACTCCTAATCCTGTAGCAAACTTTAATGCACCTACACCAAAACCTTTTGGTCCTCTTTCAATAACACTTTGTCTAGCTCTTTCATCTTTTTTTTCTTCAACCATTATGTCTACAACAGATTGAAACTCATCTTCTTTAAAAAATAAACCAAGATCAGAATATTCTTTGTTTAATTCATCTCTTGATATACGAACTTGATTATCTTCAAGAGCTTGTGATCTTGCAGATTGCATATCATAATATGTTCCAATAGATGATAAAGGATTAAAGTTCCAGTTATCAGCAGCTACAGCACTTAAAGTTTCTCCTAATCTTGTATTATATTGATCGTAACCAAACTTTGCTGCGGTTTCATTTATGTTTAATCCAAATCCTAATTGTGCCATTATCTTCTTCTACCTATTATCTCTGAACCTTTGTTAGCTTGTAATTTAGAAACTGACTCTGAAATAGCAGGAAAACCTCTTCTTGGTTGAAGTTGTTGAGATTTAGTTCTTATATCTAAATCCATATCTTTATCTGTTCCTGGAATTGTTAAAGATGTGTTATCAAAAGTAAAAGATAAATATTCTCCTTGTTTATTTTTTACAGGACCAAAAGAACCATCATTAAATACAATTCCATAAATTAAACCTGTACCATCTGCTGTATTTCGCCACTCACCAAAATTTTTAAGTTGATCAAGCATAGCTTCGTTAAGTTGTATATCTGTTACATCTTCATCTACAGATTCAAAAGCTACCGCATCAAAATCTTCTACATAAAAATCTTTTATAAGATTTGCTTTTTCTACTACAAAATCAACATGACCTGAATTTAATGATTGACCATTATAAACTAATGGTACAAAAAAAGTATCTTGTATATCAAAACTATTATTAATTAAATTATAAGCATTTTTTTCTGCTGCACCTTGAGACACACCTGCTACCATTTCATTCAAAGCATAATAACTTAATACATCTACAATATTATCCATTTTATCTAAAGCGACACTTGTATTAAATTTACTACCTCTCATTACAACATCTTCAAATTCACTTAAATTTTCTCTAATACTTCTTCTTACATCATTAAAGGTAATGTTATTATCTTTTGCATATTGTTTTAATCTTTTTTGCTCATCTTCAGAATCAAAACTTAAAAATCTTTCTGTAAGTTTAGGATTATTAAAGAAAGAAGAAAGCTCGGCAGTTACAGGTAGACCTGCATTTGTTAGTTGCAACATTGCATTTGAATTGTAATCACCAAACTCTGCATCTAAATTTTGCAACATTGCTACACGCATATTTTGATCGCCATTTACATATCGTTCAACAAAATCAGTTGCTTCAGAGTTTGACATAACTTTTATTTGATAAGGTGGTTGACCCATATTTAATTGAGTTTCAACATATACTTCTGTTAATGCTTTTTTCTTTTGTAATTTTAAATCTGGATTATTTTCATTTTGTAGTTCATCACTTAAAATTTTTATATTATCATTAGTTGCGTTTAAAAAAAATACAGGATCACTAGCCATTGCTTCATTTCTAGCATTTACTGCTTCTGTAAGTATTTTTTTTTCTTTTTGAAACTCAATAAAAGTTTTACTTTGTTCTCTTTCTGAAAGCATATTATCTAAAGTTTCTGATAAATCTTTATTAGATATTGTGTTTAAAATTTTTACATCAGCAACAGTATCTTTTACATTATTATATTCTTTCATCATTGTGCTAAATGTTCTTGGTGGTAAAATTTCTTTGGCAAAATTTATATCAAAAGTAACATCTTTGCCAAATGCTGCAGCTGCAACAAGATTTTTATATTCATCTTTTATTTCAGGAATTAAAATACTTTTAGTTTCATTAATAAGAGAAATTCTTGTTTGTAAAGGAATATCTTTAAATTTATCTTTATTCATTAAATCTGAATATGCTTGTCTTGGTTTTGAACTTATTAATTGACTTACTTCGTATACTTGTATTTCACCTGGTATACCTTGAATTAATTTATTATATTCATCTACATCAATTCTACCTTTGTAGTTCTGTTCATACAATAATTCTAAATCTGTTTGAATAGTATTTAATGCTAGTGGATTATCACTTACATACGCTTCTGTAAGTAATCTATTTTTTTTAACATTTACTTCATTATCTAATGTTTGAATTATATTTGTTGAAACTCTATTATTAACTTTAAATATTCCTTTTTGTACTTCTGCTAAAAAATTATTATCAAAAGTAGATTTAACTGAATTGTTAGATGCTAAATTAAAATATTTTTCTCTAATAATTTTAGATTTGTTTTGAACAATGTTAAATGCTTGATCTTTATTATCTAATCTACCTGCTTCTTCAAATACATCTGTAAGTTCTAATAATGCTTTATTTTCTAATGATAATGCTTCTGATTTATTTTCTAAATTTTTTTCATTAACTGCGTGTTGTGTTACAGCTTTTGTAACTGGTGCTAAAGCAGTACCAATAGTTTGTGTTAAAGGTATTTGAGTTCTTGTTTGAATTGATGGAGCTTCGGCAGTTGGTCTAGCTTCTGTTGTAAATGTAGTTATCTTTGGCATTATCTACTACTCGCAAAATTAAAGTTAGCTTGTGAATAAATTGAAGATTGAGCTTGTGAACCAAAATTACTCATTCCTAAAAGACTTGTACCTGTTGATGCAAGTGTTCCTATCTGTGCAAGTCTAGCAGATTGTCTTGCAATGTTACCTTGTATTCTTGCAAAATTAGCAGATTCTATTTTTCTTGATTGTGCAACTTTAGAATTATAACTTATTATTTGTCTTTGTAATTCAGCTTCTCTAGCATTAGAAGCAGCTATTTTATATGCAGTTCCACTACCAGCAACTACACCAGATTTTGCAAGAGCAACACGAGTTGTTCCTTCTATCTTTCTAAAATTTTTATCAAATCTTGCTATATCAAATTCAGATTGTTTTTCTATTAATGCAGCTTCTTGTTCTGCAACTTGAGCATTACGATTAGCAACAGCTTGATTGTATTTACCAATCGCACCTTGTTGTTGATATTGTGCTGCACCTATTGCACCGACTACTGCCATCTGCCAACTCATTAGAATATCCTCGCATATCTATATTGGTCTGAACCATCAAAACCATAGTGTTTCATTAATCCCTCATTTTCTAATCCTAACCACTCTGCAAATCTTATACCTCTATCGAAGTCTGTTCTTACAGCAGTTTGAACTCTTTTAATATTATATTTTCTTGCAACTTTAGCAAAATCTTTTTTGATTGCTTTAGCAACTGATAATGGATGATCCCAAACATCTTGTGTTGCAATGACCCAACCTTCTGCGACTTGACCCCAAATCATTTTCATACCAGCAGCAAAGATTGGTTTCTTACCAACCATGCCTGTAAAAGAAAGGTGGTCTTGCACAAGGTTCATAGCATCTCCTTCAAATCTAGCATCTTTATCCATTAGTGCATGGTTCATTTGGCATGATAGGATAAATCTTCCATGTTCAGCAGTATAGGGTACTATATGTAGTATATTATCCATCATTCGTAGTCAACCTAGGGTATAGCGATAAAATTGTAAAAGGTAAAGGTTGAGTTTGTCTAACAAAGATAAAACCATCTGTTTCATAGTTTCCTCTAAACTCTACCTCTTTGTCTCCTGTAAATGGTGGTATACCTTCATCCATTAAATCAGCAGAACTTCTAAATGGTATTCTTTCCATATCACTTAGGTTTGGTCCAACCTCTACACCAATAGTTTCAAACATTCTAACAGTAATGTCATATATTCTTTTTGTCTTACCTTGTGATGTTCCATTCTGTGAACCAGCATTTAATCTCATAGTTTGTAGTAAAGATGTATAAGCTAAACCAATTTTAACATTTAATGCAGAACGATCTAAAGTTACACTACCTGAACTAACAGTTTTATCTGGATGTGTTGCACCATCTGCTAGTATAGAAACAGTTTGTCCTTCAAGATGATCTAATCCTGATATGGTACTTGCAGCACTACCACTATAACTTAATGCACTATCTAAAAAATTAAATGATGTATTATCTGTTTGATCAAAATCAAATACATTTAAAACTTCTACAAATCTTCTAGTAGCACCATTGATTGTTCTTTTAACAATTACATAAACTTCATACTCAGTATCGTCTGTTGGAATTACCGCAACACTTTCACATACTGCTTTACCTTCATTAGTTTTTGCTAATCTAACAGAATCATCTAAAGATGTTACAGTTAAAAATCCTGTAGACAATGGTGATGTTTCTGTAATGGTAACTACATTACTACTTACTGTTGCTGTAAAATCAGAGTCAGCATTTATTAATGTTTGTAAGTTTGTTGCACTTTGGTTATTACTTGTTGTTGTATGAAACTTACCAGTTGTAGAAGATGTAGCAGAAGTAAAGGTTGTAGTTGTGCCATCTGCTTTTGTTAAAACTATTCTTGTACCATCTGCAATATTTGCATAATCAGTAACTGTAATTGTTGCATTACCAAATCTACCACCAAAGATATGTCTATGCCAAGCAGTTACTTGTTGTTCTCTTTGATATGTTAATCCTACTAATTCACCATCACCTCTAACTGCGTAAACAATTTGATTTGGTTCTTGTTGATATGCAATCTGTGTTACCCCTCCTTCTGTAACGTGTTCAGCAAGGATAGTCATGTCAGGTGCAATATAACCATCTACGTCAAAGTTATAAGCTAGTTCTCTTATTTTTCTTTTAGCACGTTGTAAAAATAATGTTGCGTTACCTACAGATATAGCATCTACATTTGCCGAGCCATGGTTAGATTGTTTTTTAATTAATATGTTTGTTGGTGTAATAGCACTATCAGTACCACCTCCTGATACAGTAAACTCACCACCTGCTGTACCAATAATTAAAGTTCTTGTAGCTGTCATAAATCTAATAGCATTAACTTGGTTAGATGCAATTGTGTAAATGATTGCATCATCATCTGCTACAGTACCACCAATGTTTGCATCCATGTTTTCATAATCACCAGACTTTGAAAAAAATATTGTTTGTGGTTGATCAGTTGTTCCTGCAAATACTAATCGTTGTTCAAAAAAGGTTACGCAAGAAGGATGACCTGTGGTGTCAGAGAAAGCTCCTAGTCGCCAATCTGCTGTAGCACTAGCACCAGATAAAGCTGTAATAATTGTAATCGTTGCATTAGTTGTATCTGCAACAGCAGTTATCTTTGCATAACCTCCACTTAAAAAAACAAATCTACCTACATCTGTTGATTGAAATCCTGATCCACCATTAATACCAGTAACCGCAGAAGCAACTAAAGCTATACCTGTGCCTACTGCTGATTGACCTGGATTTAAAGTTGTGTCAGTTGTGTTAGCATCTTGCATTGGTCCTTTAGTAAAATCTACATCTGTCAATGTCCAAGATGTATGACCAGTACGAGATAGTTTTTCTACTTCGTGTGCAGGATGTGTTATGTACATAACGTCAGCACTTTGTGCAAATTTTAAATCAAAAAGTTGTGCAGTAGTATAAGGTGTTGCTAATTCAAAAACTTTATTAGATACACCGCCAGAACTATAAGCAGTAAATGATGAACTGTTTATATCAACTCCATCTTTATCTTGTAATTCAAATGTATTGGTAGTTTTATCTGCAACTAAAAATCTTTTACCATTAACTTCTGTCATACCAGATACACCACTAATAACTACTTCATCACCATTAGAATAACCATGTGAACTAGCAGTTACTACAGCAGGATTAGCTTGTGTAATTCCAGTTATAGTTTTATCTCCTTCTAGTACAGAACCACTATCTTTATACACTCTCATTTTTAAATTAGAGAACTCAAGCATATAAGTTTGTGTTGTTGAAAATTCAAAAGGTATTAATCTTGTTTTGTTTGCACTACTAGCAACTTCTGCTATAAATGTAGAACCAGGTCTACGAGCTGCTGACCCATGTGGGTAGACAACTAAATTTTCTAATGTTGAGCAACCTGATGAATATTTAGTTAAATCAGTTCTACCATCTAATCTTGGTGATAGTTCGCCACCAGTAAAGTTTGTTAATTCTACAGCTACTCTAGCCATTTATTAAAACCTTGAGTTTATAAATGTACTCGCATCTATTTGATCTGACATACCTAAATCTTGATCTATATTTTGACCTTCAGTTGAATCTACAAATCTAGCATCTTTTAATTTATCTTGAAATAAATTGTACATATTAGTTGCTGTTTGATTATTTGATGTTACTGCAAAAGCTATGTCAGCACCTAAAGCAGCAGATAAAGTTTCTCTTAATGACTCATCATATTCATTGGGATCTGTAACTCTACCAATATATAATATCTTCATACTAGAAGTATTACTTAATATCTTTCTACCTTCTACTTTGTAGTTTGAATCATAATCTAATATTCTAAGCAACCTTAAACAATCTGCTGGTAAAGTATAAGCAAACTTAAAACCCCATGCTGGAGCATCTGAGTCTGCTGCTAGTTCTTGTCTTTTTTGTAAGCAGTTCCAAGGATGTGATCTAAATACACTATCTCTTACTTGGGTAAATCTTGAGTTACATAGTCTAGCGTTTTTTGAATCTTCTGTAAGTGAAAGGATAGTTGTAGCTCCTAATTGATTTAATGCTCCATTACAAATATCTACTACTGATGCCATACTACTTCCTTATAATATACTTTCGCCTTATATGTCTATCTTTTTCTAAAGCAAAAATTTCTTCTTCTGTTCGTTCTTCTTTAGTATCAAAGCCATAATGATATTTACTATCATGTTTAAACCTATCTACTAACACATATCTGTACACATAATTATCTTTTTTAAAGTGTAGTACAGGTTTTAATTCTTTAATATTTTTCATAAAAAGGTGGGGATTGCTCCCCACCTAATATTCATTGATTAGTCTACTGTGTATTCAATAACAAAGCTCAAATCACCAGCAGTATCACCAGCTGCATCAAAAGTTAATGCAACGTAGTAGTACCCACCAGGATCAGAAGATTGTCCAGCATCTTCCCAGACTTTCTGACCGCATTTGTTAATGTCTCTAGCTTCAAACGCTACTTCAGTTCCTGTAGTTACCGCACCTCTAAGGTCAGTAATTGCAGAAGCATAAGCGTCATCATCTACAGCAGCAATCGCTGTTGTGTATAAACCAACATCTGTAGTATTAGTTGTTCCAGAATCTAAATCGTCATTAAACAATTTGATTGAGGATATACTAGCATTAGTTGGTACAGGTGCTAACATAACTGTATCACCTGCTGATAAGTCTCCAGCAGCTAAAGCAATAGTTCCTTGAGCAATTCTTTTTACGCCATGTAATTGCTGGGAATCATTCTTAACTTGAGGAGTTGCAACAAAATTTGTTACAATATCTGTATTTACATTCGCCATATAATCCTCCTATTACGATTCTGTTGCTTGTACTTCAACAACTTTCGCTTCTTCCATACGAGTAGCACCAATGCTCATGCAGTAGTAAACTTGAGTAGCATACGATTTGTCTGCTCTCTCATCTATTCTAGCTTGAACATCTTTACCAACCGCAAGAGCAATACCATCTTGTGCAAAAGCAATGCACGATCTAGTAGTGCCAGATAGCGATAGTCTGTTTGATACAATAAAGTTAAAACCAAGGAACGAGTTGATTTCACCATTAGCCAATGCTTTGACTGTGTTGAAGTCTGAACTTGTAACCTCAGTTGTTCCTAAAAGATCAGTAATCTGCTTCGGAGATACTATAATGTGTCTTGGTATAGATGGATCTACACTTCCTAAATCAAGAGTTTCTTTTGCAGTTCTTAATTTAGCGATAGTTAAACCAGCAGAACCATGTGCGATTGAGTTCGCATTAGCTGTGCTTGTTGATCCTGTCTCACCAGTAAACGCAGTACCTAGTGCAGCAGAAATGATCACGTCATCCATAGCTCTACCCATTGCCATAGCAGCAGCTTGAGCATAAGATGAAGTAGGATCAATTAAGAGTCTTACTTTGTCTTGTTGATCTATTAAATCAGCAAATTCATAATCCGCAAGAGATACTCTACGTCTAGCGTGAGGTGTATCTATTTGTGGAGTGTCTGAATGTCTGCTTGTTTTTTCAACAGCAGTTACTGAGCCAACTTGATCAAAGAAAGCATTTTTTCCAACAACGCTTTCTAATCTGACTTTGTCTCTTAATAACGATCCCATTTGTTGAGATAGCATTTGTACGTTAGCAGAATACTGCTGTACAAAAGCTGTAGTTATATTTGATGACATAATTGTCTCTCCATATTATTGTTAAGTTAAAATAATCAGAAAGGTTCTCCACTAAATATAGTAGGCATCTCTTGCATTTTAAGTCTGTTAGACTAGAGTCTATTCCTTCTTGCCAGTAAGGTTCGTGGAACTTGTCTTACGAATTGTCTTACCTTTAATCCACTTATAATAATTTTCGCAGATTGGCAAGGGGTTTTCTTTTTGATTTAGAGTACCTGCTTCTACAACTATTCTCAATATTTCAAGTTTTATCTCTTCATTATTGAGATGATTATTATCACTTGGCATGTAACATTTCTCTTAAAGTAAGTAATTGTTGCACACTTTTATCGTGATCAGGATGTCCTTTGATATGATATGGATGGTTCTTATCATTCATAATAGCTGATATTTCACTTTCCAAATCTTTAGTTGTGTCTACATTTTCGCTTTCTGTTGCAACTATTTTATCTTCTTGCATCATACTTGCTATCTTTGCAAAACCTTTTATGACTTCAGGATGATCACCTAACCTTGTACCATTTGATAAAGTCATATCTAAAACATTGGCATCCATATTCGCTTTTGCTAATGCACCTGCTTGTTTTACTTTTGATTCAAAGTCTCTACCCCACTCTTGTCTTAATTGTTGTTCAGCTTGAGCTTGAGCAGTTTCAGTATCTATCTTTGCTTGTTGTGCAGTACCTTCCATATTAGTTTTATAAAACTCTAAGATACCTTGAGCTTGTTTATTATTTAAACCTAGCTTATGTGATTGCTCTGCAAAAGATTTGATTGCAGCTTCATCAAAATTTACGACTTCTGATTTTGCATCTAAAGAATATTTTTCAGCAGATTCAGGTCTACCAAGTTTATCATAAACTTCATTCCACGCTTCTTCTGTAGAATTGTTTGTAGGTATAACAACTTTATCTTGACCAATCATCTTTGTAGCATTGATATAAGATTTTGCTAACGCATCTATCTCTGTAAACTTTTCAATGTTAGGATCGCTTCTATATTGTTCACTTATAGAATCTTTCCAAGATGATGTTGTTGTTGTAGTTGTTGTTGTAACTTCTGGTTTTGTTTCAGTAGTTGGTTCTGTTTTAACTGGTTCTGTAGATGTTTCTGTCTTTTCTACAGGCACAGTTTCCTGTGTTGTCTGTTCGCTTGACATGATTATTTTCCTTTTTCATTTTCGTTTAGCAGCATTGATTTAATAAATAGAAGAACGCTGCGTTGTCCTTCCATGTATGCACTCTCATGACTATCACCTTTTACATTAGTGGTAGAATGATAATGACATCTTTTCTCAAGATCAGCTAAGACTCGTTTGCCTTCTGCTGTATTGAATATGGTTTTGTAATTTACTTTTAACCCTTCTATTAATTTTTCTAATTGTTTTGTTTCTGACATATTATTCCACTTCAGCATTTGCTACAGCTCTTGCCTCTTCAGGCAATGCTTTCGCTAGTGGTGCTATATCTCCTCCTGCTTTAGCAACTTGTTGTAGTTGTTGCATCTGTTGCATTTCTTGTTGTTGTTGTGCTTGTGCTTGTCTATCTGCATTAACTTGATTTTGTGTTTTTAATATTTTTTGTGGTACACCTACAATGTCTGCCAAGTGTTTAACAAGGTTATCAAAGTTTACATAATCAAATACTGGTGCTACATTTGCAAGTGATCCTAATATTTCTACTGCTCTCATAATAGATTGTAACTCTGTAGACTTTTGTGCTTTAGCAAGTGGAGACACATATTCTATTTCTACATCTCTACCTGATAAAAACTCTGGTGCTTGTGGTAACATATTGTTACGAAGTAATACAGCAAACACTCTATCAATTAATGGTTTTAATAATTCTGATTGTAGTCTACCTAA
>VTLG01005339.1_pt1 | contig 22079 bp, 44 predicted proteins | sample 4694571 | NCBI WGS metagenome assembly VTLG01 (sample SAMN12604809, study PRJNA352737) | marine metagenome | biome: ENVO:00000447; feature: ENVO:00000209|ENVO:00000569|ENVO:01000036; material: ENVO:00002151; isolation source: viral sequences binned using virsorter ... | reverse complement strand
CCTCGTCCTCATCATCGCCTTTAACTCTGTCCATCTTCATTATTTCATAGCCCACACTCACATTACTGCGAATGCCATCTATGACATCACGAAAAACCTCATCAGCTAGTTTTGATTTACCAAATCTAACGACTGCACGACCTACCTTGTCGGCATCGCTGATTTTAGCTTCTTCTATGACTCCTATTTGCTTTTCTAAATCGTGGTTAAGCAATAATGGTGCTTTCCCACTTGCAATAAATGAAAAGTCAACATCTTGTGGATTATGACTTAAAATTTCTGTTCCAAAACTTCTATCGTATGGTTCTTCAGAAGAAAACGCTAGATTAGCAGTTCTGTTATCTTCGCTGATCTCTTTTTTATTAAAACCAAATACACGATATAGTTTTTCTTTGTCTGATTTTTGTGTTTTCATTTTATTTTCTTTTTTCGATATATTATTAGTTTCCTTTTGTTCTTGTTTTTTGATTTCGTCTTTCTGTTCTGTGCGTACCACAGATGAGTTGATACTAGGAACTTGCCTGTCCCCTTCTTTGTTATCGTCATCAGATTTACCAAAAGTTATAGTAACTGAATCTTCGTTTTCAGTTATATTTTGAATATGTTTTTGTTCCATAATTAGTATTTATTATTTTTCTGCTTCTTCTTCAACCTCATTAGGTTCATTTTGTTGTATTTGTTTTTGTCCAAAAGGTTCAAAAGCTAATTGTATTCCAAATTTATCTGCTAATTCCTTATCAGATTGTATCTGGCTAAATACATCTTCAACATCACGACCATAACTTGCTTGAACGTCTTGATGAGATAAAAAGCCATTTTCTACGCCTACTCTTAATGCTTCAACTTCTTTTTTAGGATCAATCCACTGCCAACCTCTTGCTCTCCAGATAGGTTGATTAAATTTAGGAAATTTAGAAGCTGGAAGTCCATTTAATAGGTCTGTTAATAAAACCATTTCCAACCAATTAGCATAAACAACATCGTGAAAGTTTCTAGTAATCTTATATTGTTCACATTGAAAATAATTTCTTTCTTCTAATGCACCTTGTCGAATACTTGAATAATTTACACTCTCTAAATCGTTTGCAAGTGTATTATAACTAACATTTAAACTACTTGCGATTGATCGAATAATTGATTTAGTAAAATCTTTAAATGCTGTTGTTGGGTGTTGTGGATCAAATGTTTGAAAGTCAGTTCCAGTTGGTAATTGTTCAAATGTACCAGGTTCAGCAGACATAACTGGATTATTAGTATTTGTTTTATCTTCTCCTGTATAACTATCAGCGTCAGCAGATTTAAAAAATCCCATTTTACTTGCACCTACTCTTGCCGCAACTAATTCAGCTTCCATATAACCATCTAACATTTTTAAATCTTTTAAACACGATGATAAAGGTGGAATCCCTCTTGTTTGATGTGGTCTTTCCTGATGATAAAAATGAATAATCTCGTTAGCTGGTACAATATTATATTTTACACCTGGATAGGAAGAAGCACTTACATTTAGATCATCGTTAGGGTGTCTTTTTAATAAATGATAATTAATTGGCTTACCAAACTTATTAATTTCAATTCCCATTCTAACTTCATTACCATTTGATAAAATTGTATTTAATTCTGTATCTAAAAAATCAGCTTCTATAAACTCAATAGCAATCTTATGTGGATTATCAAAATTTTTAATAATTCTAACTAAAACCTCGCCATCCCTTGCAAATGTTTCAGCAAATAATCGTTGGCAATCAACCCAACTCATTTTACCATCAGCAGTACATTGATAACCCCATTCTTTCCAACGTCTTTCAATCATATTATTAGCAAATGAATCTAATTGACCATTTGGATCACGACTTCTGACTTGTAAATGAACTCCTTTAGCACCAATAACATTATCTGTATAAACATTGATAAATCTTCTAGCGTAAGCATTATTTCTTGCTAAATCTCTGGCCCTATTTCTTAAAACTCTTAAACTTTGTTTGATTTCAGTATCAGCAGACTTTGAAGTTTGAATAAAATTACTTAATAATCTATGTGTACCAGCACCAGAATAAAAAGACCTTTTGTTTTTGTTTCTTCTAAAAAAATTTCTAATTCGTTCAAGATATGTCATTAAACTGTACCTTTACTACTCTGCCTGAACCTTCATTGTTTCCAATTCTAAATTCAGCAACTTCTTGTTTATATTCTGCTCTATAATAATCTCTCCATCTTAATAATTCTTCAACAGTTAATTTATTAAGTGAACGTCCAGCTATTGAATAACTTGAAACATCTGCATCTGCTCTATTTTCTAATATGCTCTCAATTTTATCAAGCATAACTTTTGCATGACTACGAGTATCTCCAGTAGTTGCAAAAAAATTATCTTTAACAGTTAGTTTGCCTGAATCTATAACTAATTTTTCACTGTCGCTTGTTTGAATAACTTTTAAAACCCAAAAATAATCTCCAGCAGTATAACTAGCTGTTGCTGAATCATCTAATGTAAATGTATATTCTGTTCCTGACTCTGTAACTGTTGCTGAAAATCTTGTTGAACCATCGCTTTCTAATGACGCTTCCCAAACCATCGAATAACTTGATGGTGCATAGTCAGCACCTATATCAGTTCGTTTCCAAACAATAGTTTCACCTTTATAAAAACTTATAGGTTCTTTTTCTGGTATTTCTGTAAAAATATTAGCCATTAAATTTAATTATTCCATCTGCGCACAAAATTACTATTCTTTGTGTAATGTTTCAACCTATTTGGGTTGACTTTATTAGGATTATCTGTTTGCACTTTTTTTTGTCTTTGAGCTATCGTATTCAAATCAGCGTTTAATAAAATAAAAGCTGACACTGCATACACTCGACAATCTAACGCTTCATTTCTTGGTCGCATTAATACCCATTCTCGTTTTTTAAATCCTCTACGATATTTTGTAATAACTTTTTCTGCTGTAAGCTGTCTAAAATATTCTTCATTATACGTTTTAGGAAAATGACAATATCCAGCACCATAATCCTTTATTCTTAATCTGGAGTATATCAATTCTTTAGCAGTATCAACGCCAATAGAAAATAAAGGTACCTTTGCAATATTATTACGGTTAGGCCGACTTGCAATAGATTTGCCTTCGCCACCAATACCCTTAATCGCAAACACTCGTCTTGCATATCTTGGCTTACAAAACTTATAAACCATATTTGTATGGTGTCCTGAGTCAATACAAGCAGATACTATTTTAAGTTTAGTTTTATTAGGTAATTCATAGGTTTTAGTTAAAACCATATCAAGTTCTTGCCAGATATTACTAGCTGACGGATCACCATATATTGTATGATAATCAATGCTCCATGTTTCTTCTTCTAATCCCCACCCAACAACCTCTACCTCAATTCTATCGTCTTGAATATCTACACCAGCAGTTAATAAAACAATATCATTATGTATTTGATAGTCTTCACGTCTTTCATATAATCCAAGTTCGTCAATTCTTTCTCCCTCATCTTCCCAGCTTTCTCCAAGATAGGTATTTACAAATACTCTTAATGTTTCTGGCATTTTTTTAGCCATAAGAAATTCTCTAACCGCTTCTTCCATTGTAACCCATACTGAATAAAGACCATTTAGAAAAAAACCAGCACGACCATTAAATTTCTCGGTCGCTTTCCATTTACCTTTACTGATATTTGTAATTCTTTGAAGATCAGTCCAACCTATATTACAATGTTCACAAATATATCTAACTGTATCTGGTTTATTCTTTTCCCATTTAACATTAGCCCATTTTAATACTTGTAGCTTTCTACATTTATGGCAAGGAACATAAAACTTACGCTGATCGCTTTGTTCGTATGCTTCTTCAATCGCACTAGCCCCTTTTACTGTTGGAGTGGAAGTCAGAACCAACTTACTATCCCAAAAAGTAGCACTTCTTCGTTTAGCTAACATAACAGGATTACCTTCTGTTCCAGCAGTCGGTGGGTATCTATCTATTTCATCACATAATACAATTTTAATAGGTCGTGAAGCTAAAGACGCAGGACTATTTGCACCACAAGCAGTTATATGACCGCCATCAAATATTTTATGTAATACAGTATTACCTGAGTCTTTACTTTTTACCTCTGCAACTCGATCTTGTAAAATAAAGCTATCTCTAATCATTGGAGCCAGTCTATCTTGCGACCAAGCACGAGCCATTTCTAAAGTTGGCTGCACCATTAGAATTGGAGATGGTGCATAGGAAATATAATAGCCAATAGCATTAAGTAATATTTCTGTTTTACCGACTTGTGAACAAGACATAACTACTACCTCCTGTATAGACGGATCATTAATGCTATCCATAATTTCAGCTTGAAAAATAGCCCTACCAGTTTCAAACTTACCAGCTTCACTACTGCTTTCAGTAGATAAAAATCTAAATTTATTTGCCCACTGGCTTATTGTTAGATGCGGAGGTGGTTTTATTAGATTTATTGCTGACCTCCACACTTCTTTCATCGCTTGTGATTTCATAAAGTGCCTCGTATATTTTATCTTGTAATATTAATTTAATTTCGTTTATACTCTTAACTGTAACAACAACAGGAGCAACCTTATTTGGTATTGACAATAATTTTTGTTTCACTTTTTGCACAAGTTCTAGCCAAGTGCGTTTTACTTCTTCTTTCGGTATTAATTCGCCTGTTGCCTTCATTTTTTCTATTTCTGCTATTTCTGCTTTGGCTTTCATAAGTTTATTTTTATTTTTAATAACATCTTCGGCAGTAAAATCTCCACCAGCTTTAGCTTTTAAAAAATCTATATAACCATGAACACTACTAATCAGATCATATTTACCTCTTTCGGCTTTAGGAATAATATCATCTTTTGCTAACTGCTGAACTCTGCGTTCTGTTAACTTTAATAATTTTGCAATAGCAGTTATATTAAATGAAGTAGCCATTACTGAATCCAATGTCCAGATAGACTATTTTTACAATAATAAACCCATACTTTCTTTTTTTGATATAAAGGTAAGTCATCTTTATTTTCAACAATCGCAACTTTTTGAAGATAATCAAAACAAGTATATTCAGGAATTAAAGATAAAGGTATTCTAACCACTTCCCCATTAGTTAAATGTAGAACTATTGCAATTATTTTAATTATCATCTGCCCTGACCAATATATCTTTTATAAACTTTATGTTTAGGATTAGGATTTTTAGCGTGTCTTCCTTTACGCTTTTTTCTTGTCTGTTTGATATGTTTATATCCATACGCTTTAGGTTTTTTTCGTGCCATTACTCAACTCATTAATTTTTTTCATCATTCGTCCTAATTCTTGATCTTTTGTTAGTATATCTATTTGTGCCTGTTCTCTTATTAACGCTATTTCTTTTTCATAATCATTAATTTTATTCATCATAAGTTTATCTGCTTCTTTCTTAACTTCTTCAATTTTTTCAAAACAATTAATATCATTAGATTTATTTTTTCTAACAACTAAATAACAAATGGCATCAATCAGTTCTTCAATTATATCTTCCGTCCAATCATCAGCGGTTTTTGGATTATCTGCCATTGTTTGTTTAAACTTTTCCATACCTTGTATATGTCTTTTAAAAATTCTATCAATAACATCGTTAATAATAGGATCGCTAGTTTTAACTGTATATTTTTTCATTAAATCATAATTCTGTTTAGTTAATTCAGCATTATCTTTTTTTAATGCTTGTATTATTATATTGCGTTCATCGTTATCTGTCATTTTTCTATTACCCAACCTCCAAAATCTCCATATTTAAACCATCGTTTAATTTTAAATTCTTTTAAGTCTTTAGGATTAAAAGGAATCTGTACTCCAGCTAAACTTAATTCTTTTGCAACAACATCATCAGTAGATACTCCGCTCGCAATTTTATTAGCTAAAATTAAACGATATAATATTGTACCAAAGTATCCACCCTCATTAATTTCCTTATCAAAAATAATAATAGCACCTCCTTTAATTAACTGACTATAAACTTTATTAATTAATTCAAATCTTTTATCTACTGGTACAAACATTAATACTAAATAAAAGATTGCCAGATTATGAGGTTTAAAATTATATTTAATAGCGTCAATATTTATAAGCTCTCCAATTTCACAGTTATATTTTTTAGTCATCTCGGTACTCTTTTCCAAAGCAATTAATTCTGCCTTCCTATCTTTTAAAAGCTCAGTAATACTCTTTCCTATATTTCCAGTACTTGCACCAACGTCATAGACTAATCCATTTTCTGGCACATAGTGTCTAGCAATATGAGAAATAGCGTTAGTTGCAAGATCATAAAAAGGAAGCTGTTCCCTAACGTGTTTATTAAAATTTTTAGCTACATCGCTATCTTCAAAAGTCCAGTTACTTGGTATTTGCATCGAGTATATCCGTTTGTAGTTTTTTAGAAATAAAATATAAAACTGGTGGTGGTACTGCTCGTCCTAGTCTTTCCCATTGATATTCAAATTTACCAGTTAATTTAAAATCGTCAGGAAAAGCACAAATCCTTTTTAATTCAGCTATTGAAAACTTTCGCCTCTCTGTTGGGTGAGTTACACTTGCCGCTTTTTTACCTGATACTGCTGTAATAGCATTACAAGGTTTATCCCAATGACATTTAACTAAATTAAAAAACTTATCACTTTGTTGTCCCTCACTTAACTTATCCCATTGATAGGCAGTAGCATAATAAAAAGGAGTTCCGTCAGGTTTTCGATCTAGCCAAGTATCCATCTCTGGTTTTTGTTTTCTTAAATTCCAAATAGCATCTCTCAAAGTATAAGTATAAGGTAATGGTTTAGGAATAGTTGGATCTCCTTTTAAATCTTTTCTTACTCCAATAAAAAATACTCTTTCCCTATTTTGAGGTACTCCAAGATATTTGGCATTAACAACAAAGCACTTAACTCGATAGCCAGACTTTTTAAACTCTTTTAAAAATTCTTTAAAATGTCCTTTAGCAGTTCCTTTAATTAAACCTGATACATTTTCTCCTATAAAGACTTTAGGTTTTAGTCCACGCAGTATTCTAATATATTCTAAAAATAAATCATCAGTTCTTTGTTTAGTATCAGAATACTTTTTTATTTTATTCCAATGTTCTTCTCTTTTACCTGAAATTGAAAAAGTAGCACAAGGAGGACTACCATCTAATAAATCTAGTTCGCCTTTTTTTAATCCTGTTTCTTTTAAAATATCTTCTGGTTTTATATTACGAATATCTTGTGAATTAACAGGTGTTCCATTATGATTTAATTTATAAACTTCTGCCGCTCTAGGAATAAACTCATTAGCCCATATAACTTTATATCCAGCTAACTTGTAACCAAGACTGGACCCACCACAACCACTAAAGGTCGATATAACTTTATAACCATTGGATTTTATTTTTTTAATATCCTCCATGCTTGGTAGCTGATAGACTGGCTTTTTAAGACTACCACGCATATCCACATTTCGGACACTTATGGGGTGTTTCTAAACTTTCTCCTACTTCTTTAAAATCTTCCTTTGGTTCAACTAAAGTTCCAGCTAACATCTTGGCAATTTCTTCTTCATTAAAACCAGTTGACTTCCACCACTCTGAATCTAATTTACTATTTAATTCTAATTCAGCTAGTTCATTTCTTAATAAATTCCTATCCCATTCAGATTCATCTTGTACTCGGTTATCTGCTAATCGGTATTTTCTAATATCCATATCATCTAAATGATTAAGTTCTATATAAGGTACCATCTCCATTCCCATTTGTTTAGCTGCAGCATAACGAGTATGACCACCAACAATAATTCTATCTCTCATATTATTAATAGTTATCGGTACATTAAATCCAAAAGACTTTATTGATTCAATAACTAGCGGAACTCCTTTTTGAATTTTTCTAGGATTTTTAGAATAAGGTACCAAGCTATCCAAACGGATTGTTTTTAAATTAGGATTAAGTTTTACTTCAATCTTCTTTGACATTTTGATAAACAATATTTAAACTAAAAGATCGTCTTTCTCCAAGTACATCATTTTTTTTATATTTACTACGAAACGGATAAACACAATGGTCTAGCCAATTTGGAAACATATAAAATTCTCCAACTTTAGGTTTTACTTTCATATTATTAGGACAGTTCAAACCAATCGTTCCATATCTAAAATCAAGATAGCCACCAAAAGGATTATGATCCTTATCTTCCTCTTTCCAGTATTCTTCTATATCGTGAGGAAGTTTTAAAAACCCAACTGTTGATATTTGGCAACCAGTATGAAAGTGAGTAGGATTAAAATCTCCCTCGTATTGTCTAACATACCAACCACTAGCTATACCGACTTTAAATCTTCCTTTATTTTCTTGAAACGCTTTTTCATCAGGAAATAAATATCTTGAAGTAACAGCGTTAAACCAAACAGCGTGTTTCTTTAATAAGTCTTTTGTAATATGATATTCTTCTTCAACTCTACCAGCTAATTGATTTGACCAGTCTATCTTTTCTTTTTTACTATCTGCTATATCTAAACAGTCTTGGTTAAGGTCGTTGAGTATATCGTCAGGTAACTTAACCTTTAATATCATCGGACCAAAAGGTTTTACAAATTCAACAACTTCTTTTTCTTTTTTATCCATATTCGTTTGCTACATTAAAACGAAACGAAATGCAATTCTGAATAGTTGGTCTAGCGACAAACCTTGGTCGAGCGAAACCCACCGATATATAGCTAGTAAGGACCCAAAATGCTTATTTTAAGCCATTTTTAGATATAAGACTATATAGGACTATATAGTATTGACAGATAATCTGAAAAAACTAAATTCATTAATGTGGGTGGATAAAATTATTACTCGCATATTAATAAACTATCTCTTTTTTTATTACTCCTTTAAAGAGAATATCCACCTACAACTATATTTTACCAATACCTATATTATTAACTCCACACGTTACAATATCATAATATCGGCTACTTAAATTTACTTGACCTTAACGCTCTTTGCATTTGAGTATTCCAGATGTACTGAATCTTTTTATGTACTGTCTGCTCTGCATTTTCTTGAAAGAATAAACGCTTTGGTATTGGTACAGTTCTAACTAATGAGTACATTCTTTCTAATCCTTTACGCCCTAAACTTTTAACGATAGCTTGTTCTGACTTACCTCTTGTCAGCTTACCACTCTTAACTACTCTCACGCCTCTCATATCTCTAACAGCGGTAGGTCTCCAAGCTGGATTACGTCTTATCCCTAATTTCTTTTTAATCTTGGCAGTTGGTACAGCTATAAATTGACCTGTCTTTGCTTTCTTCATACCACCCTCTTGATGAGTTACTAAATACTCTAATGGATTACTTGATTTATCTAATACCTTTGCCGATAACATGCCCATATTATAATCTTTCTTATTGGCTTTCATAACTCTCAATCTTCCTTTAGCCATACGACTTGCTATCGTACTATTTTTAAATGCCTGTGGAAATGATTTTTCTATCGCATTAAATCTTACCTTAAATGCTGTATCTGTTAATGTTCTTGCAGCCACAAAAGGCACTTGGCTTTTCTCAAATCTGCTTAATTTTTTAGTGAATTCTTTTAAATTATTCTTGACGTTTATACTTAAATACTTATTTGCCATATTATTGACACCATTCACAGTCTCCAGTATCGTCTATCACAATACCGCCATTATTCTCATAACTTGCATCATCTTCTGGCGTACTACATTTACAACCATCGCATTTACAACCAAAATGGTCAGCTTCTATACAATGGCACAAATGACCACACTTCTGGCAAGTTTTTTCGTTCATTTTTAGTGTATTGTTGTTGAAGATGAAGTTGGTTTATCAAGATACTGATCTAATTCTTTATTCCAAAGAATACTTTGTTGTTTAGCCCATAGCATAGCGTCAAATTCATTTAAAAATCCTGAAATATTAATATAAACCTTATCTGCTTTAACAGAAACAGTTGCTTTTAATATACTATCAGAAACACTACCGATTTGTATTAGGTTGGCTGGTATCTCTGGCTTTATTAATAGTGGTCGTTTTTTTTTCTTCGATCTCTTCATAAGTGCACCGAAAACCTTTAGGAACACAAAGATTTTTAATATTGTTTTCATAACACTTTATAATTCTTTCCTGTACTAGATCAAACCCATCGTTAGAATATTTATTTTCAATAGGTATGCTAATTACATCTAAATTAGTAACTTTATCAGTCTTTTCAACGCCACTATTATCCCATACTCTTATTAAATAACTTTTCTTATTCGCCATATTATAATCAAATAAAAAGGCGCCAGAAATATTAAACTGACGCCTTTTGTCGGAAAGTATAGATAGTGAAAAGAGAGTTTTCAACTACCTTTTTTTTGTTTATAGAAAAATTATTTATTAATCAAGTTCCATCTCTGCATTTTTTTTAAATCGGTGTTTTCTATATCTTTTATTATCCTTTTCAAATAAATCGTACATTCCTTCCTGACCAAATAATCTATAACCATCTACAAATTCTTGCGGTGTTATAGTAGTAATTATGGGTCCACTTACTTCGTCATCTAACCAACATTCATTATTAAGCCAAGTAGATGGGTGTTTAGTATAGATTTTATTAATTTCGTGATGCTTTTTATATCTATTTATTAACTCATCAACTTTAAGATCACATTTAATATGTTTAAATGACTTAAATGCTTTACCTTTAGCTTTCTTCATTTTGCTAGGTATATTTTCCCAGAATTTATTGAATGAAGACGTATATATTTTATTAGTTATTTCTTTATTTAATATATGGTCGCTTTTTAGACGTAGCTTTGCCTTTAAGTTTGCCTGTAAGGTTGTTGGGTGTTGATATTCGTTATAGTTAACAATACTTATTCGTGAAATGCCTTCGTTCGTTACTATGCCTATCATCTTCGCAAACGCTAGTCGGCCTAAATAACGTCTTACTCTCGAAATATGCCAATTCCATTTTAAAGCTAGATATTTTGGAGAAACAACTAACTCGCCACGATTAACTTTTTTAGTATATTGATTAAATCGTATAATATCCTCCTTATAACTTGCTCTACTAATTAAATCAATCCAAGCTAGTATTTCATTATATGGCTCATTCTTAAATACCTTATGTTTAAATACTGATCTATTTATTTTAATATATCCACTCATACTTTCCTTTTTAGTTGCGGAGTAGTACCGCTAGGTACTACTCCTATCTCTTAATATACCTCAGGTTATCAAGAGAATTCATTTTAACCTCTCTGTAATAATTTGTAATATTTCTTGTTCAGTACCGTATTTTGCTTCAAATTCTCTCTTACGATTATGAATTGAATTATTACCCTGATGATGTTCATAGCAAAGAGGTATTGTTTCATAATGACTTGATCTCCTACCCATACCAGTACCTTTAGGTCTTATATGATGTACTGATGCAACAGATCCACATACAAAACAACCTAAATTAGCTACTCTTGCCATGTGTTCTTTTTCTTTTTTAGTTGCTTGTTTTGCCATTATATTTATTCGTTAAAAAACCACTCCTATATTTAGGAATACATAACGCATTTCTTAATCTCTCAAGTTTAATATTATTTACAACATTTATACCCTTTTCATATTTCTGTACTTGTTGAAAAGTTGTAAATATCTTTTTACCAACCTGAGTCTGACTTAACTTTAACTGTCTCCTTCTTCTTCTTATTTTATTGCCAATAAATTTTAAATACAAAATTTCTTCTTCCGTATAATCCTTTCTCGGCCATCTTCCTCTCTGATTCATTTTGTCTCCTTTAATAAATTCTTATGAAAATCGACCGCTTCTTTTTTAGCATCTTTAATCATCTTATTTAAAGTATGAATACAAGCACCAGTTACTAAAACATTATGACACGCATCTCTTAATTGTAAAAAAAACGGCCATTTATTCATTTCTTCTTCCTTATATTTATATTTATGCCACTTATTCGCATATTGTTTTAAGTCCTTAAAAGCATTTGTATTCATTATATGAAATGCTTTTTCCTTTTCTTTTTTTGTCATCTTTCTCTCCTATTGTTATTACTGATATTTACTTTCCACTCCCTTCTTTTTTCTAATGGTTGCATTAAAAAATACTTTCGCCAACATGGCTTACAATAAAATGCTTGGTCGTAAAAGTTTTTATCACCACTATCAAACCAAGTAATTTTATCTTGATCTTTTAAACAACTACTACAAGCCATCACTAATTTTCTAATTTGAATTGTCATAGTATTGCTAACATAAAAAAACTTAATAAAACTACTAATCCAAGAGAGGTAAATATTATAATAAATATCTTATCCATTAATAATACCTTTGTAACAATCTATCCAATAAGGCAGATAAAAGTGTTGAGCGTTCCTCTGATGAATCTTTAAAATACTTTTTAGCATTTTCTTTAATTTCAAAAACATTATTTGGCTGCATATTAGCAAAGGAACAAATCTGGTGGAAATCAGTTTCCATATTAAACCAACTTTCAGCGTCAAATATAATTCTATGTCGTGTAGTAATTCTGGTATTAAATTTGCTATCCTCGAATATTCCGCAACAATCAAGGATTGCTCTTTTAATAACTGACCGCCACAACTTAACTTCGTCTTGCAAATTAAACTCATCATTTCCTCTCTAAAATAACTCACTCTGTCTAACGTCCTTTTTACCGAACTCAACATCATAAAGTAAATACTTACCCTTATAATGACTAGATATAATCTGACTTGGCTTGGATAACAAGACTGATTCGAGTTGACTGACATTTAGAAACATTTTCTTTTCTAAATAGGAAATACTTAATCCACCTTTTCTAATTCCATCTTTTATCCAGTTATCTCTCAGACTAGCAAACTTACCAAGCCAAAGTTTTTTAATTCTAATACTATTCATTGTACTATCTTTTTAATAATAGCCACGTTGCCATGAATAGCATCGCCAGGCGTACAAATATGTCCTGTTCTCTTTTGCCAAAGATACCAAGCTATCGTTGCACGTTTATTTCTTACTGCTCCTTTAGGATTATCCTCTTTATGATATATCCCCTTTATCATTGGACCACCTTCTTCATCGAACCACATATCAAAAGTTCTATTTGAAATATTAGGATCAAATCCACTTGATCTTTCAATCGTAGAACAACCGATAAGTGGGTACATTTCCTGAAATGTTGGTCGCTCTTTAAAATCATAACTCTCAACATTATCATCTGCTTTCCATAATATTAATTTATACATTATAGATTACCTCCCAGTTTTTTTGAGTAAATAAAACACCGTATTTATTTTGGCACTTTATTTTAAGATAGATATTAAGATCAGCTTTAGTAAAATTTGTAAAATATTTAATAGCTTGTCTTTTGTGTTCTTTTACAAACATTATAGCTTGAATTAACTTAATCATTAATATCCCCAAACTTCTTTTCTTGCTTTTACTTTATCATCACTCCATTTCCAATCGTCAGGATTTGGAGTAACAAGTCTTTTAAAATCATCTTTAGAATTTGCTAATTTACAAAGATTAATTATATTGCTGATAGCTTGATTGACAATTCGAGGAATATTATATTGATCTTCTTGCGTTAATGAATACTCCTCGATATGTTCTTTTGTCTTTAAGACTTGAATATAAAAAAGTTTATTTTCTACATTAGTTGCCTTATTGTAAATATACTGCTGAATTTTATGTGCAGTAGTTATCTTAATTGTTCTAGCAGTAGTTTTTAAATCTACAAATAAAAGACTATCCTTATTCTGAAATTCAAAGTCTGTATAACCTTTAATCTGAACTCCATTATAATTATAACCTACCTCTTTTTGATAACTTACAATCTTGCCGAATTTAGATAGTTTAGATGGCAATTTTTTAATTGCTCTCTCTATAAAATCCAACTCCTTTTCATACTCATCTTTTTTTATACCTACTTGTTTACAGTATTCTATAAAATTGCTTAACTCTAATTTAGCAACTTTATTAATATCATTCTGCATTGCGTCATAGTAAGGTTTAAAACTTTGAGCAATCGCTAGATGAACGCCTTGCTCTATAAATCTTCCTCGATGTGCAGCGGCACCAGCAGTAAATTTATATCCAAATATTTTTTCTAAAACATACAGTGCTGGGTTAGAAATAAATAAAGATATACTACTTGGTGATAGATATTTAATATTATATTTTTTTAACTCTTCCATACTTTCCTCCTATTTTCCTTCTGGTTTTATTGATTCATAATAACTTTTAAAACTTCTACCCTTATCTTTCTCTAGCAAATAAATAATATCTTGAATTAAATCACATCTTGCTAGATCATCAATTTCATCATTAAATTTAGTAGAAAATTTAAGTCCATTAACTTGCATCATATCTGTATCAACAGTAAATTGAAGACTAAAAGTTTTAATATACTTAAATGGCTTTACAATTTTAAGTGTCATATTCCTCCTTTCTCTCTTGCATCTTTTATATAGTTCTTAATCATTTGTTCCTCTATTTTCTTTTTCGTTTCTTCTGATAATGGTCGAGGATTATTTATAGTTATTAAACCACCATCAGATTCAGTTGCGTTATTGCAAACTAAATCTATTTTTTTATCTCCAAAAATTTCTTTAAACTGTACCCTAGCTTTTTGCATTAAATCCATTTTATCTCCCTTTTTAACTAGGTGGATTATCAGTCCACCTAGTTTATATAATTTAGTAAGGAATATCCTCATCTAATTTATCCTTCTTTGGTTCTGACTTTGGCATATCAACTACGTTTTGTGTAACTGCCAAATCGTCCATACTTCCTGAGAAATAAACTCCACCACTCTTTGAGGTATTCTTCCAAATAGCAACCTTAAATATTTTACGATCACTAGCTGTATAATACCCTTGAAGACTTGGCTGAGTATCTTCAGGACTTTTTTTAAACCTATTAGTCCAAATCATAAATTTATTTGGAGTTTTAGGTGCATACTCTAACGCTTTTTCTTTAGCGTCTTTTCTTACCTGTTCTTTATCACCGTTACTCATATTATTTCCTCCTCAATATTATTAGTGATAGTATTAGTGTCTATTTCATCAGCGGTTGCAATATCGTAACCTACTGCAAATAAACTTTTAATCGCTCTACCCCAAGCGGCAGTCTGACAACATTCAACTGCTCTTGATTTATGAGGATTATTAGAAGATGGATCTTTAAACCGTTCAGCTATTCCTGACGCTAAAGTTCCACCACCTATCTTACATAAAGACGCCACAATTACTACTCGGTGTTCGCAATCGTGTTGTACTCTAGTTCTTAATACCAAGCTATGTTTGAAAACATCTCTTAATACTCTTAAAAGAGTTGCCACCTTTAAATATGGTTTCCCTTTTATATCAACCCAAGACTTACCTTTTTCACTAGAATTTTTAAGTAACTCCTCAAGTTGTTCTCTGGCTTTATCAAGATTATATTCTATATCAGAATTAATTTGACGTTCCTCGCCAGTAGTTTCATGATGATTGACTTGTATCATCTATACCTCCCGTTGTTGTTGATACTTGCATAACTAATATAGCATCGCCTCTTATAAAAAGCGTATTAGCGTATGGCATCGGAGATTCATTTTTTTTCGATAACCATATCTTATATAAATTTGTTGCTTGATCATTAATAAGCAACTCCTTATCGCCAATACTAGCCACAAGTCTTTTCTCTTGGTCTTTATAAACACAAGGATATTGATCAACATCTCCAACACCAAGCATTTCTCTGTAATCTTCTATGCTAGGATTTTTAGGACGTTCTATTAGTTCCTGTGTTCCATTAACCAAAAGTTTTATTGCACTATACATACTTTCCTCCTTAATTAATTGTATAAGTATTAAGTACATTATGACCACGACCATTTAAACATCGTGATAATAATTCTCTGTCATACCAAGCGGCATAAAAAGCATTAAATTCTTCTTTAATAAGTAATTTACAATGCTGTCTATCTTCTTGATAATTCTCTGCGTTAGTTTTACTAGCTTTTAAATCCGCTACTGGACTATATGCACAACCCATTAGCAATAAAGCTACTAAAATAATTATCAGTTTATTCATACTTTCCTCCTTTGTTTATTTGGGTGGTAGGATTAAAGGAGGTGTTAATTTTATCAGTAGAAATTAACACAAGGCATGTGAGCACCCTACCACCGCTCAGTTTAATAAAACTCACACTACCTATTCTTTCTTTCTTTAAAGAATTCTGTTTAATCATAACTTTAATAACTCCTTATTAATAAAATCTGGAATTTTTAATTCGTTGTTAACGTACCAAATACCCCATTCAGTTTTTAATTCTAATTTTTTCTTATCGTCTGCTGTTTCGTAATCTAAAAAGTTTATACCTTTTTGAGAAATTGAGACAGTATATTTATATCTTTTTTTATATTGATGTTTTGTAACGTAACCGAGATTGAGTAATTTATAAATTTCTATTCTCAATTTGAAATTAAAATCTGGTACGTTTGCTTTAAAAATTTCTCTTGTTAAATCTGCTACTGTCTTTTGTAGAATACTTGGTTTAGGAACTTTTGCCCAATATAATGAGTGCATAACTTCCAAAGCCAAATTTAAGTCAACTGGGGTACTGACTAGGTACCCCAGATAGCGTTTGTACGGACTATTAGCTAATCTATCTCTAATGTCCGACATTATTTATTTCCTCTATTTTTCCTACAATCCAAATAAATCCAAATAATATTGCTAAACCAATTATAGCAATAAATAAATCTATTAGGAAAATATCAATCCATTCAAAAGATAGAAATGATTTAATCATTAAATTTCTCCTTTTTTAAAGGATATTTTTTTACCCTTTTAATATTAGAAATAGTAATAACAACTGTATTGCCATTATTAATTATTCTAAAAGATTGATCACAAGATGGAAAAAATCTAAACCAATTTTTCATTTGCTTTTCAAAAATGTCATCAATCAAATGATCTTTTTTGGTTTTTAATTCCCACATATTTTTATTACTCATGTTTACCTCCTTTATTATTAAAGCCATAAGGTCGAAGATCATCAAATAAAGTATCTGATTCATCTGACCAATAGCTTTGTTTAGTTTTAGGAATATTAATTGTTTTAGTTCTAGTATTAATATTCCATTTCGCTCCGCAATCAACAACTTTAGTATTTTGCTCTTGCCTAGAGTTATATTGACATTGTTGCAATCTTCTAACGTCTAAACCCCAATCCTTATAACCCTGATAACAAGATTCATAATAGAATTTACTTGGTGGCTTAACGTCATCTTGATTAACCATTATATAATAAAACAATTTAACATTCTTATTTTTAATCTTTGTTATAATTGTTTCCTTAGTATAAAAGTTTGGATAACCCTCATACTGATCTAAATTATAAATGTCGTTAGACTTAACTTTAAAGATTGCTCCAGCAACTTTAGAGTTAGACCGAGCGTGTTCTATATCTAACACTCCTCTGAAAACTAATTTAAAGCCACAGAGTTCTGCTGAACTTATAAATTCAGCAGTAGGACATCTAACTGACATCTGCTTTTTATTTAGATTTGATCCGTAGGCAAAATAGTATCTTGGGTGGTTTTTATATTTCGCTTTTATCTCTTGTGCTGACGGACCTTTATAAATGTACTGTTGCCAATAATTATCCATTAGAACCTCCTTCAGTATCATCTATCCATCTTCTTCTAGTAGGTTGTTCACTAGAGCCATTTAATCTTGTTCTATGAACTAACTGTTGTTCACTTGTAGTTAATCTGCTCTCAGTAGTAAAATGAGAAATTCTTTTAATTAAAAATTTTCTCGCATTAATATACCGAGCAGATATATAATGATCTTCAAATTGCTCTTGAGAATCAAATGCTTTTACTAGACGCCTTCTCATCTTTTCAAACAATCTACGTTTTTTTCTTGCGAATGGAATATGATAATCTCCTTTTTGCAAACTGTCGCATTTTGCAAAACGTACTGATTCAACCATCATATAACAAAAGGTAATCCAAGCTATAATTTTATCTTGGTCTACTGTTCCTCCATGTTGTCTAAACTCTATTGTTCCAGTTCGACCTTGTGAAGGTCCACGTCTTGAATGGTACTGATATAATCCTTTAATATTTAATTTAACATATCGAGGATCATAATTACTACAACTCATATATAACTGTTCCCAATTACGAGCACGTTTGATTTTTTTAATTAAATCATTCGTTGTAGCATTTCTGAAAGCATCATCTATTTGAGATATATTTATATCTCTTGAAGAATTTGCATATCCAGCGTTCCATCTTCTACTGTATGAGTGCATAAAGGCAATCACTTCTTCATTGATTAAATAAGTTATCATAACTTTTTTAACTTCTTGAAGTGTTAAGTCCTTTGCATCAATATGACAATGAAAGCCACAAGACTTATTAACTTTCGCTGAGTCATTATTTAAGTGTTTAATGATACCAGTAATACTATCCAATTGACTAAATTTAATCGGACAGCTTGTTAGCTCAACACTATAACCATCACCACCTCTTACTGTTCCATCATAACCCAAAACCCATTTATCTCTTAACCAAGTTCCATATTCACTTGGAGCATAATAAATAGATTGATTTTTTCTATTGTCAGAATTCATAGCATTAAATTTTTCTACAAACTCCTCTCTTGGTGTATTTAAAAAACATTCGATTTCGATACCAAATGTTCTGTCTGAAAGTTTATTCATTATAACCTCCTTAATTAATTATATTAATAAACTAGCTACATATTACGTTTTCTACTCTTAATAGTACAGAGGTATTTAGCGTTATTTTAAGCTATTATAGAGGTGTATTAAAAGACGTATAGCTACACTCGCAAGTATATCCGAATCACTCTCTACGTGCTTCCTAGAGCGTTTAAATATGATGATTTTTAACTGATTAAGTCTTTTTGGCTTTAAACTCGTTTTTTAGCTTTTCGATTTCTTGATTTGATTTATCTAAATCCTCAGTAGTATTTTCAAGTTTTTGAGTAGTTCTTTTTAACGCACTGTCTTTCGATTTTCCAGCATCTTGTAATTCAGAAATTTCATCTTTAAGAATTCTAATCTGGTCTTTATACTCTTGGATTATTTCTTTGTAATCGGCTTTTTCTATCATTTAGGTTTCTTCATAATACTAGCACCCTTTAAACCATAGATCGCTGAAACGACACCTATAAAAATGGCTTGATACCAATATGGAAGATTTTTAAAATACTCAAAGAATAAATCTATACGTTCACGAATCGTAGGATCGTCAGAAAACACAGAGTAAGCCAATAGCAAAATAGGAAGACTGACAAGAATGAGGACAAACTCATCTTTCCAGCCCTTATCGTTACTTTCAATAACTTTAGCTTTGTATTCAATTTCTCCCCTAGCCATTTTTTCATAGTGTACTAATCGTGCTTGTGATTCTAAAATTTGCGATTGTTTCTTATTTTTATAAATCGCTGCACCTGTCTTAATACCCATACCAAGTAAATTCAACCACATATTATTGCCACATCTTTCTTGCCAATGTTTCACATCTCTTTGGCGTTTGTTTATGCCAGTTGCTATCCAGCATTTCATGAGAAGCTGTAACATAATCTTCTTTTGTTAATGCTTCCCACATCTTCTTAAATTTAGCAACTCGGTAACCTAATTGAAAACACATCTCAATAATAACCTCTTTAGCATTTTGCTTTAATGGTATATCTCCAATTAGTTTCATAGCTACTCCACAAGCATTATTAAAGTCTTCCTCAAAAATTGTTTCTAAATATGATTGATCATATTTTTTATTATCTTCCCAAAAATCTTCTACGCATAAATGACCATAGCCAACTGTTCGTTTTCCAAGTGAATCTTTATAAACTTGATTCACATACCCTTCGTGTTGTTTAATACTGTTTTTTAAAGCGTCCATTATTTAGTATATCCTGATGAATCATATTTATCTTTAATAATTTTAACTATTCTCATCTTATCGCTATATTCATCTTTTTCAACAATAGCAGTAACTTCTCCGCATTGCATTCTGACGTTTTCAGGATTTACACTTCGTTCAACTGTTCTCTTTGCAGATAAGCATGAACTCATCTTCTGGTCTTGTATATAGGTGTGCTCGATTATGCCTCCCTGATAAAACATGCAAAGCACAACCACACCAGATAAAATTGTTTCCATTATTTAACCTCCATTAGCAAAATCTCTTTGTTTATCTTTTAATTTTTCTACATCATTTTGCAGTTTATTAACTGCTTTAGTTAAGGCATCTATATTAACTGCATTATGTAGCATAGCATCAATTCTTTCTTGTTGACGATCAGTTTGTTTATACAACTCCTCGATCAACATAAATTGTTCTGAGTCCGCAGGTAAACTGCCGAAGTAACCCCCTCGGCCACTTAATACGGAACTCCGTATTCATAACCAAATCTTTATCCATTATCTCTAATTGAGTTGCGTGTTGATTTAATTTTTCTTGTATTCCAAAAAAAGCCCAAGTTCCGATTGCGACCATAGTAATCAAACTAGCAACCGTTTTCATTGGCATTTGAACTTTTGCCTCTTCTGATATAGCTAAAGGTTTATTAATCATTTCTTTCCATAAGTTAATTCTAAAGTGTCCATTGTTATTGTACGCACTTCTTGTATTTTACTATTATAAATAGACAAATCAACCACACCCCAAAACCAACCAGTAGTTGCTAGTTTAGCATAGTTCTCAACGTGATTCATCGGTAAGGCACAACCAACATTTACTACTCTTATATAATTTGAATCTCCAATTTTAGGACATCTTACATCGTTAAATTTATGAGTATGACCGAACACCACATCAAATAAACTATTCTGTCCGATGTTTCTTTCAACATTAACACCACCAAATTCCCTACCCATAATGTTAAAAGGAATGTGAGTAAACCCTACTCCGTCTATAAAATAGAACACCCCATATTCACTCGCCGTCCAGTCATACTTCTTTAATGCTTTAAACAATTCTCTTTTACCCATTTGATAATATTCAGGATTGTTATTTTCCCATTTCCAAAGTCTGTTCTCATGGTTACCAAGCGTACAATGTTTTTTTACTTTATAGTTTCCTATTCCTTTATTTAATTCTTTAAGAGCAATATCAAAGGATTCAATGTCTTGTATAAAAGTTCCTTTATTTTTTCTAGCTTCCATCGTTGCGTTGTCTATATGCCAACAGCAACTATCCAAACTTAAAAAATCTCCTATTTGTATTACATAATCTGGTTGACTTTTTCTTATATGTTTTCCTATCCAGTTAAAACGATCTTTAGGTATTTGAGGTGCATCGTGAGCATCAGGAATAACGCAAACTTTAGTTACTTTCATAATTATACTCCTTTACCTTTTTTTATATCTTTTCTTTTTTTATTACAACTAAAACGAGTAAATAGACTCAACTTATTAACCTCTTCTCTTTTAATTTTTTTTTCTAATAAATAAACAGAATGTCTATAACCATAAGCAACACAATCATAATGATCTACAAATAATTGTTTGGGTGTTGCGATTGGTTGGCATTGAGTAACATTAACGCTACATAACCAAAAAAACATAATGTAATTAAACATGACATTTTTTTTTATATAAGAAAAAATTTAAAGAATAAACCTTGTGAGAATTATTTATCTTGCTGCGTTAGATTCTCGTTAATTTATTAACGAGCGTTACAAGGTACACCCTCTGAATTTACAAGAGGTGCTTCTGCGAAACAGACATATATAATTGGTGCTCCACTGGCGTTTAAATCATTATTATCTTCTCTAATTTTCACTCCATTTGCACAAAAATCTACATCATTATATCCAGTATCAGCATCTTCATCATTAAGAACATTTACATCTTGACTCACATAAATTTCGTTACCTGGAGTAGTTCTGTTATGAAACATAGTCCAATTAGATCCAGTGTCTGTTCTTTTCATAAAGAAAAAAGCTGGACGGAATCCTGTATAAATAAATGTACCATCAACATTTCCGTTTCCTATGTATTTTCCAAATTTGCTAAAGCCTTGTTTTTC
>VTLG01004415.1_pt1 | contig 22081 bp, 26 predicted proteins | sample 4694571 | NCBI WGS metagenome assembly VTLG01 (sample SAMN12604809, study PRJNA352737) | marine metagenome | biome: ENVO:00000447; feature: ENVO:00000209|ENVO:00000569|ENVO:01000036; material: ENVO:00002151; isolation source: viral sequences binned using virsorter ... | reverse complement strand
TGGATTTAGGGATTATTTACGGCTAATTGAGGGTGATGTTCACTTAGAAATTAAACCTGCCGAAAAGGTGCGTTCTCCACAACAAAATGCTTACTACAGGGTTATAATTAGGATATTAGCAAAAGAATTAGGTTATACCGAAGCCGAAATGCACAAAACTATGAAAGAAAGATACGAATTACAATCCACTAAAGATTTATCAAGACCAGAATTTACTGATTATATTGAGGCGATCAAACGATGGGCTTCAATAGATATGGGTATAGTTCTACCTAATGCTAAGAAATCTCATCAATCGTAACGCTAACCTTATAAGTGTTAAAAGCGACCTGTTGAACATTTAAGCTATTCTCTCTAAAGGTGCATATAGCAAATTGGTCTGGGTTGTTATTGCCTTGTGTTTTATTTCCGTCACTATCATATTTAGGTGCATCTGGCTGGAATATAAACGGCAGAGTACCTCCTAGCGTTACATTCCATACATAATTAAAACTTTGGTCTGTTAGCATTGGGTTTAACTTTCCTAATTCTGTGTCTCCATATTGAGAAACACGAATAGGATAACCACTAGCAGTTAATCCATCTGTTGGAATATCACTTTCTGTATGTATGTTTGTACCTGATTCATCTTTATCAAATGGAGATGTGTTAGAATGTTCGTAAGCCATCCACATATCATCATCGCTTATATATGAGAAAGTTAATTTCCAAGTTCTAAACCCTTTTCTTCCTAAACCACTTTTTGCTCTCTTTTTATAGTATGTACCACCATATTCTTCTCTCTCTGGATTTGCGTTGGCTATTGAACTGCTAGGCATAGCTCCACTTAATTCAAATGGGGGATAATTAAATGTATTGTAATATTCTCCATTCCATCCCATAACAGAATCCATACTCCATTCTGTTGGTCCATCGTAGTAAATGTTTGATAACATTTTACCACCGATTGTTTTTTGTTTCTTAATTCCGTCAAATCGTCTTGACATTGTAAGATTAAGGTCTGGGGAATGAGGGGGTTCCCAATATCTGCCTACAACATAAGAACCTAGAGCAACACCGTGAGATCCGTCATTTTCCGAGCCATCCTCATCAAACATATTAAATAGAGCATTTCTATTATCTAAGTCATCAACAGCATTCTCCTCTAATGAACTTTTAAAGAAAAGACCAAATGATGACCAAATAGCGTGTTTTTCATCAAATTCAAATATGCTTGTACCATTGAATTTGGGTTTAATTTGAATAGATCCAGGAGTATCATCAAGAGAAGTAGCAGCACTATTTAATATGTTTTTAGCGTTCTTTAATTCTGTTGATACTGCAGGTCTATGTCCTGTATTGCCTGAATAATCATATTCCAGCCTTTTTGCTGCAATATAAGCAGTTAAATTTCCACAGGCAAAACCATAGGAATCGTTAGTATCATCACCATCGGTTAGACCAGCAGTATAAAATTCATCGCTACAAAAATGACCTAAATTATGATTAAGTAAAGCTATAAAATTTATAGGGTAATTAACTCTACCCCACCAACCCCTACCAACCATGTGTGTTGTGTAATAGTCAGAAGAATCTAATGTATTTTCTCCTCCTTCTGATGCTAGTAGCGTTGCATTACTAAAAGGTTTTATAAATTGTTGGGATGGGTCCATATAAAGAAGTTCTTGACCTCCCCAACTATTACTAAACCTATCTGCATAACCTGATGCGTGTAAAAATGTGGGTATATCTACATAAAATCTTGGTGTTTTAACTTGTTTGCTCATTAATATCCTCCTCCACTAGAACCTCCTGTATAACCTGTTGTTATATCCTCCTGATCAGGTGTGCTTGTCTTAACTGTTTTTCTTATTTTTGTTTTTTTAATTTCAGGCAAGTCATCATCTATAACATAAGAAGTTTTATTAACTTTACCATTTGTTCTTATCTCTTTAAAATTATCCCAATTTCCAGATTCAGAGTTTAAACTCCAATCTTGGTTTCCCCAAGAAGATTTGTCTTTTTTAATTATTGTAAATATTCTATTTGCTTCTGAATTTGAAGTGATAATACTATCTATCTTAACATCTCCAACATAAGTAAATAATAGATGGTTTCTTATAGGAGCATTTTGTAAAGTAAAAATTAACATCTTAGTTTTTGTGCCTCTCAAATACCAACCTTCTGGAAGTTGTGGCGTTATGGTAGCTTTACCTTTAAAAGTAAGCTCTATACCCATAATGTCTGTATCAGAAGATATGCTACACTCTCCTTTTTCGCAAGAGATAGTAGCGTTACCACTAGGTCTTACAATTTTAGGATTGTAAATTTCTGAAACTTTTTTAAGCTCAATCATTAACCAGCTCCTCCTTGATCACCTTCCGTATCATCATCATCTTCAGGGTCGTCTATTATGATTTCTTCAGCCCATCCTCCTTCAAATATATAATTAACAAGCAAAATAATATCCTGCACATTATAGATTCCATCCCCATTAATATCTGCTTGTGATGGCAAATTATCCTCTTGGTCGTTCTGAATTGCTACAACTATTTGCACAATATCTAAAATATTAATCATACCATCTTCATTAACGTCTCCTAAAACAGGTTTTGTAGGAGTAACATAAGTTTGAAAAAACTCATTGTTAGCCACATGGTCATCTAATGTTATTTCTAAATTAAATGTTAATTCTAGGAGTGGGTTTTGTATTTCAGCTAACTTAGATATTGTTACTAGACCACCCATTCCATTTCTATTTTCAGATTTTGAGTGACCCACTAAATCTAAAGCAGATATTTCACCTACCTCATAATCACCTGCCAAGAACTCTTGTCCAGCAAACCTAAAATCTTCTGATATACTTGTGATCCATATAGTATAATCAAAACTTCCTTCTATTTCTGTATCTAAAATAGCAGTTATTGACCCCATAGATATATTGTTCTTAAATTGAGCCCATTTTATTGAGAATTTTTCTTCTGCCAATGCAACATCGTCTCCAGCGTAGATCTCTAAACCATAAGGGTCATCTAAAATATAGCTTGAAGCATCACTATCGCTTAGACCAACTTCTCCACGATGCACTTGGATAGCCTCTATACTTACTTTTGTTAAAGATTTTGAAACTTTAGTAATAAAAAATGCAGGATATACTATTTGCCCATTCTTCTCGAAACCTAAATGATTTGAGGCTTTTTGGTGATATTCATAACCAAAGGCTTTTTTCCCACCTATTAATTCTTCAAACTTAATGTAATCTCCAGCCTCAAAGTGTATATAACTTGGAGGTAGGTCTAATTTAACTATCAAGTGTTGATTACAATGCCACATTAACAATCTTCTTTGTAATCTTCTTGCCGTCAATTCATCTCTAATATATTCAGTTTCAACCTCTAATTTAGAATCTACATCTGTTTTTCCATAATAACTAATTGCGTATCGCTTGTGAATATCACTCCAATTTGGATAGATGTCACGAGTAGCATCGTCTAAAGTTTCCTGTACTGTTCCATTATTTTTTTCGATTCCATATCCTGTAAAGGTATCAAATTCCCCAGATCCATAATTCTTTTTATATTTTACATTAACTTGGTTATAAACATCATCTAGCTTTGAAAGCTCAAATGAATACTTAATAATATCATTAACATTAATAGCAGTAAAGCCATTAATGTCACTAGAGCTTAATTTTTGATGTATAGGAATAAATCTAAATTCTCCAGAACTATTAAAAGAAGGGATTGTAATAGTTGATTTAAACAAATTTTGAAATACTTGTTTAGCTTCTTTTTGCTCATTTAAAGCAAAGCTGTGAAGCCACTCATCTTCAATTTCATCATCATCTCTTACTACGCTTCCAGTATAACCAAGTTCCTCTGTTAAAATGTTCTCCAACATATCTGTAGCTCTAGTGATTAATTCTCCACCAGATTCTCTACCTTTAATGTTGGCATAAAATTGTTTGTTTTCTAATTCAGTTATCAAGCAATCTTGAGTAACATAAACTTCTCTTAGGTTTGCAATACAAGATGACATTTGCGATGTATAGTCTTGATTCCCACCAAAATAAGCAAATAAAGATGGCATACCCCATTGTATACTATCGTAAGCATCAGTTGTATTAAAATCCCCTATATAATTATCATAATCGGAACTTCCATTTATGAAATTAAATATAGATTGGTCTTTGTTTACATAAACATAATATTTATATTGATTTCCATCCGAATGATTAAAATACCTGTATAACTCAGCTCCTGTGCCTAATAAATCCCATTCGTGTTCGTGGTTAGGCGTCATACAATAAGTATGTTCAGTACCGTCATCAAATTCATACCTCCAATAAGTCCTACCCTCATTACCCATATCGTCATATAAAGTGTCGGTCCAAATACCAGTATTTAACTGTTTTTTTAATTTTAATTTTTTTTGTACCCAAAATTCAGGAGGTTCTGCAAAAATCATAGGGTTTATATGAGTTTGGTTTGCTGGTGCTTGATATATTATATTATACAGTATTTTCGTTACACAAGGAAAGCTACCCACAGATTCGTCAAGGTGTAATCTAGCAAACCCTCCACCAGCATATTCATCAACAGGTATAGTATTTTCAGGTGCACACATATTTTGACAATTTATATACAACCCACTTGTTGTATCATTGTTTTGAATCCAATCAACAGGAAATTTATCGTCAAGATTGCTGTCCCTTCTAACTGTGTCTATGTATTCCACATACTCATTTTTCATCTCATTAAACGCAAAATCAATAGCTATTGGTGCCCATAGATTCTGAAGAATTGTAGTATCTTGATAATTATTCTCATAATAATTGAGCTGTATACTACCCCAATTCAGAGCAGCATTTGCACCAGACTGAATTCTAGGTGCTACTACTTTATCTGCAAACTTAAAGGTTTCTTCTAAATTGTTGTACCCAATAAATGAATTTTCTGTCATAGGGAATGATAAAACTTCGTGATCCCAATGATCATTAACATAACATCCAACGTTTGTAATTGGTCTATAAATTCTAGTTGGCACACCATAAGCTCCTATACCATCCCCATCATTACTATAGCTTTCGTGCAAAAAAACATTAGGATCTAAAGCTATATTGGATGAATTTTCAGAATCACCATCATTAAAGCTATAAATAGTTTCCCCTGTTATAGCGTGGTCTCGACTACCAAAATTTATAGGAACATCTATACCTAGAGGAACCCATCCATTTTCATAAACCGATAAATAATAAGTAGTTGATAGCCAACTTTGTTGAATTAAAGGGTGAGAACTTGTTATGTAATCGTTTTTATAGTCTATTGAACGTTCTGGTTGCCAAATGCCTCCAATATCTAAATTTGGTTTATCAATTTCTAAATTATTATTAGAAAATATTAAAGGTGCGTTTTCAACAAAACCATAAATCATAGGATATGGTTTTCCTAAATCTTCTTGTTTATATTTAGTATCATCATCTATTAATGTAGCAGGTATTTTTGTTTTTAGTTTATCTTCCGTTAAATCTTCTAAGCTAAGTTTTATAGTTTCTGCCGATTGAGAATATCTTCTAAGCGTTCCTGTATACACAAGTAGGCAGTCATCTAAAGAGGTAATACCATTAGCACAATAATAAATTTCAGTAGTTTCATTTAACAAGGAAGGCAAAGAATCACTAAACATTTCATTTTGATATATAGCGTTAGATATAGATAAAGATACACTAGAGATAGTGTATTTGTTGTTTATTATGTCGGCTGAAGATTTTATGCTTGGAGAACTTAAAAGGAGTGGGTCATAAGACTTCCCATCTATATTAACAGACTTAATTGAAAGCCTAACATTAGATCCTATAACAACTAAAGGAAATAAAGATGTTACCCTTCCATTACCTAAAGACGATTTAAACTTACTTGGTAAATTTAACATTAACCCAACCCAAAATCGCTACCTCTACGGACAGCTTCTTTAATTGATTCTGCAAGTTCACCTTCAACAAAATCTTGTGTTAAAACATTACCTGTGACACTTACGTTGATATTTCCACCACCACCTGTTTGATTCATTTGGTTAAGGGTTTCTAAGCCGATAGATTCAGTAGCATTTCTACTCATAACAAACTCACCTCTTTCAGCTTCTATAATAGTACCACCTTGTGAGTGTCGCCTTCCACCTACATAACCACCTTGTTCAAATGTTAATACTGGAGAAGCACCACCACCACCACCACCAGAGCTACCCATTTTACCTATTTGCTGTTCAATTCTTGCTACATTAGCTAAACCTTGTGCAATAATAGCTGCTGCTGTAACAAATCCTAAAGTTCCACCTTGTGCAAAGGCTTTATTAGCACCTGCATAAGTATCAACTATTGCAGCACCCTGAGCAAATCTTGCTGCAATCTTAGCATTTTGTCCATTTGCTCCTGCTAAAGCTCCAAAAGCACCTAACAAATTAGAAACGTGACCAAGTTGTTGTTTTGTAGAAAGTTCACTCCATTTTATATCTTCTTTTGCACCCTTTTTCCTTTTATTTGCAAGATCATCCCATTTTTCTTCTAATGCTATTAAACCATCAATTTGGTTTTGTGTTAAATCTCCATTTAAAGCTAAAGCTCTAGCATATTCTATTTGTACTTCTAATGCTAACATTTGAGCTGCTGTAGTTTTTTCATATTCTTTAGTTAATAAATCTTGCATTGCAATCATTTCTGGGTCTGGTATTGTCTCAACAAAGTTTCTTCCAATATCTTGTAATATTACTGAAGTTTCTGATGCTGTAGCATTAAAATCTTGTAATTCTTGTTCACTATCATCAAACATACCAGTCATAACCAATACTTCTGCTGCAACAAATCCTACTGCCGTCGCTAATGCTCCCCAACCAAGCCTAGTTTGTGCTAGAACAACTCTCATAACTTGTTTATGATAAGCAGCCATAGCTACTACAAGACTACCAACAATTACTGTTGCAAGAGCTTTCACTCTTTCTTCAGTAAGAGCATTTGCTACTGTAGTTAATGCTATCGCAAGAGCTTCAGCCATAGGTAAAAATGCCTCACCTATACTAACCCCAGCATCTGCGAAAGAAGCTCCTAATGCTTGAAATCTTTGGTCTGCATTTAAAACTTCTTTAGGTAAAGTTTGTAACTTTTCCCTAGCAGCATCTAAAGTTGCGTTCATAAATGCCTGTTTCTTTTCAGAATCCGTTAATTGATTAACATTCTTCTTTAGTTCAATAGCATATTGTTCGTATGCTTCTTCTGATTTTACAACAATACCAATATTATCAAGCATCAGACGAGATTGACGACCAATACCAGTAACAAGAGATTCTACAGCGTGTGCAGTATCTTTACCTAAAGCACTACCAAGTCTTTGTGCCATATCAAACATATCAGCCATTTCATCAGAGTTTTTAGTAACTCCAAGAACCATAGCATTGTTTGCTTGTTGGAATAAATCAAATTCACTTAATGTGCCGTTAGTTGCTTCTTGTAATTTATCAATCGCTACAGTAGCATTAGCACTACCACCAGCAAGAGTATTAAAAGCTCTTTCCATTGATTCTACTTTTGCTGCGTTTCCTGTAAATTTAGCAACCTGCCTAACACCAAGACCCATAGCAAAGTTGAATAAAAGCATATGTGAACGCATTGTAGCAAATGAATTGTCTAATAATCTATTTGTTGTTAAAAGTCCATTTCCTGATTTTTTAGCTTTTTTCATAGCTAAAGATAATTGTTGCATCGCAACCCTGTTACCTTTAGCTGCTTTTCCTACTATGGTATAGCTAACACCTAAATCTTTCCAAGTTTTATTTTGTGCTTTTAATTTTGCTGTCATATTAGCAACAACAACATTATGCTTTTTACCAGCAACAGTTAAATTCTTTTCTGCTGCTTGTATTGCTTTTATTGCAGTTACTATCTCTTTTTGACCAGAGGGTTTAAACTTTACGATAATATCAGACATCTTTTTTCGCTTTCTCTTGTATCATTTTACTCTTTTTCGCTAATGCGTTTTTAATTATAAAAAAATATTGTACCCATCTTGCAGGTTGCTCACCATAACTACCTGAGTATGCTGGTACTCCTGCCTCTGTACAATATATGTATTGATTAAGAAGTTTGCTATACTTCTCATCTCTTACGTGATTAAGACACGCAAAGAAAGGGATTTGTGTTGCTATACTTTTTGCCACATCAAACTCCTTTCCTCTTTCTTTGTTAAATTCTTTAGTTTCTTGGGCAATTAACTCTATAACTGCCCAAACATCATCTTGTGATCTAAACTCTCGTGTTTCGTATCCGTCTTCTGTCTTTACAGGTAACTGTGCTTCGTATGGAAATTCACAATATTGACAGCCTCCACAGCCGTCAGACAATATAGTCAGTTCTACTTGGAGGCTTTCTCTTCCCCCACAAGAAGATACTCCTGCATTTTAACAAAAATATCAGTCCTATCTTTTAATGTGAGTGTTTTTAGAAACTCATCAGATGTATCGCCGTCAATACATAAACGTAACCACTTAGTAATCGTACTATTCATCATCTTCATACCTTTAGGATTACCTTTATCATCATATTGATACTCTACAGAATCAAGAAGTTCATCTCTCTCATCTATAGACACATCTTTTAACTTAATCTTCTTACCAGATTCAAGTTTAAATTCCATTGTTTATTCCTTTATGTTATTAATAAAATTACATAGCAGCTATTGCTGTATCACTAAACAAAGATATTTTTAACGCTTCAGTAGAACTGTTTTGAACACACTCAAAAGGTATAGTCCAAAATATTCCACTTTCACTAATATCTTGTGTAGGGTCACCTGTATATTGTATTTCTGCAAGTATGTTCATTTCACTTACAGATGATACCGTTCCATCGCCAAACTTTAATGCAAGTGTGCAAGTGTTGCCATCCATAAATGATTGCACTACATTTTGTGCAGCTGCCAACCCAAACTCACCATCATATTTTATTGTAATATCACCAGTAACAATATATTCAGCAAAAGCATAGGCTTCTGCACCACCTTTACTGTCAGAACCAACTCTGTTTACACCATTTTCAATGTTTATATTAAATGATTTTAATATCATATCTTGATTTTCACCATCTACTTCTAATTGCTTAGTGCTTAAAGAGCCCATATTAAAAAATACACCTGCATCAGGTTCAACCCAAGTTCCAGTAAAATTATCTTCTAATAAAGAGCCTGTTCCTGATGATGAAAATATATTAGAAAAACCACTAAAATAATTTCCACTCATACTTAAATTTCCACCATTAGCTCCATAATCACCACTAATTGACATATCTGAAACAACGCATCCCGGAACACATATTCCTTGTGATGCTGCTGGAAAGTAAGCAAGATTAACTGAGTGTGGTAGTCCACTTGAAATAGTACCACCAATACTTGTGTTGTTATTTGAGCCATCTACTTCTACTGTATAAACATCAGAACCATCTGCGTTGTATGTTTGTGTCACCATAGCTAAATGTTGCAATAATAATTCAGGTGTAGCAATAAAATCAAAAGGACAAGTAACTGTTCCATTTTTATTTGTTATTACTGTATCTGCTGCATTTTTAACTGTTCCTCTACCACTTAATAGTCTTGATTCCCTTGTAATATTAAATGTTGGTTTTGTTGCTTGGACAACAGGTAGTTGCCTAAATGCAGTTGTATTTGTTCCATCACTATCTAATAATGTTCCAAATGTTGTTTCACCTTTGATACCTAATTTAACATCACTAATAGGGATAACTGTTTGACTGATTGCCATTATTTATCTCCTTTTTTAGATTTTTTTTGATTAACTTGTTGTGCTATTCCCATAGCCAACATTTTATCAGCTACTTCATCTTTAACTTCAACTTCTTTTCCATCTCTTAAATTTCCAAATTCTGAATTAGAGCAAGGAACATTAATAGCATTGAAATTTCCGAATTTATTTAATTTTGCTTTTATTTTCATACTTCTCCTATCCTGTGTTTCCTAAGTGTTGTCCTCGCCATTCAAATTGAACAACGTATTCATTGTCATCTTCTAAGGCATTTAATTCTGTTGATTCTATCCTACAATTAAAACAAACTGTACTATCTGTTAATGTTATAGTAATATTGTCGTGTATTAACGCCTCAATTCTTGATACAAATCTTAAAACGTGGTCTAATGATGATTTATTCACATTAGGGTCTGCAAAATAATAAAACATATTCACTTGAAACTCTCTGGTTTCTGAATGTGCAGTAAGCTCTAACAAAGTACTGCCTATAGGGTCAAGCCGTAAATATTGTGTCGCCACCTCTTTAGTCTCGTGTCCTATGTAAATAGGTAAAGTACCCTTAAATTCTGTTCTTAATACATTACGTAATTTATCTAAAATATTCTTAAAGTTATTTGTAAAAGTTACAGCCATTATATCTTTCTTGTTCTAGTCATTTTAACGGCTCTGCCTTCTGAAGCATCAACTGTTTCGTGTCTACCAAATACTTCTATTTCCCATTCATCATCAACAGCAGCTTGTATTCCATCTGCACTACCTGCAAATCTAATTTCTAAACCACCTGCCAAAGGTTGATAATCTCCTGTAATAATCTTATCTGTTACTACTTGGTTTTCTTTTAATTTTGTAGAGCCTTTAACCCAAACACTATACTTAGCTGTTCCTAAAACACCCCCTGTTGTCGTAATTTTTACTTTTATTAAATCATAAGTACCTGTCCATTCACCTCTTGTATCTACAGGTCTAATATAACCTGATGTGTATATTACATCTCTTATAATGCCTTGTGATGAATCCCTTGTTACTTGCCAAGATAGAGCAGCTTTTCCTTGATTGATATTTTCAATGTTATTGTTAGCTTCTTCCATTAAAGCACTTGCAAGTTCGCTATTAGGGTCGTGGCTTTTAATCATAAAATTAGCAGCAATCAAAGCCGTACTACGAATAATAATATAATCAAAGTTACCTTCTTTATCCTTTAATGCTTCTTTAGGCATATTAGGGTCAAGCATACTATCAAGGTATCTACTTGCATCAGTTCTGTATTGAGTAACAAGAGTAGTAAAATCTTCACCTGCTTCAACTGAATAATCATTAGGGTCTGGCCCACTTGTTGTTAATAAACATAAATCTAAATCTGAATCATACACAAAACCCAAAGCATCAGGATTTGCTGAATCGACATCTCCAATATCAACTCCTTCATCTATAACAATATATACATTTGCTCCACTTTCGTGTCTTTGTGTAGTACTACCAAATAAACCTCTATTTGTTGCAGGTGTTGATACTGTTATCGTATTTGTGCTTACAGATACTATTCTCATATATTCATTATCTATTTTAATAATATCATTAGATGCAAAAGAACTTCCACTTGTAACATCAAAAGAAGTTGCAGCATGAGATATAACTTCTGATGTTGTTGTAGTTGCACTTGTTGGAAATCCGAAATTATCTATTTCTCCTCCATCCCAAAATAATTGTGTAATCAATCCTGTATTGTTAGCATAATAACAATCTACAGTACTATCAGCAGTATCAAAATTTGATAATCCTAAACTCCACCCATAGACTTGCTTTTTGCCATCAAAACTATCAAGTTGAGGAAATACTCTCTTTAATTCTTTATGTGTACAATATATTGCTGCTGTAGCCATTACTTCCTCCTGTTTTTAGTCTTAGTCTTTTTAGTTTTTTTCTTTTTCTTATATGGCATTATACAAATCCTAATATTTCTACTTCGGCATCTATCTTACTATTCATACTTCTAGCAGATATTTCTTTGATCGTATTTTGTTGGTTTGCAGTTGCATTAACGCCACCACTATGAGCACTATCATAATTTAAACTTACTACAAACTCAGTATTAGGAGGACCTTGGATAAATATAGCACCTGTTTCATAGTTTATATTTCCACTCGCAACACCTGCTATTCTACCTTTTCCATCATCATAAGCAAAAACGCCTTTATTTTTAGTCTCAATATATGTGTCTTTACTAAATATTGTATCATCAGGCAATTTAGCTCCTACTGCTGAATTAACACTTCCTATAGCAGGTATTCTACCTACACCAAATGGAGTAGTGCCTGATCCTGGAGCAGCTAAAGCAATAGCTGAATTTCTAGTTCTGTTGTGTGATGTGAACCTTAAATTACCTCCAACTATTGAACAAGTAACTCCCTTTTCAAACAAGTTTCCAGCCGTATAAAACTGAGTATCAAGTGCAGCTTGAATCTTACCAATAATACCATTATTGCCACCAAATTTAGTATTTGAAGCATCAGTTGTAAACGCCAAATCAACAAAAGCCGAACCACCATCAACAGCTATATTAAACTGATATGTTGTTGAAGCAGCTAAACCTGTTTCTGTGTCTGCTGAAATACCTGACAAACCAATTCCTTGGTACCCAGGATTATAAAATTTTAAAGCAAAAGAACCTTTAACAATGCCTGTTGGATAAGTGGCACTTCTACCATATCCAAATAAGTTTTGTGCTGTATATATTCCAGCACTATTAGTTTGTGCTATACCTAAAGCGTTAGCATCATCGTGGTATTTATTATATGCTTCTTGAGTATTAAACCACGGAAAATAAACTTTAGCATCAACTACAGCTCCATTAGTAGAATCAGTTTGTGCATCTCCATCTGCTGTTATTGAGCCATACAAACCTCTTTCTACAGCAAGTGTATCGCCATCAGTTATAGATGTAACTCTCATAATTTCTATATTAGTAGCAGGAGTTCCTGTTGTAGATCCAACTTGTATTAAATCTCCAACTCTAAAAAAATCTGTATCATCAACATCTAATGTAGTAGCATCATTTTCCAACTTTGCTTTAATGTCAGTTACAGCAGCACCATAAAGTTTTCCACTATTAATATCATATCCACCTTTGTTGTCAATGGTTTTAGCGTTTCCACCTGAAGCATCGTTTTCATAACCAACTGCCCATTGATTAGGTAACAGCATATACTCATTAGCACCTAATATAAGCATTATTTGTCTTTCTGTACTTGCTCCATCGCCTGAAATATCAATACTATTTGATTGGTCAATATTAGAATTATCTTTCCATTCTACGTATTTTAATTGAAGCTCAACAGTAACTGGACTATTATTCTTAATAACTATAAGTTTAGCTCCTTTTAATCTTTGTCCTACTGAAGCTCCTATACCTGATAAGGATTTACCTAATGTTGCTAATGTAATAAAAGCATCTGTATTATCTACTTTTTGCTTTGTTGTAAGGATTTCTGTGTATTGGTCACTCATAGAGCATACGTAATCTTGACCTTGCCCTGTTTTTATCGTTAAATTTGCATCTAATTTTGCCATTTTCTCTCCTATGCTATATGGTACTTGACTTGTACTCTAATATTAATATCGTCTGTGTTTGTTACGTTCTCTACAAAACAAGCAATTACTTCATCGGCAGATACGCTAGAGGAAGATATACTTAAAGATCCTGATTTAATCACAGACCTGTCTACGTCTGTAGCTTGTGCGTTCGCAAGTAAAATCCCACTAGTTAAATTACCATCACTTGTTCCACCTGCATTTGTCATTGTGAACTTGTAAAGATGGATATTGATAGTGGTGTCTGTATCTGTGTCTGTAGAAACCATATATTTTACACCATCTATTGTTAAATTGTATGGAGCTAAAAACAGTTTATCAACAAGCTCATCAGTAGTATCTCCTGCGTCTAAACTTGTATCAGGATCTGTTCCGTTTCCACAAGCAACTTCTGCTAAACCTAAGTTAGAAGCAAAATTACCACTAGAACAAGGCACAAAATAATGATACCCTGCTCCAGGTAATAATCTATATGCAGAAAAATCTAAAATTTGTGTATTTGCTACTGTTTGTGTTCCGTTTACTTTAACTAGCTTATTTGACGCATCAGCAGCTAGTACAGTATTTCCACTTGCGTTACTAACTGTAAATGTAGTAGCTGTATTATCGTTCTGTGGCTGAATTGATAAGTTATCGTCACCAACAGCAACACAAGTAGCCGTTCCTTCTCCATCTTCTATTCTTGATACAGAAGTAGATACACCATTAGTCTCGTCTGCTACTTTAAGTAAACTCTTGTATGTATTTGCTGGTGATTTTCCTGATAAACTTCCCATCTCTCTCCTAATCTATATAATATTCTAAAACTAATGTCCATACTAAATCATTAACTGCCATTGTAGGGTCTAATGATATTGCTATAATCTCCCCTGCTAAAAAACCAGATAATGAACCACCAAAAGTAACCTCGTAAGCAGTATCATCTACTAACATATTAAGTAGTACTGAAACTTCAGCAGTTGAATTAGGAACTTCTGTTCCTTCTGAGGATTTATGAAATCCTACAGTTGTACCTCTTGGCGTACCTTCACTTCTTAATACTAACTTTTTAACTATACCATCATAAGGTGTAACAAAGGCTATATTCTCATTCTTTCCTACTTCAGTTGTTTGCTCTACATTATAACCTACAAGAGGTAAATAAAATAAGTCTGTTCCACTATTAAAAGCACCACCATTTAATATATGTAAAGTAGGTTGTTTAAGTATAGAACCTGTTACCTCTAGGTCTCCATCAACTTTAACTTTGCCTTTTATATCTGTGAAAAAACCAGAAGGTGCAGTTATGGGAGAGGATAGTTGAAGAACTGAAGCCTCTCCCCCTACTTTTATAGCTTGTAAATCGCCAGACAAAGAATAACCATCACCTAAAGTGACCTCATTAACTAAGCGATTATCTTTTGTCTTTGCGTATGGCACTATCTATCAGACCTTAACCCTCTTATGAAACCTCTTACAGCTCCACCTATAAAATTGTCGAATAGATCAATAAACCAAGGTTCTATCGTTTTGTTCCAAAAACCTTTAGTAAATTTCCATTGTGATAAACCTAATGTCATACATTTCCCTGCTGTAAAACATATTCCTTCTACCCAACCACAAATCTCTTTGTTTGGTATTTTTTTAAGTACCCATAAAACTACTGCTGCACCTGTTCCACCTGCTAATAATCCTGTATTGTTTGTAATAAAATCTAACATATTACTTCTCCTTTTTTAAAATTATGTGTTCTAAAATATCAACTCTTTTATTGAGTTGTTTAACTTCTTTGTCTAGTTCGTTATCTTCAAATACATAAGACATAACTTTATCTAACTTAAAATGTTTAGTTAGTGCAGTTGCTACTGCATTTATAAGCATTTTAGGTATTATCATTTCTTATTCCCATCTATTAACTCACCCCACAACGAAGTTTTGCCGTTTATTATCTGTATAATGTGAACTGTAAAAAGTCCACCTCTAAAAAAATCTACTATCGCAAAAGCGTGTGCCCAATTAATTCTACGATTATCTAGCCATTCGTTAGAATCAGGACCCATATCTTTTAAACATCCGATACTCCAAGCACTCTTAGGTCCATCCATGTGAGTGGCAGACATTTGTTGTAAATCGTGCCAATGCCCATACATTACATTACAACCAAGTTTACGCAAATGGTTGGAAGTATGGTACTGACCTCCATATTGATGTCCGTGATATAGGTATAATTTACCTAATTTTAAGTGTTTTCCAAAGGCAATATACTTATAGCCTCTATCTTTAAGTTTAACTGCGTTTTTAAACTTATATTGAGGAATGTAAGGATACTTTTCTACACACATATTAAGCCAATTATCGTGATTGCCTTCTGTGATGTATTTTTCCTCACAATTCACTTTATCAAGTGATTCATCAATCTGATCCATACCAGTATTGACATCTTTTATGTCTATTTCAAAATCTTCTATAAGGTATTCAAGTGGAGGTGCTTTTTTTCTTTTATACTTCCAAGCACTAAACGCTTCCCACTCCCCAACATCTCCTAAATCCACATAAGCATCAGGTTTAACTATTTCTATTGTCTTTTTAAGACAGTTAATAGCAGGTTGGTCGTGTAATGGAAAATGTTTATCTGGCGTAACTATAACTCTTTTAACTACGCCTTTACTCAACTACTTAATCTCGCTTTTAATTTTTTTAATTTGATATAAAAAATAAGCAATAAGTACCACCATATATCCTAATTCAATAAGTGGACTAAAAAAATCTACCCATTGTACTAAATAACCACTTAGACCAAGTCCACCAATCTTTAAACTTTCAATGTCCACTATCTACCTCTTTAACTCTATTACTTAATTCTTTTGCTCTATTAGGTGTTTGTTTCGCCCAAAGGCTATCAAGCATTTCTACTGATGCTTCTTCCCATTGTTTGTTTTGTAGATAGGCGATAGTTTTCTTAAACTTAGAAACACCTCCAACACCTAATTGGTAACACATCTCCATAACAACATCTTTAATTTCTTGAGGCATATACATAAACCACTTAAATTTTAAATTAACTCTAGTTTCTAATTCTTTAAGTTTACGTTCAAGAATAATCTCACAGATGTCTTCGTCTAACTCTAAATCTTTTATTGTAAAGCCGTAACCTATAGTATCTATACCTAAACTATCTTTATATACTATACCTACATAACCTTCGTGCTGTTTAATGCTATCTATTAAAGACATTATTTATTAATCTGCTGAAGATTCTCTATATACATATGCAGTATCACCATCTGCAATAACTACTGCACTCCACTTTCCATAAACAGTAACACCTGCTGGTATAGCTAATGCTCCACTATCCCAAATATCTGTGTCTATAGAAGTAACAGTTGCAACAGTAGCAGTAAAAGCAGTAATAGCAACATAAGTATGAGCATTTAAAGTTACATCTGAACCTGAAGCTGCCACATAATCAGCACCACCTGCACCTGTTAGAATACCTGTATTTTCTTTTGTAATTCTATCTCTTATATGTGCATTAGCCATTATTTGCCTTCTTTCTTTTTAGATGCTTTTGTTTTTTCTTTTTTTAATTCATTGCCATCTATATCACATTCTGTAAATCTTGATATAAGTGAATCTATATCGTGATTTGGCATTGCTTGTATTATAACGCCTGTAGATTTTTTAAAAAATCTTTTCATTTTTGTTCTCCAATTTATATATATGGGTGATGCTTAAAACACCACCCATATAAGATTAAGGTTATTAGTTACTATGAAACGTCAGATAGAACATAAACACCAAAACCATCGTGTATTTCTATCTCACCCCAAAAACCAACAGCAACGTATTGTGTTGTTCTGAATGAAGCATCTCTTTCTGTTTCTATTCTAATAAGCCCTTGAGGTCCAACTGCACAACCTATTGCACCTTTAGACATTGCAAACCCTGCTGCATCACCACCTGAACCTACATTTTCATTGATTTGATCTGACCAATAAACATTAAAACCTGCTATTGTTCCAATTTCACCGTTAGTAAGTTTAGTTTGTGATAGTGGGTTATCTGCTTGAGCACCTGCTGAAGGATCAACTAATAATCCTGACAATCCTTTAGCACCCCATACTTGCTTTGGTGATAAAACCAAACTGTATGGATAAGGAGCACCTGCTGATCTTAACTGTCGCATTGAACCGAATATGTGGTCTAATGATAAAGCAGTACCTGCTCCACATTCTGTTTGTGAAAATCCTGTTCCTAATGCAGTTAAATCTGCATCAAGTTTTGCTGCTACAGCATTACCTAGTACATCACCAACATTTCCTGTATAATCTTCAGCACTACCCATAGCTGCTAAATCAGATACATCTGTTCTAATAACGTGCTCTGCTATTGCAGCAGATTTTGCTGCTGTGTCTATTGATGTCATAGTAGTATAATCTGCACCATCTGTACCTGCTCCAACATCACCTGAACCTATCTTTGTATAATCAACAAATTGACAAGTTAAAGCACCTTTTGGACATTGTTTTGATGTTACTAAAGGTAACATAACATTTGATTTATTAAATGCAACTACTGCGTCACCTATAATTGTTCCTACACCACCTACTACTCTACCAGTACCTGTATCACTTACTGCGTCTGCCATAATACTCTCCTAAATAATGTGTCTTTCAACTGCCGAAGCCTTCATTTTGACACCAATCACTATGTGATTTTTAATCTGTTTTATAAGGTTTCTTTAATGTTCCTTTACCAAAGCCACCAAACAATCCAAGAGAGTTTGATGTCAATAATTTACCTTCAGCTTGGTTATTTGCCCTTGTTTCCATTTCATCAATGTATTCATCATAAGACATTTTACCATTTTTATACCTAACATCAACATCACCATCTTTCTTTGGCTTTAATTCCATATCATTCTTAGGATCTAAATCTTTTCCTAATATATTGCTATGTTTTTTATTCAATGCCAATGGTTATGTTTTGTCCTGCAAGTTTATTGTTAGACTTCTGATAGTCGTCAGGGTTTTTAGTTGCCCATTCACTATAAGAAGAATAACCACCAAATTCTGTGTTTTTAGTACCTACAAGATTTCTTGCTGAGGGTTCTTGAGTTTTGGTTTTTAATTCATCCACCATAAATTCCAGAACATCTAAATCTTTGTTTTTAAAAGTTTCACGCTTATCTTCAGGTATCCTTTCTAACAATTTTGACCTTCTTTGGTCTACTAAAGTCTCATACTTTTCTTTAAAGGGATTAAGTTCATTAACTTGAGCTTCGTATTTCTCAGCCAAGGTCTTGTATTCTTCCTTTTGTTTAAGTTTAGCATTTTCTTGAGATTCTAGTTGTTTTTGTAGATTGGTTAGCTGAGTTTCAGCGTCTTGTGCTCTTTTTCTATACTTCTTGCTTTCTGCTATGTACTCATTCTGAGCATTATCTTGAGTAACATTCTCCGTACCACTATCGGCTACTGCTTCATTAGATACTTTATTTTCTTCGGACATACTGCCCTCCTATATATTGTGTATTTATTAGTGCAAAATACTATATCTTGCATTTCTCCTACTTCGTAAGTTAAATTAGATGGTAGACTTATGCAAGTTTTAAATGATTACAAGCAAAAATGGTTTGACTTTTTAGGGTACGAACCACACGAAGGTCAGAGAAAGTTGCACTTTCCTACTAAAGATTCTGCAAGGTTTTTTGTAATGGTTTGTGGGAGGCGTTTTGGGAAGACTACGGCATCGGCAATGGAAGCGACATTCTACGCCTCCCAGCCGAATCAAAGGATATGGCTCGTAGGTCTTTCGTATGATAAAGCCGACTTGATGTTCAGAGAAGTATGGGATAAGATGGTAAAAGGACATCAGAACGATATTATCAAGGCTTCAGAGAAAGAAAGGTATATCAAATTCAAATGGAATACAGTTGTCGAAGCTAAATCAGCAGATAACCCTGATTCACTTGTAGGTGAAGGCTTGGATTTGCTGATTGTAGATGAGGCAGCTAAGGTAAGACCTAGAATTTGGGATATGTATTTATCTCCCACTTTATCTGATAGAAAAGGAAAAGCTGTATTTATATCGACACCAGAAGGGTTTAATTGGCTATATGATTTATACTTACTTGGAAAAACTGATGAGTTATGGGAATCACATCAAGCTCCTTCTTGGCATAATTCTTTCGCTTTTCCTGATGGTTCAGATGACAGGTTTCTCATTGAGAGAAAACGTAATATGGCTAAAGAGCTTTATGACCAAGAGTATGGAGCTCAATTTACATCGTTTGAAGGTAGGGTTTATCCTTTTGATAGGAATCTTGATGTCGGTTATTATCCTTACAACCCACATCTTCCTACTTTTTGCAGTATTGATTTTGGGTACAGGATGCCTTCTGTGGGATGGTATCAGACATACAGAGTAAATGGAGAGTGGCATATAAATATGATAGATGAGATAATACACGAAACAAACATAAAAACAGATGAACTTGCAAGTAGAATAAAAGCAAAACCTTATTTAGTAGCAAAATATTATGGTGATCCAGCAGGATTACAAGCACAAGGACAATCAGGTGTAGGAGATATAGAAATTTTTAGAAAAAAAGGTATCATAGTAAACACAATAACAGATAAAGCCTCAAGAAGCATAACAGCAGGTGTAAATCACGTTAGAAGTTTTGTAGAGAACGCAAATGGAGAAAGATACCTTCATTTAAACAACAACTGTACAGGTATGGCAGAAGATTTAGAGAGTTATAGGTATCCAGAGGCTAGAGAATCAAAGCCGTTAAAACAAGAGCCACTTAAAGACGGATACCACGATCACGGATGTGACCAATTAAGATATTTTTTTATTAACCAATTTCCAATTAAAAACAGAGAGATAAAAGTGAGGAACAGATGATATATACATATGGAGCACAAGCTATTAAGGATAGCTTAAATGTTTTAAAGATAGAAAACCATAGAAAGAGAGAAAGTTACGTACATAAACTACTAGACTATTACAATGGTAATAATACAAAATATTACATAGAAAAAAGATTTGATTTAGATGCTTTTAGAGAAGTTCCACCTTACGAGGCGAACATAACTAAGAAATTTATCAATAAAATGTCTCGTATCTACACAGTAGGTGCCGATAGGAATGTTAATAAAAAATATGATAAACTCTCTGTATTAAAAGATGCTAAAATGAAGCATATTGAAAGAATGACTAGGTTAATTGGAAGTATAGCCGTAAGGGTAATGTATGTTGATGGTGAAATGCCTCACTTTGATTATCAGCCTATTTATTACTTTCATCCTTTCTTTGGTGCTGACCCATTTAAGCCAGTAGCAATCTCTTATCCATTAATGCACTACACGGAAGATGCTTCTAACTCTGATTCTTGTCAATATATTCATTGGAATGATAAAACTTATACTATTTTTGATGAATCAGGTAAGGTTATAGAAGAAAAAGAGCACGGATATGGTACTTTACCATTTGCTTTTACTCACAGAGAACATCAGTCAGACGCTTTCTATGTAGAAGGTGCAAATGATATAATGAACGCCAATGAGCATATAAACATAACAATGACAGAGCTTCAACTTGGTTTAAGGTTTCAAATGTTTGGACAACCTGTTGTTTCAGGTGCAGACTTAGGAAATAACCAAAGATTTGGATCAGATGTGATTTTAGAGCTTCCAGATGGTGCAAATTACAATATTTTATCTCCAGCAGGTGATATTGAGAAAGTAATTGAGAATGTTAAGTTCCAAATGGAGCTTGTAGCACAAAATAACCACTTATCTGTCCAATTTGCTCAAGATGGAGGCGAAACTCCTAGTGGTATAGCATTAAAAATTAAGGATTTGGAAAGTTTTGAAGATTATCAGGATGATTTAGCTTTATGGAGCCAATACGAGCACGAAATTTACCAAATAGAGAGAATAATAGCAAGAACTTTCAATATTGGGATGCCTGAAGGCTTAAAACTTGATTTTAATGAGCCTGAATACCCAATGACAGTCCAGGATCAAATAGCTTTAGACAATCATAGACTTAATTTAGGTTTGGTAAATAAAGCCGAACTAATGGTAGAGTACAATAAAGACCTAAGTATAGAAGAAGCAAAAGCTAAATTAGAAGAAAATAAAGAAACTCAAGAACCAATAGAGCAGCCTGAAGATGAAGATAGAAGTCAAGTATAATATAGATTTTAAGAAAGCTCTTAAAGAATTTGAGAGTAATAAGCTATTTGAAACTCTTAATGAAGGTTTATCTCATAAAGTAGCCGATACTTCAAAAAAATTCATAATGGATGGTAAAGTAAAACCTGCTTTACCTAACACTAACCCTAGAAAGAAAAAAGACCCAAGTGCAAGACCTTTATTCGATACAGGGAATTTAGCAGGTAGTTTAAAGGGTGGTAAAAGAGGAATAACAGCTAATCAACCAACTGATAAAGGTATACCTTACAGAAGTCACCGAGAAAGTTCTTATACTTGGAAAAAACCTAGTGGACACGCTGTTACTGTTCCACAGAGAGAATTTATAGTAGCTAAAAGCAGAGGAAAATTATTAATTAGAGGAACAAGTGCCCTTGTTGATAAAATTTACAAGGAATTTGAGAAAAAATTCGTTAAATTATTGAGTAAATCAATAAGGAAACGATAATGAAAAAATCTGAGACTGAAGCAATAGAAATCCTCCTTAAAAACATCATTAATATGCACGA
>VTLG01014098.1_pt1 | contig 22086 bp, 45 predicted proteins | sample 4694571 | NCBI WGS metagenome assembly VTLG01 (sample SAMN12604809, study PRJNA352737) | marine metagenome | biome: ENVO:00000447; feature: ENVO:00000209|ENVO:00000569|ENVO:01000036; material: ENVO:00002151; isolation source: viral sequences binned using virsorter ... | reverse complement strand
TACCAGTCCCAAAAAGTGCGGCCTCAAAAAGCGCATTACGTATTTCACTGGCTCCGTTAGACTCCTCTATCTGATCATGTATAAGTTTTTCCATCCTTCTTGCAGCTTTCTGAGCCGGATTCAGTTCCAGAGCTTCTGCAATAGGTGTGAGGTTTTCTTTTAAAACTCCTGCTTCTTCTGCTTGTACTTCTATAGGAGGAACAACTTCAAATTTACCAGAGCCATAAGTAGCTCCGGGTTTTAAAGTTTTACCATCGCCTGCAAAGCCTACATCAAAAGGATTTTCTGTTTCAGTTTCTCCAGCAGTCGTTTCAAGGCCCGGCGCAGGGTTGTTAATATCCAAGTGAGCATGTTCTGCTACTCCTTCAGGAACTTTAGTTTCAGTAATACCAATAGGAAATTTACCGGAGCCAAAAATAACTTCTATAAGTTGTCCAAAGGCTGCGAGTACTTTAGTCTTAGTTACTTTAACAAATACTCTTGACTTTTCAGATTCTCTGAACTTTACATTTTTAGAATATAAACCTCGGTAATTATGGTACGCATTGAGCCATCTACTTTCATCTAAATCTCTGGCAGACTCAGAAGAAACAAATCTATCGTTTATAAGACCAATAAGGTTTTTACGAAGATTTTCTTCAAGAGTAAGCTGAAGACCTTGTTCATCTTCAACTTTCTCAAAGTAAAGCTCATTAGCTGTTAATGTATTTTCTTCTGCCATATATTAATATCCAAATTCAGCATCTGCTGGTGTATAGGCTTGTTCCATTCTTAAATTTCTAAACTTACTAAAAATATCATTTACTTTAGGACGAGACATAATTAAATATCTTAAAGCATCATAAGCATGATCAGGGGCGTGTGTATCTACGTCCTCTGGATTACTTTTATCTAAAGGAAGACCTTGTAACTCTTTTATAAGATTAGGACAACTGCTAAAAATCTGCAGCTTCGGTCTGCCGTTAGGCTGTATTCTTAAATATTCGTGGATCTGTATCTTACCCTGTATTCTATTTTTATCTGATCTACGTAACTTATGACCAGCTTTCTGTAAAGTTTCTCCTACGGTTGGACCTGTAGTACCTGTCCTATTCCATGCTGCAGTATCTAAAACTCCTTGAACACTATATGGATCTTCTAATTCCATGTTAGTGAGCATAACTGCTAAATCTTCTCCTGTAAGACCCTTTCTGTATAATTCTCTATAAATAATTAGCGTGTTGTCATCAGGATCAATTGTAGCCCAAACACATGCACTTTCTGAAGCATAACCGTAGTCAATACCTTTAACTCTTTCCCAGCTAATAGGAATTTCAAAAGGTGGTATTACATGTACATCTAAATCAAACTCTGTAAATGCAGCACCTTCTGTAACATCCCAGTTACCTTCCAAAAGCTGTCTACGCTGAACTTCTGGAAGTGCCTTGAGCATTTGCTCATAGCGTCCATCTTTTGCCAGATAAGGATTATCTTCCAGTCTGGCAGTAATGAAACGTCGTGTAAGTCCATCATCTCCTGTAAAACTTGTGTTAGGTTCTGATGGACTTACATAACGCTTCTTTACCCAATGTGCCCCTACACCACCGGGGTTAGCGGTACAACGCATGTAGGGCGTTATTTCAGGATCTGTAGTCCTTAAACGTGATGCCAGATAGTTCCAAGAAAACTCTGTGTTTAAATGAGTGATCTCGTCAAAACCTATCCAAGAGTAGGCTTGGCCCTGATACCTATAAACATCTGCATCTCTTTCAAGGAAACCAAACTCCAGCTTTGCTCCGCTGGGAAAGTTCCAAATCTTTTCTACTTCTCTGAACTTACACCCCGGAAAAGCTCTAGGGTAAAGCTCACGGGACTTATCAATAAGTTCCCGAAGTTCTGGCATAGACCTCCTCAGGATTAAAGCCCTGTGGGCTGGCCTATGGCAATATCTCAAAGGATCAACAAGCATGGCATAAGACTTACCACCACCTGCTGCACCTCCGTAAAGAACATCAGTTTCTGAAGCTGCTAAGAAGTCTGTCTGTGGACCATCATTAGGCTGGAATATAACTTCTTTCTTTGCAGCTTCCTGAACAGTCGGTGAAAGTTCTTCAATGTCAGCATCTGTTACAATTTTACCAGCCTTTGTCTCAGTTTTAGGATCTTCGTCAAGCTTTGTTAAAGTCTTGGTTTTAGAATCTAAAGAGTTTTTAGCGTTGGTTAATTGTTTTTGAAGCTTTTTAACTTGTTCTTTTTTATCTCTTACTTCCTGTCTAGCAGCTATCTTAGCCTGATTAGCTCTTGTATAATGATACTTACCTTTGTTACCGACAGCTTTTCTTTCTTCTTTTACGTAGTTTGAAAGAGATTGTATAGATATACTATAACCTTCATGTTCTACAAATAATCTACCTTCTCGGATAGATTTGATAGACCCAGCAACAATGCCTTCTACAACCTTTTTTAATATTTTATATTTAGTTTCGTTGCGGACAAATTGTTTATTAGGTTTATCATCATCATACGCAAAAGGTGCTGTACCCTGTGTTCTTGGTTTAGTTTTCGGTAACTTCAATATCTATAACCTTTTTCGCAGGAAGAATAAATAAAGATCCACCACTCTCATCTACACTAATGTCTAACTTATCTGTTTTACTAACTCCAATACGATCCAGAATAGTTTGGGCTGCTTGTAACTTTACATTGGCTTGAGGAATAGGTTCATCTGATTCCATCACATGTACAAGTTTTAAAGCGGCTCTAGGTGCAGATTGAGCAAGGATCTGAGTGGCTAACTCTATTATTTCATGTTTTAGTGATTTTATAACTTGAAGGTAGCTTCCTTCAGCATAGCCTGCTAAATTTGCTGCTAGTTTTGGATCACCTCCCGTTTGGATTAAACAGTCCAAGAACTTTTGTTGCTTTTCTGTTAAAACACGTTCTGATGATTTCTGTGGTAGATATTTATTCATAACTGCCCATTATATAGCTGAATTTAAGATTTGTCAAGTTTTTATTGACAAAACAAGAAAACAACCCTATAATAGGGAAACACGCCCCACCAAGAGTGTTTTTAAAAGCTTTTAAAAGCTTTTAGAAGTTTTTGAAAGCTTCTAAATAAAAAATAAATATTTATTTAGAAGTATATTTGAAGTTTTTAAAAGCTTTTAGAAAGGTGATCCGGCTAAAAGTTCCCCGAAGGTTGGACAATTTTAAAAGTTGTTGAAATGTTTTTGAATGTATTTACTACCCGGGGGAGGGGTGGTGGCCTCCTGCCTACCCCTTCGAGAACCGTTCGCATTTGCCAAACTTTCACAAATGCGAGTCATTCCCTTTTGGCAACCTTTCCCAAATGCCAGTCCCTACCCTTTGCCAAACTTTCCCAAATGAGAATCATTCTTATTCCCCTTCGCAAACTTTCAAAAGGGGCCGGACATTTCCCACGGTTGCTAAAAGCTTGTGAAAATGCGAACCATTCTCATTTGCATTTCCAATACTTTCAAAAACTTGGCACACTTTTTGCGACCCTTACTTGGCACAGCATTTGCACAATGGAATCATCATTCTGAGTGATGTGTTACCCTTAGTGTTACCATTCTACCCACACTGTTACCATTCGTAACACTTTCCAGAACTGCCAAAGTATCACATTTTTACTAAGTCATTGTTTTGTATAAAGTTTTAAAACTTGGCACGGAAAATGGTTATATGTTTGGGTAACACACCAACGAGAGCGAACATGGAGACACTGCAATTCAACACCGGCGAACTGTATACGGATCACGGCCAGCGCATATTTGCCAAAGTGGTGGGTCATCACGAGGACAAGCTGATCGTCGCGATGATAGACAGGGACCGCCGCATGGCGGAGTACCTTCTTGTAGATGAGCTTACTCGTGAGCAGGTCATGGAGGAGTATCAATACTCGCGGTATTACTACCCGCCGGTAGGTGGAGACCTCCCGCTGTTTGTTAGCTCGCGCGATTACGAAGGCGAATTTGAGGGATAACACTATGACCACTTCTTTTACTCTCAAGAACCTTGAATGCTGCCTCAACGTCATCGACCTGATGCAGGGTGAGGATGACGAAAAACTGAGGGACCTGCGTGACTGCCTGCTTTTGATGCGTGACACCCAAAGGGTCAGCGTGAGGACTGCCGAGATCGCTGTCGACATCTTCTGTCTGGACCGCATCTACGACATGTCCGAGGGCCGCCCGCTCCGCTGGGAGCTTAATGCACTGGTGAACAGCGCAGCACTCGACGAAGAGGCACGATAGTCGAAACGCCCACAAGGGCGTCTGTAGGGGCTGACCACCCTGCACTGATGATGACAGGTCAAACCAAACAGGAACCACCGATATGATCAACTACAAAGAAATAAAAGGCGGCGTTGATGCTTCTATTGCTCGCGCTATTAACAGCACCGGAAAGGCTCGGCAACACATCCAGCATGCGGCAGTCTCAGTCTTGATCCACACGGCAAAGCATGGCGACTGGCGGAAAGCTGTCACGTTGGTGGAAGGGCTCGGTGATGGCACCGTCCGCGCTGATTCGCTGGTCGCCTACTTTGTCAAGTTTGGCCTGACCCAAGACCCCGAAACGGGCGAGTTCAACGGCTCACGAGGTAAGGCGTTCATTGCGGCCAATCTCGACAAAGCCAAAGCCACAGCATGGAACACTGTGAAAAAGGCACCCAATCCTTACAAAGGCTTTCACTTCGAAGATGCCGTCCGCGCTCTTATCAAGACGGCGACAGCGGCACACGCTGCTAAAGCTTCGGCAGAGTTGGAGGATGACAAAGAGAAGCGTTCCCAGATTCTGGCGCAGATCGACGTGACGCCGGACAACATCAAGGCACTGCGTAAGCTCATCGCAGCATAGAAAAACACGCGGAACGCCTTCACGGGTTCCGCCAGTTTTCCAGTAAGCATCTGCGGATGTTTACCGGAAAGCTGCAAGGGTTTGGCGGTCTTGTTCAGGCCAGCGTTCCCACCAAAAACGTGCAAAACTGAACACGGCAGGGCTGGGCTTGAGTAGTACGGAAAGCGTCGCGCTGGTGGTGGCAGTGGTTCCCAATGGGTCCGCGCCACCTTCCACAAGGTGCGATTGCGGAACGTGCGAGGGCTTGGTCAGGGGTCGAAAGTAGAGCGGCGCATCTTAATTGCTGCCTGAGATAAGGCAGAGCCAGAGTTGTCTGGTGTGTGAATGGCGCGGGGGTTACATCGCAGAATCGTGGCGGGTTCTGGGATGCCTGCGGTATCTAGCTAGTACATAAGGAATTGCGGAACCTTTGGGTTCCCTTTTCCCTATGTCCATTCAATGAGTGGGCATAGTGAAAAGTTGAGGAGTTTTATATTGACTAGACACAGTCCTCAGAAAAGACACAAAACTGCATGAGTCTTGGGTTAAGTGCGACTTTAAACGGGCCCAGTCTCTAACCGGACCGGAGACTTTAATAACTGAAGCCGGACCATGATGTCCTGAGCATGACGTAAAACTGCTCATTTTTTTTTGCTGTAGGCTGGAGGGGTCTCCAGGTTTTTCAAAAGTTTGAAAATTGATGTCACAAAAAACTTTGGAGTAAGAAATGACACTGGCAGAAGAGTTTTTTGATTGGGTAGACCGTACTGGTCGTGAGTTTAGGGGCCAAGATCACGAAGCATTGGTGAAATCTTTTAATCCTGACGCTGAGTTTTGGACGCATCGCACCGACCCATTTAGTGATGATACGTACTACTCTGACTTGTCGTGTGTGAAATTTCCTGATGGCAGCATAACATCCTTCAACTACAAAGGTGAGGTTATGCATCTGAGGAGTAAAAGATGACATTTAACGAAATACACTACGAGATTGAATACATTTTGAGCGTAAATCCGCGCTCGCCGGGAGCAAACTTCAAGCATGATCCAGATTGCTTCGCGAGATATTGCAAAATGCAAGAACGACGGATTCTTAAGAGCGTGACCACACAACTGGGTTTTTTCAGTGAGGAGGTGACACGGATTCTTGAGGGCGTGGATCATCCATCATCGCGTTTGTCAGCGGAGGTCGCTGACTGGGAACGCACGCTGCTTGAGGAACGGAGGAATGAAAATAGTTGATCTGGAAACTTACAGAAACCAGAAAGACTTGGTAGAAGTCTTAAAGCTTCTATCACCAGAAGAAGTAGACAATCTTTTTCTATCTGTAGAAGATGACGAAAGATTGACTGAGTATTTAGTTCTACTCATGTACAAGCACAACATCAGGAGATACTGAAATGATTAGACACACAGCGATAAGCCTAGCCGCACTACTGAGTACTTTCTGTATTGTTTCTGGCGTAATGTTGCTACAGAACATTGCAGTAATGGAATTCCAGATACTAGAGATGGGAGGGACTGTTTCAATTCGCGATAAAATTTTGTCATACTACATGCCAGCAATCTGTATTGTGCTGGGTGTTGTGTTGCAAGTAGTAACTTATAAAATCTACAAAAGGGATTAAAATGAGAATTAGAATAGCCAGAACCGTTAAAGATAACGGTAGACCTGTAGCTTATACTGTAAAAATAGGAGGTAAAAAATTCCCTAAGGGTCATGGGAATTTCTACTTTCCTAAAAATGGTAAGAAGCGATCTGCAATTTTGATGGCTCTTATTGACCACGGATCAGAGTCTAGTTGTGACTGTGAAGAAGGGAACGTGAATGTCTCCAGTTCAAAAGAAAGTTATCTTAATAGGGAAGAGATATGAAAGTTTTAATTGACATAAACGGAGAGCGTTGGAAACTTCACGAAAGATTTAGGGCTGCTCCCGGAAATGATATTTACCCAAATCATTCGCAGATGAATCTCAGCTATGAAGAGGAAGATGCACCAAGTACAGCTTTAACAATCCCTGACTACATCGCAGACAGGTGGATCAAAGGTGAAATAAAGGTTAAAGTAAAATGAAACTTTTAGATACAACAGGCGATAACACAAAGCTAGACAAGACTAACAAGGGCAGTGAGTACAGGGTAGCAGGACTCACATTGTTTCCTGATGACAAGCTATGTCCTGCCAGACACATAGCAGAGTGCGCTGGTCCATGTTTGCAGAGTTCTGGGCGTGGAGCTATGTCTAATGTCATCAATGGCAGGAAAGCTAAGGCTGAGTTCTATCACAACGATACTGCCGGATTCCTTGACCAGCTTCGCAAAGAGATTAAAAACTTTGAGAAGCTTTGTATTAGGACAGGAAAGAAACCTGCCATAAGATTGAATGTACTTAGTGACATTCAGTGGGAACGTCATGGTATTCCCCAGGAATTTCCTAACGTATTATTCTATGACTACACTAAAATATCTAAACGATTGGGAAAAACTCCCAGCAATTACAAGCTGATGTTTAGCTATAGTGGTGCAGACAAATACCAAAAGCATGTGAAGGAGGCACTAAAGACTAACGTACCTATATCTGTAGTTTTTAAAGGCACATTACCTGAAACTTATTCAGGAAGGAGAGTAATTGACGGAGACAAGTCTGATTTAGATAACCTGTTTGCTGGCAATGTTGTAGTAGGTTTGCGAGCCAAAGGTAAAGCTAAAACTGACACAAGTAAATTCATAGTGGTGGCAAACACATGACAAAAGACAATTTGATATTTGTCATATGGTTTACACTTTTTATGTTGCTTATATGCACATACGGCTTCTATACAGACATGATGCCATTATGTGATTATCTGATATGCTTGTTTTTAACAACCGTTAGCATAGTCACAGCATTCTTTATGAGGTTTATTGAAAATGATTAACGCAATTTCTATTCAAAATATTAATTCTATCAGCATTCAAGAAGATTCAAACGGTAGAATAATTTTTGTATTCAGGGCTGAAGATGATTACATTAATATTGATTGTGATATTCCCGCGAGCCTTAGTATGACTATCTCTTCTGATAGAAAAATAGATGAAAGTGTACTGCTTTCTACAATGTTGAAAGAGGTAATGGAGTTTGGGAATGACTAACTTATATACTGTTACATGGACCATTGAAGTTTCGGCGGAATCTAGTTTTGAGGCTGCCGAGAAAGCCAGAGAGATTCAACTAGATCCTGAATCTATGGCTGTCGTTTTTGATGTGACTGAAAGGATAGACCTATGCACATAAGCATTCTTAAATACCATGATTTCAAAACTCATTCAGAATTGAAAAATTTAAAACCTGGAGATTGGACTCTTATCGGAGGAGACAAAGATAAAATTATTGAATCACTAAATAAATATATTGAAGGGAGATATTCTATAGAAGAAAACTTAGGAATCTTTGAAGCAAACACTCACTTAATTACTATTGAGAAATGATATGAAAACTCGTGAACTTAATGATTTTTACAAAGTAAAAACTGGTCCTATTCCTGCTACTGTTTCTCGGGGAAGGAACTCAACTTGGAAAAGTGTACTGACTAATATGCCAGTTGGTTCATGGATGCTGATACCAGATAAAAACAAGGCAGGGGCTGCAGATGCGGCTAATAGATATATAAAAGGAGAGTATAGTCTATTGCGCTGTAAAGACCAACGAGCCTACGTACTGATTAGGAAATAATAATGTTAATCATTCGCAAATGTCCTCTCACTGGTGTACAAAACAAAAGAGAGATTGATGTAACAGAAGGGCAACTTAAACTTTGGCATGAAGGAGCATTAATTCAGATCGCCATGCCACATCTAACACCTTCAGAACGCGAGTTCATAAAAACTGGACTAACTGATGAAGCTTGGGAACAGCTAGGGTATAATAGCTAATGTTCAACCATGACGAAGAGATTTGTATTCTCTGTTCTAAAAAAGATTTAAGATATAAAATGTTTTACTTCGACAAGGTGTTATACTGTTACAAATGTACCATGAAAAAATTGAAGATGCGACACTATCAGAACTATTCCAATACTGGCTTGAAAAGGAGCAACTAAATACTGAAAAACCAGAGACGCTTGTGAGCGAGTTCGACAATAAAGCTAAACTTTTTACACGTAATACTAAAGTACATATAACTTTTTCGGATGGATCTAACTATGAACACTTTTAAAATTGAAACTGGACCTGCACCTAAGACTGTTAAGCGTGGAGTTAGAGGCAAGTGGCAACAATTGTTTGCAGAAGCTCAAGCAGGACAGTGGGTAACGATTCCTGCTAAAGAAAGAGACAATGCCAATCAAGCCGGTAACAGGTACAGGAAGGGAGGATACAGTCTCAAGAAACTGGAAGAAGGTGATGACTATATTCTGCAGTTTAAATAAACTTTAACTTTAACCCGCCCCGATGGTGAAATTGGTAAACACAGGAGACTTAAAATCTCCCGGCCTAACGGCCTTGCCGGTTCAAGTCCGGCTCGGGGCACCACCCTTTTGAGAATGATTATGAACGTTAAAGAAATATACGAGTTCTGGAAACTTCTAAAACAAGAAGAAGATTTTAATAAATTCATAGAAAATTCAAAGGTTCTAATATATGCGCTTGAAAATAATACTGACCTTGCTATGCCTGTTGACGACTTCTTTAAAGGTTAATGCTGACAGAAGTCTACATTGCATGGCTCAAAATGTTTACTTTGAAGCCGCATCTGAATCTTTTATAGGTCAGATAGCGGTTGCCCAAGTTGTTATGAATCGTGTAGAATCAGAACACTTTCCAGACAACCCTTGTGATGTTATTTATGAAGGACCATCTTACATTTCTAACAAAGGAAACATACTACCTATTAAACATAGGTGTCAGTTTAGTTGGTATTGTGATGGTAAACCTGAAAACATAACAGACAAAAAAGCTTGGGATTTAGCTGTTAATGTTTCTATGAGAGCATTATTAAAAACTTTACCCGATATAACTGAGGGAAGCTTATGGTATCATAACACCAGTGTTAATCCTTACTGGGCTGTTACTAAAACTAAAGTAACACAGATTGACAATCATATCTTTTACTCCCCGTAGCTCAAATGGATAGAGCATTAGCCTTCTAAGCTAAGGGTTGTAGGTTCAAGTCCTACCGGGGAGGCCACACTCTCCGTAGCTCAACAGGTTAGAGCATCAGTCTTATAAGCTGAAGGTTATAGGTTCAAGTCCTATCGGAGAGACCAATTAAGGATATAAAATGAAAAAACTTTTGAAAATTTCAATATGGACTATAATGATAATAGGCTTTACTGTTGCTTTTCCGGGTATATGTTTATTCCTATTAGGTATTCTCTTAACACAATATGAAGAAGAAACCAATTAAATTTTTAGAAGCTGTTGAAAACGATCCTGAAACTGTTATAGTAGTTCTTGTCGCCGCTGGCTTATTCATCTGGGGGCTTGACATCTTCTAAAAAGTATGCTAAAATCAACTAAATCAATTGCTTACGGAGGTTCACAGGATGATAGAAGATGACATTGATGAGTTCTGGTGTTACCTTTTTGCAATGAGAATTGGTTCTAAGCTTCCAAAAGATAGAGTTAAAAATAAATTTATTACGTTTGTAAAACAGGAGGTGATAAGAGATAATTTAATTTTAAATGAAGAAGAACTTCTAAAACTTTTTATAACCTTTTTAGAAAATCTCTCAGAGGGGTTGTTTCCCCAGAGATGATGTGTAATAATCATTCACTTCCAACGAAGGAGATGTGTTTCAATGCAAAACATTAATGGTATTCCACAAGTGGTAGAAGGTGTTGCTTACTACAGCAGTGTGACTGTAGCGAAGCCAGACTATAGTGGAGAAAAGAATCTGTACATTGTTAATCTAGCGGTGTCTGATGACTTGTTTCAGAAGTTTCAAGACGCTGGGTATAACTGCGGAATGAAGCCTGCAGGGCGTGCGTCATTTACAGAAGATCCTGTAATTACATTCCAGCAGTGGGAGATAGGTGCTAAGGGTAAGCCAAACCGTAAGCCTCGTCTTGTCGATCAAGATAAGAATGATGTTGACGTTGCACTTGGCAACGGTTCTAAGGTTGCTGTACAATGGCGTCACTCCGAATATGGTGATGGTAAGTACCGTCGTCCAATTCTTGAGAATGTTCAGATCATTGACTTGGTAGAGTATCTTGGAGATAATGCTGAGTCTGGTGATTCTGGTGGATCATTAGCCTTTTAAAAGGAGGTAGTATATGGAAGAAGAAGCTAGACCTGTCGTGACTATTAACGACGTAGAGTATCCTGTGGAAGAACTTAGTGATGAGGGTAAGTTTGGTTACTCCCTACTCACTGAGATCGTTCCTGAGATCAATGCGTTGACTAAGCGTTTGGCAGTTCTTAATGCAGCACGTTCTAACATTGCTCAGAACATTGAGCATTCAATTAAAGGAGATGAGGGGGAGTCATAAAGGCTCCCCAACCTTTATATGGCATATGAGAAAACACATGCAGATTGTCCGTCTTGTGGACATAAAAAATGTTTAACTCTTAATACTGATGGTACAGCTTGGTGTCATTCTTGTGCTAAGTTTTACAAAAACTATAAGGAGGAAGTAGGTTCAGTGGAAACGACATCTAGACCTACACTAATAAAAGATAATTCCAGTCCTAATGATGGCGGATTTAATCCTTTGACAGATCGTGGTATTAAATTAGATACCGCTAAGAAGTTTGGAGTTAAGTCTGTTATCAATAGTGATGGACGTGTACTAAAACATTTTTACCCGTACTTCAATGGTTCTGAGGAGGTAGCTTATAAAACTAGAGTTGTAGATTCTAAGGGTTTTCTGAGCAGTGGTCCCATTCAAGAATGTGGCCTATTTGGTCAGCAGTTGTGCAATGATACTGGCGGTAAGTATCTCACCATCACTGAAGGTGAGTGTGATGCTATGGCGGCGTATGAGTTGCTTGGTTCCAAGTGGCCGGTGATCTCTATCAAGGGTGGCGCACAGTCAGCAGAGAAAGATGTTAAAGCTAATATAGAATTTCTAGAACGCTTCGACAACATCGTCATTGCGTTTGATGCTGACAAGCCGGGACAAGAGGCAGCGAAGAAAGTGGCTCGTCTGTTGAAGCCTAACAAGGCAAAGATAATGATCATGCCTGAAGGTTTCAAAGATGCTAATGACATCTTGAAAAAGAATGGTCACGGTCTTTTTGTTTCATCTTGGTGGAATGCTAAAACCTATACACCTTCTGGTGTTATGAACATATCTGAGAATAAGGATAAGTTCCATAACCGTTTGAAGAAGGAGTCTATTCCTTACCCTTGGGAAGGTCTTAACAAGAAGCTTGAAGGTCTGAGGCAGGGTGAGTTAGTTACTCTTGCTGGTGGCACAGGTCTTGGTAAAACTTCTGTAACTCGCGAGCTTGAACACTGGTTGATCAAGAACTCTAAAGATAACATTGGTATCATTGCTCTAGAGGAGGACTGGACTAGGACTGTTGATGGTATCCTGTCTATTGAAGCTAATGACAGACTTCACATTGATAGAATTAGAGAGGGTTATTCTCAGGAAGAACTTTCTATTCTATTTGATGATGTCTTTGTGGATAACAACAATAGAGATCGGGTGTGGATTCATGCTCACTTTGGCAGCAATGACATTGATGGAATCTTCAGTAAGCTTCGCTACATGATCATAGGTTGTGAATGTAAATGGATTGTCATTGACCACCTACACATGATGGTGTCTGCTACCTTGGAGGGTGATGAACGACGTTCTATTGATTCCATTATGACACGCCTCAGAAGCCTCGCTGAGGAGACTGGAGCAGGGCTAATACTGGTGTCCCACCTCAGACGTATTGACGGCAACAAGGGCCATGAGAAGGGCGCTGAGACCGACATAAGTCACCTGCGTGGGTCTCATAGCATTGGTCAGGTTTCTGATTCTATTATTACTCTGGAACGGAACCAGCAGTCTGATGATCCAGTGGAGGCTGCTACCACCCGTGTGAGGATTCTGAAGTCGAGGTACACTGGTGATGTTGGTGTCGCTACACACTTGCTTTATGACAAGGAAACTGGTAGGCTCTCAGAGATTGAGTATTCTGATATTGAATTTGAAAATTCGGATGAGATGGCTTTTGAATGAAACTTTTATTTGACATTGAAACAGATGGTCTGGACGCCTCTGTGATATGGTGTCTGGTAATTCAAGATGTTGATACAAATCAAGTATGGGAGTATTCACCAAATGAAATAGAAGATGGTGTTAGTCTGCTCTCCAAGGCAGAGGTGTTGGCGGGTCATAATATAATTGGCTTTGACATTCCTGTCTTGGAGCAGCTTACATCATTCAAACTAGGTTCTCAGAGAATCATAGATACTCTTGTTCTTTCTAGGTTGTTCAATCCTGTCAGGGAAGGTGGTCATAGTCTAGGCATGTGGGGTCAGCGTCTTGGCCTAGCTAAGATAGAGTTTGATCAATTTGAACGATACTCTAAAGAGATGATGGAGTACTGTAAGCGTGATGTAGATTTAAATGTTCAGGTGTACCACGCTCTTAGGAATGAGAGTGCTGGGTTTGATCCTAAGTCTATTGAGATTGAGAATGAATCTGCACGCATTCTGAAAGATCAGGAATCTTACGGGTTCTACTTCGATGAGTTTAAAGCGGAGATGTTGTTGGCGTTGATGCGTGAGAAGATGTCAGAGACTCAGCGAGAGGTAGAAAAAGTATTTAAACCTAAGATTGACGAGAGGTATATTTATCGTAAAGACAACAAATCAGGTAGTCTGGCTAAGACTGGTAGCTGGGATAATCCTAGCGGTAAAGGTGTTAGACTGACCCCTGATGAGTATGAAAAGTTTGCACAGATGCCGGGACTCTTTAGTTTAACACGTAAGACTGTAGTCCCCTTCAATATAGGGTCACGTAAACAAGTAGGTGAATATCTGCAGGAGTTTGGGTGGAAGCCTAAGCAGTTTACGGAGAACGGTAGACCTGTAGTAAATGAAAAGACCCTCTCTGAAATTGAGAACATTCCTCAAGCAGATCTGATTAAAGACTTCTTGATGTATCAAAAACGTGAAGCTCAGATTAAATCTTGGCTGAAGGTTCTTGGTGATGATAATCGTGTACATGGTTTTGTTGTACCTAACGGAACCATTACAGGACGGATGACCCATAGAGATCCTAACATGGCACAGGTTCCTAATCTGGCTTCACCTTATGGTAAAGAGTGTAGAGAGTGTTGGACAGTACCTACCGGATATAAGTTGGTAGGTATTGATGCCAGTCAGCTTGAACTTAGAATGCTTGCTCATTATATGAACGATGAGGAGTACACAAATGAAATTATTAACGGAGACATACACACCGCTAATCAAAAACTTGCAGGACTTGAATCAAGAAATCAGGCTAAGACTTTCATCTATGCCCTCTTGTACGGAGCAGGAGATGAGAAGCTTGGGACCGTGGTTGGAGGAAGTGCGAAAGATGGTGCAGGACTTAGACAATCATTCTTCGATAATCTACCATCATTTAGAGATCTTAAAAGAAGAGTATCAACAGCGTCTGAAAAAGGATTCCTTAAAGGTTTAGATGGTCGTAAGATATTTGTTAGGTCTGAGCATTCAGCACTTAACACGCTTCTACAAGGTGCTGGAGCTATTGTTATGAAGCAGGCTCTAATAATCTTTGAGGAGAGTATTAGTAATTTAAAAGCTAGAATAGTAGCTAATGTTCACGATGAGTGGCAGGTAGAAGTACATGAGGACTTTGCTGACTTGGTTGGTGGCTTAGGTGTTAAAGCAATCATAGGTGCAGGAAAAGTCTTAGATCTTAAATGTCCCTTAGATGGAGAGTATAATGTCGGAAACAATTGGGCCGAAACACATTGATGAAGTACATTTAAAAAGTATATCCTGTGAGCCGGATGAGTATGGAGGATTTTATGCTTTTTTTGATGATGGGTTAGATATTCAATATGAGCCGCGTAAAACAATTTTTAATCCGCAAAAGAGAACACTTTGGATAGGCGCTGATCCAGATAAAGTAGATATTGCTTTCTTTCACAGCAAATTTAAACTCAATCCTGACGATGAAAATGAAACAGGAGTTTGGTTGTCTGTGCATGATGACGAACTTTATTACCATGGAGATGCTATTTCTGAAATATCTTCAGAATTAGATAGAGGATCTTGACGTATGCATTACGAAGTTGAAAAAATTATCGTTACTATAGATCAAGATTTAAGGCAAACTTTAACTGCTGACATTTACATAGACCCTAATGAAATTATTAAACGTTTTAATGTTGATAAAGATGAGTCATGGGTAAAATATATTGAGGATTATGTAGAAGAAGAGGCTGACAGAATAGCTTCTGAACACATAGACAATTTAAAAGAGGAAGTAACTACAAGTTGGGAATATGTTTGTTGGGAATATCCTTGGGAAAGAGAATCACTTTAAATAGTAGGGAGGAAAAATGAAACTAGTAAACATTCAAACAGATGAATCCCCCAGCCTTTGTAAAGGTTTGGATAGAAAAACAAGGTATGAGGTTGTTGAGAAAAATCCTCAGAGTAGAGATTATCGTCTAACCATGTTGAGGCATGCTAAGGCTAGGGCGCGTCGTCGTAATATCTTTTTTGATCTTACATTAGACGATATTAAACTTGGTACGCACTGTCCTATTCTAGATGTTAAGTTTGAAGTAGGCCGAGAAAACTGGCAGAACTCTCCTTCTCTTGATAGAATTGATAACAGTAAAGGATATGAACCAGACAATGTTATTGTTGTTTGCATGATGGCTAACTCCATTAAGAATCAAGCCACGCCTGATCAAATCAGAAAGGTTGCAGATTTCTACAATGAAATCAACGGATCTTAGCACACTAATAGATGATATTTATTCTTCCCTATCACCATTATCAATGGGTGAGGATTTAAATTTATCTGATGATGTCATAGAAGAGTTTGGGGAAAAGATCAAGGACGCTGTTAGGTCTTGGTCTTCTCCTCGTAAACAGACTTCTGGTCTCAGAATGAGCAACATTGGAAAGCCTGCTAGGCAGTTGTGGTATGAGTCTAGAGATGAAAATGTTAGGAGTATTCCTGCATCTGTACAAATTAAATTTTTGTATGGTCATATCCTAGAAGAACTTGTAGTACTTTTGGTAAAGCTCTCTGGACATTCTATAACCGACCAGCAAAAGGAAGTTGTTGTAGATGGTATCGTTGGTCACATTGATTGTAAGATTGATGGAGAAGTCGTAGATATTAAAACAGCAAGTAACTTTGCCTTTAAGAAATTTAAGGAAGGTACGTTACAAGATGACGATCCTTTTGGATACATGGCTCAGTTAGCTGGGTATGAGGCTGCTGAAGGGACTTCTGATGGTGGCTTCTTAGCTATTAACAAAGAGTCAGGAGAGCTTTCTTTGTATAGGCCGGGACCATTTAGTAAGCCTAATATAAAAGCTAGAATTTCTAACATCAGGGACTATTTAAATCTTGACAGTCCTCCTCCCAGATGCTACGCTGACATTCCTGATGGTAAAAGCGGCAACAGGAGAATCTCTACCAACTGCAACTATTGCCCGTATAAGAATGAGTGCTGGTCTGATGCTAATAATGGGAACGGTCTCATAGCTTATAAGTATGCTTCAGGTATTAAATACTTCACAAGAGTTGTTAGAGAGCCTAAGGTAGTCAGACTTGAACAATAAAAAATTAAAAGAGATAAACAGGCACACTGAATTTCTTTTTAAAGAGTGGGTCAAGACTTTGCTACCTGAAGAAGAAGCCTTGAAGGTTGACGATGCTGACTATCGTGATCTTGTTCCTGATGAATATCACGCTCTTGTAGAAGGAACTTTAAGACTTTCTCCCAATTCTCCCAGATGGATTAGGAAGAAATTAAAATCTATTTGTGCGGATAATCCTTCAGTGAATATAAAATCTCTAACATTGGAAGATCTAAATGTCTGAAGATGAAAGCTTTATGACGGTAGATCATTTTATAGTAATGCTTGCTAATAAGATAATGGTGTTGAATACAGAGCTAGACTATGATGATCTTATTATTCTTAAAGAGTTTTTAGATAGGAGGCTGACATCGCTACAAGAAAAACTTCACTAAGGAAAGCTAGAAAGAAGCGTCCTAAAAGATTTAATACTAAATATGATTCTATGTGGGAAGCCATTCTACATGAGTCAATATTAAAAGATTGGGATCATCACGTAAATAAAATATCGTATGTTGTACAGCACACTTACGAGCCAGACTTTGTAAGAAAGATTGGTAAGAAAACAATCCTGCTTGAATCTAAAGGCAGATTCTGGGATCATGCTGAGTATTCTAAATACATTTGGGTTAAAAGAAATCTCCCAAAGAATACGGAACTTGTGTTTTTGTTTGCTAATCCTTCTGCGCCTATGCCGGGATCTAAAGTCAGGAAAGACGGTACGAAGAGGTCTCATGCTGAGTGGGCAGGGGCTAATGGTTTTAGATGGTATAGTGAAGAATCTATTCCAGAAAAGTGGATAGATTGTTCTGCCAGAGAGACAGAAGATTTCAAGAAACGTAATGACAAAATAAATTTGGAGATGGAATGAGCATTGATAATATTAAACCCGGAGAATGGGATTCATTAAGAAACGACTACGGTAAAGCTCCACTACACTTTGACCATGATATGGTGAACAAGCCTCCTCACTACAACAAAGGTGATATAGAGTGTATTGATGGTATCAAGGCAATGCTCTCCGAAGAAGAGTATATTGGCTACCTTCGCGGAAACTCTCTGAAGTACCGTTGGAGGTATCCCTATAAAAACGGAGTAGAGGATTTAAAGAAGGCTGAGTGGTACGAGAAAAAGTTATTGGAGATTTATAATGAAAAAGAAATTGGATCGTAAGGAGGAACGCCGAGAACGATACAACCGTAAGCAGTTTAAGGGTAAACCTTTAAAAGCTCAGAAAAATTTTAAGCGTTTAAAGACCCGAGAAATTCAAGAATTAGAAGCCCAAGAAGACATGAAGGATGTAGATTAATGGATCAGTACCAGCATTATATTCATAAAAGCAGATACGCACGTTACTTAGATGACGAGAAGCGTAGAGAAACTTGGAAAGAAACTGTAGAAAGATATATTAATTTCTTTAAAGATAGAAATCCTAATCTCTATGAAATTGATTGGGATGAGCTTTATACTTCTATACATAGCCACGATATTATGCCTTCTATGCGTTGCATGATGACCGCAGGGGAGGCTCTTGATAGGGATAATGTAGCAGGATACAATTGTTCTTATCTTCCTATTGATAATCCTCGTTCCTTTGATGAGCTAATGTATATTCTCCTGAATGGTACAGGAGTTGGCTTTAGCGTAGAAAGAGATTACGTTACGCAACTTCCAGTAGTTGCTGACAGCTTCCACACAACAGAATCAACTATTATTGTATCTGATAGTAAGATTGGCTGGGCCTCTGCGTTCAGAGAACTCATCAGTCTTCTGTACGCTGGTAAGGTGCCTAAGTGTGATTTAACTAGAGTACGTCCTGCAGGGGCTAGGCTGAAGACTTTTGGTGGTCGTGCTTCAGGACCAGAGCCTCTGGCAGACTTGTTTAATTTTACAGTAGACCTATTCAAAGGTGCTGCTGGTAGGAAGCTCACGTCTCTTGAATGCCATGATCTTGTATGTAAGATTGCCGACATTGTTGTAGTAGGAGGGGTGCGTAGATCTGCCCTAATCAGCTTGAGCAATGTTACAGACAACCGCATGGCTAATGCTAAGAACGGTGAATGGTATTTGACCAATGGTCAGAGAGCTTTAGCTAATAACAGTGCTGTCTATTCTGAGAAGCCAGACTTTGACACTTATGTCAGCGAGATGAAACGCCTCTATGAAAGTAAATCGGGAGAGCGTGGTATCTTTAGCCGTGTGGCAGCTAAAAATGTGGCTGCTAGAAATGGCAGAAGAGATACTGATCACAAGTTTGGTACTAATCCCTGTTCAGAAATCATTCTGCGGCCATACCAGTTTTGCAATCTTTCAGAAGTTGTAGTAAGATCTACAGATACGAAACAGACTCTAAGGGTTAAAGTTCAACACGCTACAATTTTAGGAACTTTGCAGGCTACCCTGACAGATTTCAGATACCTTCGTAACATCTGGAAACGTAATACTGAGGAAGAAGCCTTGCTTGGTGTATCCTTAACAGGTATTATGGATTGTCCTATTACCAATGGAAGTGCAGGAGAAGTAGCTACCGCCAGATTCTTATCTGAGTTGCGGGAGATTGCTGTAGAGACTAATAAAGTTATGGCTAAAGAGCTTGGCATTAATCAGTCTACTGCTGTAACTTGTGTTAAACCTTCTGGTACGGTATCTCAGCTAACTGACAGTGCTTCTGGTATCCATCCAAGGTTTAGTGACTACTATATCAGGACTGTACGTGCGGATAAGAAAGACCCACTGGCAACTGCTATGATTTCCTTTGGATTTCCCCACGAAGAAGACATAATGAATAGTTCTAACTGGGTGTTCTCGTTTCCTCAGAAGTCTCCTGAAGGATCTTTGACGGTAGATAGCCTTAGTTCTTTAGAGCAGCTAAAACTCTGGAAGATTTATCAGGATAACTGGTGTGAACATAAACCGTCAATGACGTGCTACTATAACGATGATTCATTCTTTGCAGTATGTCAGTGGATCTGGGAAAACTTTGATAGCGTTAGCGGTATCAGCTTTCTTCCAGAATCAGAGCATGTATATAAACAGGCTCCCTATCAGAAGATAAGTCCTGAAGATTATAAAACTCTTAATGATCAAATGCCCTTAGCTATGGACTGGGATTTAGAAGAAGATGATGACAATACAGAAGGTATGCAAACGCTTGCTTGTGTATCAGGGGTGTGTGAACTATGATTAAGAAAATTGTAGAATATGTTGAAAACCTTCTCTTGGATATTTACATGGGATATGTTACAGAACATGAGCAGCTAGCTTTGATTGGTTTGTTTATTTTTATTTTAGGTGTAATGGTAGTTATTCTTGCTTGAAGTTAAACTAATAGATATGATGGGCAGTGACAAGACTGTTGTTAATGCCGCTCGGGTTTCTTTTAATAAAGAAATTTCAGAGATGCGTAAGTCTGATGAGAAGCTTATTTCTTATTTGGCTAAACATGGTCACTGGACCCCTTTTGGACATGTTCAACTGCAGTTCAGAATCTCAACACCTGTGTTTGTTGCTAGACAATTAGGCAAGCATCAGGTAGGATTGGTCTGGAATGAAGTCAGTAGAAGGTACGTAGACTCTGATGTCTCTTTCTATACCCCTCCGGTATGGAGAAAGAAAGCAGAGAATAAGAAACAAGGATCATCTGACGACATCATCGTTTATGATGATCTTCTGTTTTCTAACTACGAAAAGCTTTTAAAAGCTTCAGGACTTCTGTATGATATGCTACTTAAAAAGGGAGCAGCACCTGAACAAGCTAGAATGGTTCTGCCTCAAAGCATGATGACAGAATGGATCTGGACAGGGTCTCTTGCAGCTTTTGCGAGGATAGTAAGACTAAGAGATCATGCTGACGCACAGAAAGAGTGTCAAGAAGTTGCTAAACTTATTAGTAATGAGATAACTGAGACAGAAAATTTTAAAATATCTTGGAAAGTTTTAACTGAGGAGAATAACTGATGGACTACTTAGTAGCTCTTAAAATGACTTACGAAGCAGAGATAGCTACAGCTACTGCTAACCTAGAAAATTATCTATACAACTCTGTAGGTGTTGCAGAACATCCTGATATTATCAAATCTATGGATGCTATGGTTGAAAAGATAGCTGCTGCTAAAGAAAAGATTCTAGTAGTAGAAGAAAAACTAGATGAACGAAGCTAATATTATATCTTTTAAAATCTTTATAGATCCTTCTGGAAACTTGATGAGTGAGTACTCAAAGTTTCCTAAAGAAAAAGTAGACAGTATCTTCTACAAAGAAGATGTTGTCACAATTAAAAAGATTTTAAGAGAGCTTGAGCCTAAGCTTGAAAACTTACACAAGTTTATAGAAGATGAATTAAACGCCCTTAGCTGACAGCATGGATATTTAATTTCTGTTTCATCACTATCTTATTGCTGGTTTCCAGAATAACTGCACTGTGCTGTTGCATTAAAGATAAAATAGTTTTCTTCATGCTCTCATCTTCGTATTGCAAAGATTCTGAAAGGGTTGTTCCTAAGTGAGACATCGCGTCTGAATTAATTCTAAGCACTGTAGACTCGGGTGTTTCTATGAACTGAATCGTTTCATCCATTATTATTCCTCATACTTTTAGATCGACAGTTGATCTGTCAGATGTGTAGTCCTGTAGTTTAACAGTTCCATCTTGAAATTCATAGAAGATAGTTCTAAAAACTCTGGAAAGTCTACGCTCTTCTCCCAGCCTTTTATTCTCAGTCACGTACTCTATCTGACTACTCTTAGACCAAGTAGAAACTGGTATGCTGTTGGAGACAGGCTCTATCACCACTTAGCCTTATCAGCCCAGTAGGCTGCGCTCATCTTACCCTTGGCAATGTTCTTAGCATGCCTAGCCTTAAAGCTTTTACGCTTCTTCTTCATCTTGTCAGACTCACCCTTCTTAGGTTTACCTGCGGTCTTGGCACCCTGCTCCCCAAATCTAATAAGCTTCATTTCATGCCCTTCTTGAGCCAAAACAACATGAGACTTTTTAGGATGATCAGGAGTTCTCTTAGGTTTGTTTACTCCCTTCAGTCTGTACTTCTTTAACATTCTTGCTTTACGATCTTCGTGAGCCATTTATTTTCTTCTCCATATACGTATACCATAGATTGCAGCAAACACTGCAAGGATGAGCCATTGATACCAGTCAGGGGTTTGGCTCAATGCTCTGAAGCCATCTTCTACGTAGCTGACAGTGCCGGGAATAAAGCTTAGGATTAGAGGAATACTAAGAATTAATAAAACAAATTCATCCTTCCATCCTGAGTTCCTGATTTGCTCAAGTTCCCAAGAGTTATCCATCTGCTGGCCTTTCATAGCCATTTCTAGTTTAGTCTTATGCCTTGCGGCCTCTATCTCAAGCTTCTTGACCTTCTCCTCATGTTTACGTTCACCACGGGCAGAGACAGCATCTACCACCTTCCCGCCTAAACCACCTAATAGTTCTTTTAGCATTCTTTTGCCTCTATATGTAGT
>VTLG01013178.1_pt1 | contig 22086 bp, 29 predicted proteins | sample 4694571 | NCBI WGS metagenome assembly VTLG01 (sample SAMN12604809, study PRJNA352737) | marine metagenome | biome: ENVO:00000447; feature: ENVO:00000209|ENVO:00000569|ENVO:01000036; material: ENVO:00002151; isolation source: viral sequences binned using virsorter ... | reverse complement strand
GTAAAAGAAAAGGTGTAGCACTTAAAAAAAGTGAACTAATTCAACCATTTATGACAAATAAAACTTCGTATGAAAGAATACCTTGGACTATTGTAGAAGAGTATGGTAAACAGGATGTTGAAAGTACATACCAACTTGCAGTTGCACAGTTGAGTAAATTAAAAATGAATTGGGGAGATTTATATGAGTAAAATTATTGAAATTTTAGGTAGGTGGATTTGTTCTAATTGCGGTTATGAATGGTCTGCTATGCTTGGGGATAATGAGGTTCCTTGTGAATGTGATTGTGGGGAGACTAATGCCTAATGGAATAGTGCCAACTATAAAACTTTCAATGGAACTAACAAAAGTTTTAGCTGACATTGAAATGAATGGTTTACATATTAATACTGACATATTAACAAGTATAAAAGTTAAATTTGAAAAAGAACTTGTTGACTTACAAAAATATTTAAATGACAAAGTAAAATATTTTATGGGTGATACACCAATTAATTTAGATTCACCAGAAGATAGGTCGGTGCTTTTTTATTCAATGAAAGTAACTGACAAAAAAATGTGGGCGACAAGATTTAATATAGGGTATGAATTAAGAGGTAATACAAAAAAACCTAAACGAAGAACTAATTTTGAAAGTGTAAGAGATTTTTATGTAGAAATAAATTCTTTAGCTAGACCAGTATTTAAAACGCATGGAACTATTTGTCATAACTGTCAAGGAACAGGTAAGTACACCTACATGAAAAAAGATGGTACACCAAGTAATGTAAAAAGAAAGTGTAAAACTTGTGATGAAAAAGGATTACTGTTTACAAATAAAGATGAGAGAGCAGGATTAAAATTAAAACCAAGAAATGTTATTGATTGTTCTGCTATGGGATTTAAAACTGACAAAGAAATATTAGAAAGTTATCTATCTACTGCTAGTGATGAGGTACATGAATTTTTAGTTAAGTATGTACGCTATTCAGCTATACGAACTTACCTAAGAACTTTTGTAGATGGTATGCAAAAAGCTATAAGTAAAGATGGTATGGTACATCCACAATTTATGCAATGTGTAACAAGCACAGGAAGATTATCATCTAGAAACCCTAACTTCCAAAATATGCCTAGGGGTAATACTTTTCCTGTTAGAGAATGTATTACTTCACGATTTAAAGGTGGAAAGATATTAGAGGGGGATTACTCTCAACTAGAATTTAGAGTAGCGGGATTTTTAGCGAGTGACAAACAAGTACTTAAAGATGTTAAAGATGAAGTTGATGTTCATAGTTATACAGCTAGGATACTAGGTGTATCTAGACAAAAAGCTAAATCTGATACCTTTAAACCACTTTATGGAGGTATTTTAGGTACTCCAAAGCAAATGCAATATTATAGAGCATTTAAAAACAAGTATTCTGGTATTACAAGGTGGCATAGAGAACTACAGAATGAAGCACTTATGTCAAATAAGATAAAATTACCTAGTGGAAGACAATATTTCTTTCCAAATGTTGAACGATTACGTAGTGGAAGTGTAACAAATTCTACTGCTATAAAGAATTATCCTGTACAGGGCTTTGCCACAGCAGATTTATTGCCTATTGCATTAATTAATTTAAAAAACTTGTTGACAAAAAGAAATTTAAAGACTATTATATGCAACACAGTACATGATAGTATCGTTTTGGATGTGTATCCAGACGAAGAACAACAGGCTATCACAACTTTAAAGGAGGCTATGATGTCTTTATCCGATGAGTGTGAAAAAAGATATGGCTTTAAATATACGATGCCAGTAGGAATTGAGTTAAAACTCGGTGATGATTGGTTAAACATGAAGGAGGTTTATAAATCAAATGGTTGAAAATGGTACAGATACTAACGCTTTAGCGGTTCCAACTGACTTTAATACATTAAGTGATGCGGAGTTAATGAAGCTAACAGGACAAACAGATGGTGGTGGTGGACAAGGTTCAGTACTAGGTCGTCTGACAATTAATTATCAAACAGAAGATGAGAATGACAAACCATTACCACGAGGTCATTTTGTTCTTCCTGTTGATGGTGACAAAGTATATGCGAAAGAGGTTACTTTTAGACCTTTCATTCGTTTATACGCCTACAGTTATTGGGATAATAGTGAAGAGGAATTTACATCAAGTGTGCAAATGCCATCACTAGGAGACCAATTTGCTGATTCTAAAGGTAATTATAAGTGTGGAAAATTATCGAGAGAGGAAGTTGAAAAACTACCAGATAATGACCCACAAAAAATTATCCAAAGTGCGATAAAATGTAATCAAGTTATTTACGGCGTAGCAACGCTAACAGGTAAAAAATCTGATGAGCAAGAAGTAAATGTTAAGGAAGTTCCATGTGTATTATATGCTAAAGGTACAAATTATTTACCCTTTAGTAGTGCACTATCTGGTTTAGCAAAACAGAAAAAACCAATGATAAGAACTAATCTTATGTTATCTACGAAAAAACAAAAATCGGGTGGAAACACTTATTTTTCTATTAACATTAAGACAGGTTCTACAGTTGATTTATCTGATACAGATAAGGAATTACTTAAAGAATTTATGGTAGCTATAAAATCCGTAAACGAAAGTGTCATGGAGAAGCACCGCAGTGCTATTAAAAGTAAAACAAAAGATGGCGACCACTCCCTAGCTATTGAGTTAGACCAAGAATAGCATATGTTATCTACTCTAATAGAGAGTTTTCTCTATGATGCGGTTCGGGGGAAGGGAAATCTTTCCCCCGAAACTATATCTGAATTTAAAGAAGCTTGTGGTAAAGCTTTGGAAAAACAATTTAATGAAAAAGCTGAATGGCGAATGAGAATGTCGGGGTTAGGTAAACCATTATGCCAACAACAATTAGATAAAAAAGGTAAAGAAAAAGAATTACAATACAATACAATAATTAAGTTTTTAATGGGTGATTTGCTTGAAGCGGTTGCTATAGCTGTCATGAGGGGGGCGGGAATTAATCTTGAAAAAATACAAGAGCCTGTAAAGTTAAAAGTAGGAGATACTGAATTAGGTGGTACTTATGATGTTAAAATAGATGGTAAAGTTTGGGATATAAAATCTGCTAGCCCATCTAGTTTTATGGGTAAGTTTGGTGAATTTGGAAGTTATAATAAGATAAAAAATGATGACCCATTTGGATATATTATGCAAGGCCACTTATATGGTGAAGCTGACAATTCTCCTTTTGGTGGTTGGATAGCTGTTAATAAAGTTACAGGGGAATTTGCTGTATGTGAAGCACCTGTAAATCAAGAAGAAGATAGAAAAGAGATGCTACAAACAGCCACTGAAAATATTAAAGTTTTAGAATCTAACAAAAAGTTTGAAAAGTTATTTCATGAAATACCAGAAACGTATGTACCTAAATCGGGTAAACAAAAAGGGATTAGAATAGAAACAGGAAATACGACATTAGAAAGTATATGTGGTTATTGTGATTTTAGAAAACATTGTTGGCCGAAAGCAATATTACATGAAAAAGTAACATCAAAAGCTAAATCAAAGCCTATGGTGTGGTATAATAAGTTAAAAAATACAGAGGTAAAAAACATATGAACGTACTTTGGTTATCTCATCCCTTTATAAAAGATGATATTATCTCTAATAGAGATGCTATTTGGATTTATACTGACAATGAATTACGTGAAGGCGGGGGTGAAATGAAAGAATTTATGAGGGCAAATGAAAATTGTCATACATTAATAACAAGAGAAACTATAGGAAAAGATGGTTATTTTAGAGAAGATAACATAGAAAGAAAAAAAAGAATTATACAAAATTATTTTAATGCTTTACAAATACGAATAAAACAAGGTAAGTTAGCAATATTACCTACTATAGAGATAAATGAGGCAATAATAGAAATGGATAAACACGCTCCAATTTTATCTGAAACTTTTAAAAAGTGTATAGAAACTATTAATAAATTTAAACTGACAACGCTTATATGAAAAGAAAGGGATTTCGCTCTGAATTTGAGAGGGGAGTTGCCGTATTTTTAATTAAGAATAAAATTAAGTATGAGTATGAGTTACAGTACCTTGAGTATCAGCCTAAAATTAAAAGGTATACTCCCGATTTTTTTTTACCTAAACAAAATATATTTATTGAAGCAAAAGGATTTTTTGATTTAGCAGATAGGCAAAAACATCTTCTCGTTAGAGAACAAAATCCAGAGTTTGATATACGATTTTTATTTGTAAATGCAAAAAATAAACTTAACAAATCAAGTAAAACAACTTATGGTCAATGGTGTGACAAAAATAAAATACTTTGGGCAGAAAAAAGGATACCGCAAGAATGGTTGATATAAATAGATTTATAGACGAAACAGAAAAGTTATCATTACTTCCTGATAGACTTTATTTAATTTTAAAACCTGTAAATGATGATAAAGGGGGGTTTGATATGATGGCGTATGATACAACAGACCCTAAAAAACCTCTTAGTCCCGCTTTTTATGTATTAAAAGGTATAATGGAAATGATGAATACAGACTTAGATAGACTTATATCATTAGGTCAAATGGCTGTTATGGATAGAATAGTTGACATACAAAGCAATGGGGAAACACCTACAACAGAAACAGTCGATGATGAAAGCATAGAATTAGTAAATATAGGAAAAAAACATTGAGTAAAATACAAGAAAATAATGGAAAGACACTAAAAGAATTAAAATCGCATGATTTTTCTATAACTAAATTTAAGAAAGATTTAAAGTACGGAAAGAAACATGAAAAACTTGTAATGAAATCACGAGAAAACTATGAATTGAAGACAGACCGATTGTCGCATAAGACAGGGAATGTATTTGTTGAGTTTATGTCTAGAGGAAAGGAAAGTGGTATAAAAACTAGTAAAGCTGACATTTGGATATTTAGAATTGTGGATAAGAAAGATAAACATCTATTTTCTATTGAGATTCCCCTTGACAGACTATGCGATATGGTGTATAATAAATATACTATTGTCTCTGGTGGTGATAAACTATCTTCTAGAGGCTATTTAGTACCTATAACTGATTTAATTGCTTTATGAGTATAGAATTTTGGCATTGGTGGATACTCACTATGGTTACAATAAATACTGTTATAAATTCTATAGTTTTTATTGTAGGTAGAAAATTTAAAAAAGTAAAGAAAAAATGAAAATAACAAAAGAATTTTTAGAAGAAGCCAGTAAATTAATTGGTGGAGATAGACAAAAAGATTATGGGGATAAGGTACAAAATCATACAAACATAGCAAAACTATGGTCTGCGTACTTAGATATAGAAATTACAGCAGAAAATGTTGCTATAATGATGAGTTTATTAAAGGTAGCACGAACTAAGCTAGGAGCTACTAGCAAGGATACTTATATTGATATGGCTGCTTATAGTGCTATAGCAGGCGAAATACGATTTAAAAATGAAAAAAAAGATAGTTAAAATACAAAAATTAAATGATATTGACCCAGATGATTGGAAAATAACATTTGGAGATGAAACACATATTACTAAAAATCATGAGCAATTTTTTGAATTAGTTGAAAAAGGGCTTGCAATAAATAGTGTAAGGGAGATAAGAATGAGTGAAAGGCCAAAAGCGGAAGAAACATCGGCGTTATTTGAATCAGATGACGAAGTAAGAAAAAATGAAAAAAGAAAAGTAAAGGAATTTAGAGAAGATGTTAAAAATTTGAGTTTTTCACAATTTAATAAGAAATATCCATCTAAGAATTTGGGAGATACTAAGAATGAATAATGGCAGTAACTTCATCGACAATAGCTAGTTTTGATGTAAAAATTACATCTGAGGGATTGCTTGTTTTAGAAACAAAGCTAGCTAAATCCTCTGATTTTATGGAAGTTATGGATAAATGGAATCCCGCATACGAAAATACCCCTGTTATAGCATCTATGTTAGATTACTATGCAGGGGTATTTGATTTAATGCTAAAGGATAGTCAAAAAATGGTAACCTAAGATTGTATTTTGATAATCTTTGGTTTTTCTGATTCTGGAATTTCTCTATGGTAGGATACTTTAAGCATTCCATCCTCAAGTTTAGCACCATTTACAACTATATGTTCATGTAATTTAAATCTTCTAGTAAAACTTCTATTAGCTATACCTTTATGAAGATATTCTGTATCTTTAGATTCTTTACATCCGTATATAGATAGAAGATTATCTTTTACTTCTATCTTTAGGTCTTTTTCTTTGAATCCTGCTACTGCTAATTCAATAAGACCTTTTTCGTCTTTCTCCTTTACATTGTAAGGGGGATACGTATTATGTGTTTTAACAAAAAAATCTGAAAAAAAATCATCGTTAAAACCTAAAAAGTGATTTTTTAATATGTCTAAGTCGCCCATTGTATTTCTCCTTTTTAAGCGAGTTAAGTCAGCTAACCCATTATGGCGTTAGCTTATTTAGTATATATAATATACACTAAAAACTTTTCAATAGTTTAAACTGGTTTACACTAATTTTGTCATAAAAAATCTGTTGTTAATTTGCTAAAGGGTTATTAGATTTAAGTTTAATTTCTTTAATCTCAGCATCTTGTACTTCATTTTCTTTAGATACAATAGCTAATTGTTTATTCATTTCTGCTATGACATTTTCTATTATTTTTATACTTTCTTCAAGTGGTATAAGATTAATTTTTGCTAAATTTGCTAGTATTCTAACCATTTCTTCACTTAATCGTTTAAGTTCTTTTGATATAGGTTTTAAATCTACATCTTCTGGAATATCAATCATAGCAATCTGTTCTCTAACTTTTGCGATTTCTTTAAATACAATAGTTAAATCTACAGGTTGTATTTTATCATCAACTTTTTTAATTCTATCTATTAAATCTACTTTATATTCATTAGCATATAATAATACTTCATCAAATTGTTTTTCTAATGCTTTATCTTTTTCATGTAATGGTTTTAAATTAACTGGAGGTGTGCTTTCTATTGCATCAAGCCTTGAATTAAACTGGCCCCATGTGTAAAAGCCTCCACCAATAGCTCCAATTACTCCTAAGAGTGCTGCATAGGTACTAAGTTTTTCAATTATCTTCATTTCGTAATGCCTCCAATTCTAATTTTAATCTATTAGTTTTTTGTTTTGCTTCTAGTAGTTGTACTCTATGTACTTCTACTGGGTCATTTTGTGAGTAACTAGCAAGAGTTACACCACTATAAATTTCTTTGTCGTAGACACCTAAATCTATTTGATTATTAAATAAATCTAATCCTTGGTCAGTATATATATCTTTTGATTTATAAAACTGTACTTTATTGTAGGCATCCAACGTATTATTCTTAAAAAATAAATCCTCTTTTGATAAGGCTTGAGTTGTTTGTTTTGTTACTTTAGCTATTTGTTTAGCTATCTTTTTTAAATTCTTTTTTAGTTTACTTTCTATTTTTGCAACATCTGTAGTAACCCTGTCATCAGTGTCCAATTCCCTGTCTTCCGATTGTATATCTTCTTGCTCTCCACTGTCTTCTGCTGATACTTCGGACTCCTCAGTTCCCTTGCTATCGGGTTCCTCTTCCGTTGATTCTTCTTGTGGCTCTGCTTCTTCAGTTGGTTCATTTTGGGCTACTTCCTTTTCTTCTTCAATTATTTCAGATTCTGGTTCTGCTTCAAGCTCCACTGTTTCTTCCTCAGTTTCAATAGTCTCTGGTGGGCTTTCTTCAACTGTTTCGATTTCTTCAAACTCTTCCTCAAACTCCTCAAAAGATTCCTCAGTAAGTTCATCATTAAACTCCTCCTCGGCTATCTCTTCAAAAAATTCCTCGGCTGTTATACCTTCCTCTTCAAGAAACTCCATGAACTCGTCTTCCATACCAGTTTCTTCTAGAAAATCTGTAAAGTCTTCCTCAAATTCTTCTGTAAATACTTCCTCCATCATTTCCATAGGTGGAGGTTCCATTATATAATCCTCTTCAAAAAATACCTCTTCCATTATAGGCATTTCTTCAAAAGTTTCAAAGTCTTCAAAGTCTTCAAATATTGGCTGTTCTTCAAAAACATCCATATCTAAATCAACTGTTTCTAATTCTTCCTCAAAGTAAAAATCATCTTCAAAGTAATCAGTTTCATCAAGGATAACATAGTCGTCTTCCCAAATATATGTATCGTCTAATACTATATCATCTGTATCCCAATCAAAATCCTCTGGTATATCCTCAATAATATCTATAATATCTGTATCAATATCATCAATGACATCTTGTGTATCTTCATCTATTGGTTCATATTCTGTATTAGTGTAGGTCATCGTTAAAGATGCACCTAATAAATTTGGGCCTTGTTTAGATTGATTAGTGTAGTTACTATCTGTACCTAACCAAGACCAATCTACTTTATTACTGCCTACACCTAAGTATATTATTCTATCATTATATTGACCACATCCTGCTGTTACACCAGATGCACTTGAACCCGGATAACCATTACAGTTACCTTTAAATCCTGTAACTTCTGTTCTAGTTTGTGTTGATGTACTTAATACATTACCACTAGAATCTTTTAATTTTACAGTTGTTGTATGAGAATCATTACTACCACCTTTAGATTCACAATTACCTGCTGTGCTTTCACAGTTTGCCACATCAACATAACTATTTAATGTAACACCATTATCGAGCATAGATTGATTAATAGAATTATTAGTTAACGCTATATTATCTACGCTTACTGTTGCTGTTCCAGTAACTTCAAAGTCACCACCTACACTATATTTATATCCACAGTTAGATTGTGATGTAGAACAAGTAATATCAAATCCATTTATCGTGCTACCATTACTTACATAACCAGAAGAATTAGCGGGATTAATTTGGTCTGTACTATTAGAACCCCAATCTACTCCATCTCCAGAATTAGGAAGTAAATTTCCTGTTGTTATTGTTTCTGCTTTAGGTGCAAAAGTATGAAAAACAATTAAAGCAAATAAACAAGCTATAAATGTCTTTATCATCTACTATGTATATTAATAATTCTTTTTTCTTCTGTTTCTAAATCTGTTTCAATTATAATACCATTAAGTATTTCATCTTCTGATTTTAATGTAGCTAACTTTTTCTTTTCTTCTTCTATCTTTTTAGCCAGTTCTTCTTGTTCTTTTCGTAATCTTTCTGCCTCTTCTTGTCTTGCTATTTCAGCAAGTTCTTCATCAATACGAGAACGTGTTTCTAATTTTTTAACATAAGAATCATAATCTGGTCTTTCGACATCATATTTATTCCATTGTTCAATAGCTTGTTTACCTATTTTACCTTCGAATGGACAAGGTGTTCCTGCCATTTGCATTGCTTCAAAAACTCTTTCATCTTGACACAAAATTGAGACAGCCGCAACTTTCATGCCATAATCATATAATACCTTTGAAAGTTTTATACGTTCACAATTTAAGTCCCTGATATGTTTGCCAACAGAAGCCCCAAACCCGAGAGTACTAACGGAACCACTAACACCCATGCTACACACATCTTGAGACATCGAGGAGTAACTTGGTGAATTTGCTGAGTTGACAGGTACGTCTGACCCATTGGTAGTTGTTGTATTTGTAGTTGTTGACGTTGTTGTGTTTGTTTGTCCATCATTATTATTTGTTGTTGTAGCTGTATATCCTCCTGTTATTTGAGTATTGCTACCAGTTTGATTTGTTTGGGTGTTACTATCATTAGTAGAATCAGCTATTACAGGCTTTGCCCATACAACAAGAAGTAATAATATTGTAAGTAATATAAAATTCCGTATTACCCATTTCATTTATTTTTTTCCCATTTTTTCTTAGACTCTAAAGTCCATTCTTTCATTGCTTCTTTAGTAACTTTTTTATTTACTAAAACAGCACCATCGGGTATTTCATTATATAATTTTATTACTTTACCATCTTCTATTTCTACTATAGCTTCACCACAAAAAGCATCTTTTTTAAATTCTTTATCTCTTGCAAGTATTCTTTTTTCTTTTAAACAAGAAGATAAGTTTTCCATAGGAATATACTGAGTAAGCCTATCCTCTGTATCATTCATATTTCCAAAAAGGAACATTACTATTACGCTAATAACTTCCATTACTTGCCCTTATTTTATCTTTTAATTCTTCAACATCCTTTTGTAATTTAGAAACTTGGTCTTTTAAGAAATCAATATTAACTCTATTATTCATCATAGACTCCATTTCTTTTTGAATACCTTCTTGATTTTTCGCTAACCATTCCACCAACATTGTCTGCTCCATATCGATAGGTTTTTGGTCAGCCGCTTTAAGTAGGTCAGCTTCCATTAATTGCTTAGATGTCTCAAGTTCCGTAATTCTTTGAATTAACCCAAAATATGCCCACGTTCCTACAGCAACTAGCGTGATGAGGCTAACAACTGTCTTAAGTGGCATCTGTACATTTGTGTGTTCAGATACTTTCATTACTTTTTCTTTTTCTTTTTAATTCTTCTTCGTTTAACTAAGAACCAATTATATTGTTTTTGATTATTTTTTGACAAGACTACCTCCAAAGTACAATCCAATAATTGCTGACATTAGGTGGGTATCTAAAGGTGTAATAACTACACCAAAAAATTCTTTATCCATAGTAATTTCTTTTTGTTCTATTAAGAATAAGAATCCTCTAGTAAATTCTGTCCAAGTTAAATAAACACTTGTATCAAAAAATACTGGTACTAATTTAGGCCATCCAATAATAAAGAATACAGCAGTTAATGCTATAATTCTTCTAGTCCATTGAAAACCTTTATTATCATATGTTCTAGCTTTATCAACAAAGGACATTTGTGTTTCTGCTCTTGCAAGAAGCATCTTTTGTTGCTCTTGTTTAGCTTTAATACTTTGTCCCCAGATAGACATAACTCCACCCAGTACACTAGAACCTAGCATTGTAATCATTTCTACTGGTAACCCACCTAACATTTTACTTATCTCCTATTTATTTATTAAAATATATAACTATATATAATCACTAAAAGAATAATCACTAAAGCACTGGTAAATATCTTACCTTTCTTGCTTAGATTACTCCATATATCTTTTAATTTGCTCATAACTTATCCTCCCTAGTCAGTTATTTTCATAAATGTCCAAATAGCTACAAGAATAGACCCTATAACTAAAAAGACCTTTAACCCTCCAACCCCCATGTTGGAAGTTTTATTTAAATCTCTTAATTGTTTTTGCATTATACTAACATCATCCCTAATATATCGTATATCAGTTTTAAGTACTGCAATTTCTTTTTCCCACTCAGCCATAGCTTAAATCCTCGTTCCTGTTTTATTTAATCCACGAATTGGAAAACTTTCAAATCCTATACAGTACGCATCCATTACTAATCCTTTTTTATAATCTTCTGGTCTTGCATCATATACCTCTAATAATTCATACCTTGCCATTTGGCATTCTGCTTCATTTGGATATATAAATCCATTATATTTAACTGATGGTGCATTTGGTATTGATATTAGCACCAACATAAACCATATTTTTATCATTTATAACCTTTGTTCAACGTCTCCCGGTGTAGAAAAAGGAAACCTAATAGCTTTTCCTACTGTTGAATCTTTTCCTATTAAGCTACCTGCATTATTAAAATTTAATTCTCCATCTTCACTTAGTATTTCATTTGCTAAAATTGCATTAACTGTTTGTGTTTGAAAAAACTTTCGTAAACGTACATCTACATAAGGACTTTTAGCTAAACCATCAGTCATTATTTTTTGAATCATACCTGCTGCTTCAGGCTGACTCATTAAATCAATTAACATGGATGTATTTTGTACTCTATATTTTTGTAGAGCTGCTTCAGTTAAAACATAACGAGGAGATATAACACCTCTATTAATAGAATAAATTCTACTTATCCAACTTTCAACTGATAAAGCTTTAGGCATATTTTGTAGGTTAATATTATCTATGTTAACACCGCTTTTTGCCGCCATAACTTGAAGTATTTCAGTTACTCCATCAACACCCTCTTTACCAAATAACTCATATAGAACTTCTTTGTTTTTTGTAAATTCATCAATCCCTAATCCTAAATTAGTTTCATAAACATTTCTAATTTTTGCTTCATTTTCTGCTAAAGATTGTCTTGCTTTATTAATAGTTCCGTGTGCTTCATCTACTTTACTAACCATTTCAAATTGTGTTTTATCTGGTCGTAAGTTTCTAATTTTACTATGAGTATTAAACCATTCTTTATAAAGTGTCTTTGCTACTTCTTTAAATTCAGCCTTATTCATTACTTTATAAGGCCCTTCTGTTAATGCTGCTTCAAGAGCTTTATAATTTGCTATATTATTACCCTCTATAATTGTTTTATAAAATTTTGTTGGGTCAGATAAATCAGTTCCAAAGCGAGTAATCAATCGCTGACTACTTAAATTTTGTATTTGAAATTTAATATTTCGTAATTGTTTATCAGCTATTTTTCTTGCTTTTTCTAAGTCTAGTTTTATAGCTTTAGTTATTTTTCTATCATAAGCCTGTACTGTTGCACTTAAAGCTCTAGCTGTTTCATAGCCAAAATTAGTTTCTTGAACTAAGTTTATATCGAGCAAATTAAAGTCATCCGTTATTTTAAATAACCTATCGACATCATTTGATACTTTAATATCAGTAGGTATCTCAATTTTCTTTTCTCGTGCTAATTGTAAAATTTCATTACGAGTTTTAAAATCCATTAATTGTTGACCTGTTTTACTTAAAGACATATAAGAACCTAATTCTTGTTGTAATAACTTTTTAAATATTTGTGCACGTTGAGCAACATCCGGGTCAGACATATCAATTATATGTGTTTGGTTTGGTAAAATATTATCACCTTCTCTAACAGGTCTTCCCACCATAGGCTCTGCAACATCACGCATCCATTTTTCTGCGTATACAGGGTCGTTCAATAGTTTTTTCCACGGAATAAACTCACCTTTTTCAAGTGTATGTTTATATATAGGTACATCCGTTTTACTATCTATTCGTAAATCGTTTTTTAGTTTTTCTATATTAGAATTTGTTAGTGTTTTTCTATCCAACGTATTTGACCCATCTTGTAAATTTGATGTTACACGAACAGATAATGGAGCACCTTCAAATTGCCCCCATTTAAATAGAAGTGAATCTTTATTATCAAATCTTACATGATAATCCCTAGCTAAATTTAATGCTTCATTATAAGCATCCATCTGTTCTTTATCAACCATTGAATCACTAACAGATTTTTCAATTTGAGAAACCATGTTGTCATAATTTAAACTTTGTATTTTTTCGTTTGCTAAAAAGGATTTTGATTTTAGTGTTACTAATGAAGAACGTAAATCCATTGCATCACTTGTTTTTAAATTAATAGATATTGGAATATTAGCCTCTCTAAATGCATCATAAATATCTAATTTAGTAATAGCATCAGAACCTATATTTTTATATTTTTCTGTTTGTCCTAGTGTATCACTAATCGCATTAAATATAGTATTAATATCTTTATTACTTAAATTTCCTTGTTTGTTAACAAGTATCTCCATTGCTTGTATCATTTCTTCTGTCTGCTCTGGTGCATTTTCCATAAAGCTAGCAAATGCAACACGAGATGTATCATCAGTAGTAAGAAATTTATTTAAAGAATCATCCGCCCCTTGCTCAAGAATACCCATCATCTTGTTATTAAAATGACCCGGAGGAAGTTTGTTAGCTAAATCACTAATTTTATCTCCTCTATTTCTATCAATAATACTTGATATTGCTCTGTATGAATCCGTTACATCAACAGTCTGTCCTCCAGTTAAATCGTCTAATTTATCATATGCGTCAGATACACCTTTTCTGTATGAAAGTGTCATTCCAACATAGTATTGTGAAGCAAAATAATCTTGTACAGTATATCCTTTAATATAATTACCTGAAAGTCCATTTAAATCTTTTGCAACAGCTTCCCAATGGGTTAATATTTTTTTATCCAACATTTCGAGCTGTTCTGCAGCAGTTTGTCTTATAGAATCACTTGTTCCATTATTTTTTAACTCTTCTAAAAGTCTAATGGATGCTTCAAATTTTAGATGCAATGCATCTGGATTATCTGCAATACTAATTCCATTTAAACTATCACTATAAATTCTTATTACTTGGTCAAATGCTTCTTTTCTATCTTCTAAATCAAGTCTCATACTTTCTAAGTTTCTTTGTATATCAGTTCCAAACTTAAATAACTCATCACTTGGATTCTGTGTACTACCTAGCACATCTTGTATTCGCTTATCAATTGAATCTAATAATGAAATTGATTGATTCATATTATCATTTGCTTTAATAATATCATCTGGTTTTATATTAGTAACTTTTATATTTATATTAGTTAATTCATCAATAGCATTTAATACAGATAGACCTGTCATCTCAGCTATTGTCATATTTAAATTTTCATGTTGCTCTTCTGGTAAACCTTTTTTTAAGTTTTCCATTACTTCTTGAGACTTTTGCATTCTTACTAAAATTTTTTGTCTATCTTTTATAGGTAAAATTTCAAGCATTTCAGCAAATCCTCTTAACTTACCAATTTCAGTTACAGTTAAAGAACGTATTTCACCAGTATTTTTATCTCTAATTGTAAGGTCACCTACATCACCAGTAAAAAATTTAGCTTTTAAATTTTTATCTGACCATATTTTTGCATCAGTAGGTAATAGATGTATACTTTCTAAACCATCAATTAGTTGTCCTACACGAAATATAGTTGATGCTGTAAGATTTTTTAAAGAAGAATGTATATTTGGTTCTAAAATAGCACCGGCTAATTCACCACCTAATGCTAGGCCATCACTTCCAGTTAAACTATACAGTGTACCGCCTACTGAAGATGCATACGCTTCATTTCGCACAACGCCTGTTGTATAATTATTAAGCCATTTTACTTTTAGTCCAGAAATTTGTGTTACCAACATTTCTTTTTGTTTTGCTAGGTTTCGCATTTTAACTACGTCACCTACTCTATCAGCCTCAATAATTTGTTTTTCTATTACCTTAACTTCATTTTCTAAAGCTGACTTTTCTATTTTTGTCATCTTTTTACTTGTTTTATCATAGCGTTTAACAACACTATTCATAAAGCGTTTTCCTCTTTTTGTGTCTATCCAAGTTTTTTTAATAGCATCCTGTTCCATGTATTTAACAAGAGCTTCATAAGGTGAGCCGTGTTTATGAGTATTTTTAGAAACATATTCTAATGCTTCATCGTAAGCTTTTGACCCTCTCATTAATCCAAAGCCTTTAAACAATACACTTTCAATTGCTACAACATATGGAATTGCTTCTGATGCAACTCTTGCTACTTGATAAGTAACAGGGCCTTCTTTAAATAAAAGATTCATCTGCTCATCTGTTAATTCTATACCTTCTCCAAATTTATCTTGAGTTGCATTAAATACTACAGACTTATAAAGATTTTTATAAGGTGCAATAAGGGGAATACGATTACGTAAGTCTTCCCAGTAGCGAGTTTTTTCTAAATTTGATATTGCTGCTACGTGTTCTTGTTGTGTATATTCTTCAAATGTAATTTCTCTATTTTCTAATGCTTTTAAATCAGCTTCTTTTTCTGTTGCTTTTTGCCACGCCCATATTCCTGCTCCTGCAATATCAGGAAAAAAGTCATAAAGATTACCTGCTAAATTTTGTACTTGTAATAGAAACGGAACATCACCATCTTCTGCAAACCACCCATCAGTAGCTTGAAATATTTTTTGTTGGTCTTCTTTACTTAATCCTGCACCTTCTAATTCTTTTGAAAATTCAAATTCTCTTTCTTGTTCAGATACACCTTTCCACCCCGGAATTGTTTTTGAGGTAGGGTCAACAAATCTTTTTGTTGCTGTCCATATTCGCCACTCATCATCAGGTACAGTTACAAGTGTACCATCGTTTTCATAGTACTGTCTTTTTGTATCAAATAATTCATTAACTTGCTCATCTACTTGAGTAGCAGAAAATCCTTCGGATGGATTTTCACGATAGTTATATAATTGTAATAGACGAGTATTATAATCATTTTCTGTATCTAAATAAATTGGTTTAACACCATTTTCATAACCTACCGGAACTTTACCCTCTAGGGCTTGTGACTCTTTATTAATTATATCATCTGTAAAGTAAAAAGATAGTTCACTAGGAACTACCTTATTTTTTTCTTCAGGAATTACTTCCTGCATTTGATTATTTAAATCATTCATATGCTATTGCCCTATAAGATTTGGATTTTGAATTGTTCTTCCTCCTAAACTTGTTAAGTCAGTAGGAAATTCACCTTCTGGTATTTTTGTAATATTTTGTGTTAGTTTTGATTTTTTACCTCTCTCTGATTGTTTATAATTATCAAACATTTCTTGTGTTAAAAAGTATGCTCCTCTATCTGGGTCAACAAACTCTACATATGGGTATCCATTTTTTTGAAATACAGAAAATTCAGGAACTCCATTTACAGTTTCAGCAGAATCCCAATTACCTATACCAATTGTTTGTGCCATATCCGATGTTAGTAAATCATCCATATCTTCTTGTTCACCATAAACTTTATCTTCTAGCTCTTGAGCTAATTTTTCTAAAGTATCTATACTCATAGCATCCATCATACCTACAACGTGTCTATGAGTTCTATATCCTTTTATATTATTTAAAGATTGATAATATGCTTTATTTGATATACCACTCATAAAAGTACGTATTGTTCCTAAAGAAGCTTTTACTTGGTCTGCATCAGCTATTCCTAAAATCGCATCCATATTTAAAGCTCTAAGCATATTGTCTACATCTTGGTCAGATATAGTACGACCACCACTACCACCTTGTAATGCCATAGACATTTGATAAGCTAGTGAAAATTTTAAGTACTGTATTTTTGCACTTTCTTCTGCTAACATTTGTGTTTCAGATATTTTACTTAGCCCATCTATAAATTTTTGTCTTGCACCGGCAGTCATATTTACTTCATTAGATTCTATTTTACCTAATAATAATTGTACACCTTCTGCTGTACTTTTAGCTTTTTCAAATAGTGAAGCGGCTGTCATTGGTAGTCCAAATAAACTATCATCTCGTAAACTATCTATACGAAGAATCATTTCATCTACTGTTCGTATTGCTGTACTTGCAGCTTCATATTGGTCATGTGCCGCTTTTACATCTACATCTTTTCCGGCTTCTTTTGGAGTAATAGCTGTTTTTATTACACCACCTATTGCTATTACCTCTCCTTGAGGTTGCACTTTATAAATAAAGTTATATAGGTGTTCAGCACCTTCACCATTAGGGCCTATAATTTCTTTTTCTTCTGCTTTTTCAAAAAGGTCAATATAAAATTGTTGATTAACAGAAGCATCCATAGGTAATTCTTGTAAATAATTAAGTTCTTCACCTAACTGTAATATATTAAAGGGTATATTTTCTTGTGTCATTACCATATAAAGAGATTCTCTATCTCTAAATGGACTCATATCACCACTAAATGATTGTTTTGTATTATTATGAGCTATTAAAGAATCTACATTTACTAGTAACTGTTCTTTTGTCTCAAAACCCGCTTGAGCAGCCCACTCATCAAAGTTAATAGGATTTGCCGATATTTTACTTCCATCCGTACTAAGAGCTACTGAATCAGCTTTAATACCTTCCTTTTTAAAATCTTCCTGTGCATTACTTTTAATAGAATCCATTACTTCATCAAAAACTGTATTAAGAATATCTAAATTAAATAAATTTTTATAGTCTTGCGTAAAGTCTATATAAGTTTTATTTGTATCATCGTATGATTTTAATTTTAATTGGCCTAAAGCTTGTTTAATATTTTGTTGTAATAGTTCTTGTGATTCTGGTGTTAGTTTTTCTATTTGTTCATTTGTTAAACTATCAAATTGTGATAGAGCACTAAATAATCTTTCATTTTCTGTATCTCCAACAAAATTTATTTTTAAATCATCTTCTTTTTTTAGTCCTCTATATGTAGTGACACCTGTTTCGGCATCCATCATTGCTTCATATTCATCTATTCTAATTTTTTCTTTGTTATAGCGAACTGTTTCATCATACTCAAGTTTATTTAAATCATATTCTTTTTCACTTAAACCCATTTTTTCCATAAACTCTTTTTTAGCTTGTTCAAACTCTTCTCCAGTTAACTCAAATTTATCTCTATTTAAATTATGTGTTTTAGTAAATGAATCTATTTTAAAATCTAATTCGTCTCTTTTTAAACTTCTATCAGCAATACTATTAGCTTTAGCATTGGCTACTTTTAATTTGTTTAAGTCATGTACATCTTCCTTTAAACTAAATTCTTTGTCAAATTTGCTGACTTCAAAATCAAATTCTTCTTGTTCTTTTTGTTGTTCAAGTGTCCATCTTCTTGTATCTTCTGCTGCTGCTGCAATTGATGCTTTTCTTGCTGCTTCTGTATCAAGTTCTTCACGAAACTGTTTTGAAGCCCCGCCCATAAAAGAAAATAACCCTGTTGCAAAACTCATTTTACGCTCCCTCCATATCTATAAAACCTTCTTCTTGCATTATTGGTTCTTGTTGTACTGGTTGTTCAACAAGCATAGCTGATTTTATTTTTCTAAATTCTTGTGGATTTTTTTCTTTCATAAGTTTAAATGTATCTGTTTTAGAAACCATATTGTTTTCTTCTTTTAATTCACTATTATCAAATGCTATAACAGGTACTTTATTCTTTATTGCTACACCTATAAAGTAAACAGCTAGAGCAGGTTTAATAAGCTCTGCTATGTCTGGCGACCACTCACCTTCTGTAAATCCACCTAATCCAATAGTATTTACTATTTCTTCAACAGTAACACCACCTGCCATTAGTCTTAAAAAATGTTCTTTTGTTTGTGGCTTTTCTACTTTTTCTATAACTGTTTGAATAGCTTCTTCAGGGTCAGTTATTCTAGGAGGTTTATCCCACGCCCATTGTTCTTGAGAATCAGTTAAAGAATGACCCGGTATAGGAAAATTAAAAGGGTCTTTTGATGCAGTTTCTGCTCCTTGCTTAAAATTACTTTTTGGGTCGTTAATATTATTTTCCATACTATATACTCATTTTCATAGATTTTGAAGAAGGTATACCTATTGTTACACCTCTAGGTGCTTCAGCGTATAAAGCACTACTATCAATTCTTCCATTATCATTTAAGTCTTGCATAAAATAAGCCATCATATTTAAAGAGTCATTTACGTGAGGATTTTTAAATCCCGGTACTTGTGCTCTAGATGATTGAAAAGTTCCTACAGTTTGCATTGGTACACCTGATGGAACATTATAACTTCTACTTCTCATGGCTTCAGCCATAGCTTTTGATTGAGCTTCATATCTAGCTTGTATTTCTGCTGCAGATTGGTCTCCTTCTTTACCTATTTGGCCTGCCATATGTTGTCCAAAACCTTTCACAAATTTACTAGCGGTAGGATATTTAGCTGACAGACTACCAACAAAACCTCTTAATCCTGTTCCTTTTGCATAAGGTACACCTGTCATAGCAGGTTGCCCAATAAAACTTTTAGCAGCACTTATTGCAGTTGGAGCATATTTATATCCTAAATAAGCTGTGGCTCCTATTGCTGCAATTTTACCTAAGTTACCTTTTAACTCATTAGGTATTATATCATCAAAAAAATCTCTTAATCCCATATAGTATCTCCTTATTTAAATACGTTAAATATACCTTTCATAACGCCACGACCTAACTCACCTAGCATAATATCTTTTGTTTGTGTTTCGTACATTGATTTATCAAATTTAGCTTCTTGGGCAAACATTGCTACTTGATGAGCACGAGCCTTTGCATTTTCAGCAGTTTGCATTAGCCAACTTGCTTCATCCCTATAGCGTTGCCATAAATTTCCTAAAGCTTGTTGATTAATTTGTAATAAATTTGATGCATTAATTCTATTTGTTTCGTTTTGTAAAGTTGTATTAGCAGTATTTATATTTCGTCTCCATTGAGCATTACTTTGTGCAATTTGTAGAGACATATTTTGATTAAATTTATCTCGTGAATCTTGTAGTTGTCCTACAAAACGAGCTTGAGCATTTGATTGGTCAGTATTAAATTGTTGTTGTGCTGCTACTCTATTTTTATTTGCATTATCTACTTGTGAACCCAGTTCTTTAAAAAACATATCAACTTCATTTTGTGTTTTTGCATTAAATTGTCTAGAAGCATTTGTTGCTGCTTGGTCTTTAAATAAAGCTTCTAATTTTCCTTGATAATCTAATTCATTTGTTTTTTGTTGATTTGTTAGATTAGCTAAATCTATAGAAAGAAAATTACGAGCATTATTTGTTGCTGCATTCATACGAGCATCTAGATTACTTCTATCCATCGCCGCATTAACCATAGCGTTTTGCATTGTAGCCGCTTGTTGGTTACTTAAATTTGTTAATTGCATTTGAGAGTATGTTTTTGCATCGGCTGCTGCAATAGGAATAGCTGATTCCATAATAGATTGTGTTATTGCTGCGGCTGCCATACTTGATTGACCCAAACCACGTTGAGCCATAATAGCATTAACTTTATTAACTGCGGGGGAAGCCCACGCCGGTAAATTTGTTCCACTACCAAGTGAACTAAATAATTGTGATAACTGATATCCTACTGTTGCCTTTTGGTCTACAGTTCCTGTAGCAGCAGATGCTTGAGAAGCTTGAGAAACAGCACCTTGTATATTACCTATAACAGCTTGTGAATTTAGTGTACCAGTTACGGCTGATGCTGTTGGTGTATTAGGTGTTGTATATCCAGTATAAGTTGCAACATTAGAAGATTGGGGTACAGAAACATTTAAATTTGTTGTAGGAGCTTGTGTTGTAGAAACACTAGGTGTTGTTCCTAAAGATTGTGTAGCTAGAATTTCATTGGTTTTTTCTGCTAATTGTGTTCCTGTAAGTTTAGTTCCTGTAGGAAGAGCAGGTGCAGTTGTTTCTAAACCCGCCTGTTGTTTCATTTCTTTTTGAACTTTTTCTTCAGTAGTAGGCGTTGTAGAAGTAGAAGAACTAGATGTAGTACCCCCTGTTTGCATTCTAATAGCACCACCTTTTTTTGCTTCTACTATAGGATTACCTTGATTATCAAAACCAACAACTGAGTATTTACTTCGTAAACCTTCCATAAATATTGAAAGTTCACCATCATCACCGCCAGATTTTATACGTTGATATGCACTATAAGCTCTATCCATTTCAGTTTGACCTTCCTTTCCGGGAAATGCTTGTTGTAAATTTGTTTTTTTCTCTTCTTGTTGTTGAGGTATTGCCATTTTTATTTATCCTTTTTATTTTTCTCCTTAAATAACTTTTCGCCTTCTAACTCTGCTTTTAATTTTTGTATTTCTTTTTCTTTAGATTCTAAAATAATTTCTAAGTGAGCAATACGAGTATAAGCAGCATTACGTTGTCTAGAAATTTTTTCATTTACTGCTTGCTGTAATTCTATATTTAATTCAGCTTGCGTTTTTTGTTTTAATTGTTGTTCAGTAGTCATAGTTTTTCCTTTTTTTACGACCACTCCCCTTTAATGTTTTACTTCTTATGGCTTAGTCCATATTGAATGTGTTAATTTTTTATAATTAACACTACTTTTATCTGCATTTCTTGCTAATAATTCATCATATTTAGATGAATCATAATTAGAAGGTATATCTCTTAAACTTTGTCGCCATGTCTTAATATTACTTGGCATTGTATAATCACTATTAGCCATGTAATCTGTTTCTTTTAATTTTTGTAATCGTATCTTTTTTATTTCTTTTAATTTTCTATTAGGAGCTTCATCAGCCCATGCCTTTTCTTCAGCATCTCTTGCTGTTTCTTCTTCGGCTGTAAACTGTACCTTTACTCCATCTATCATTTTATGTCTTGGCATTATTCCTCCTTACGATGCTTTTAATCCGTATAATTTAAAAGTTCCTGATTCAATATTACCAGATGAAAAATCAAAGTGAATACCATTAGCATCTTCTGAATTATCTTTAACTATTCCTGAACCAATCATAACTCTAATATCATGGTCTT
>VTLG01003602.1_pt1 | contig 22092 bp, 32 predicted proteins | sample 4694571 | NCBI WGS metagenome assembly VTLG01 (sample SAMN12604809, study PRJNA352737) | marine metagenome | biome: ENVO:00000447; feature: ENVO:00000209|ENVO:00000569|ENVO:01000036; material: ENVO:00002151; isolation source: viral sequences binned using virsorter ... | reverse complement strand
ACTAAAGGTAATCATCATTTCCTTACGTGATAGTCTACAGTGTTTTGCTGCTTTTGGCAAGTTCCACTTAGCAGAAAACAACATTTCCATTGCTTCTCTAGTTTCTATTCTCATTAATAGAATCTCTCATAATCATCACTAACTTGAACTTCAATAGTATCAAAGATCCTATTTAAGGATTGAGCAAAAACTCTATATCCTGTGGCAACATATACTTGACCCAATACAACTGATACTGTTGCTACACCCCAAAAGATATAATAAAATTTTGATTTAACTTGTGCCTTTTGCTTTTCTTTGGTTATCATTTTGTATTCTCCATTGTGTAATTAAAATGTTCAATTCAGAAATTCGCTCCTCTGCGATTTTGATTTTTTCTTCAAGATTAGTTTGCTTCATCTAAAGACCTACTTTTATTTTCATAGGATTAACTATCTCAACCTGTACAGGTTTACTAAGAATATCAGCAAGTTTCATATATGCTATAGCAGTGAATACTTGCGGTATGATAAAAGCAACCATTGCTACTACCCAAAAAACATAGTAGTAATTTTCCTTGTTCTGTGTTCTCATTTGAATTCACACTCCACCATGATTTCTGTAAGACATGCAAGCATATTTATTTCCTGATCAGCAACAAATGCTATTTGATATTGGTATTTCGCAATAACAAGTACGGCAGCAGGAATAGTGGAAGGCACAAGGGATTCGTATAAACTATCGTAGAGGCGACGCAATAAAACACTAGGATCATTGTCCAAGTTATTGACACACCATTTACGTACTTCCGAAAAGTTCTTCGCTTTGAGGTTTTTAATGAGATCATTTACCTTAACATCACTAAAGTGAGCTAGTATTCCACTATCTATCTTGCCTCCCACCGAGTATCTTTGACACTCATTGAGAACCCTACGCCAATCGGGAAAGTGCTTGTTGATAAGTTCGGCAAGTACTTTTTTATCAGCCTCAACCCGTTCTTGCTCCAGTATGTAGTTAATTCTAGAGAAAAACTTGGCAGCGATTCCTTGTTTTTCTTTTCCATTTACAGAAAACTCAATGACAGCACAGCGACTGTGGAGTGGTTCGATGATTTTATTCTTATAGTTGCAGGTGAATATGAATCTACAGTTTCCTGAGAACTCCTCAATAGACGCTCTAAGGAGGAGCTGTACGTCGGGAGTGGTATTGTCTGCTTCATCAATGATGATGACCTTGTGCTTTGACTCGCTCGTAAGAGAGACTGTCGAAGCGAAGTTCTTGGCATTATTCCTGACAGTATCGAGAAACCTACCTTCATCGGATCCGTTAATGACATAGTAATCTGCTCCTAACTGTTTACATAAACATTTAGCAACCGTGGTCTTTCCAATACCTGGAGGACCAGATAAAAGCATATTAGGAATCTCACCTTGAGATAAAAAATCCTGAAAAGTCTTTTTAATATTTTCAGGTAGAATGCAGTCTTCAATTGTCTGGGGTCGATATTTTTCAACCCAAATAAAATCACTCATGATAACTATTGTATATTGAACGAAATTATTATTCGTTCCTCGTCACTGTAATGTGGGGGAGCCATATGTGTAAGGCTAGCAGGAAATATTACTAAATCTCCCTCATCCACTCTAAGTAATCTATTCTCTTTAAATCCCAAATGATTACCAAAAGGAGAAAAGAAATGTGTACTAGGATGAACTTCAGGATTCATTTTAGCATATAAAACACATGACCAACCAATTGATCCATGATCATGTGGTGGATGATAATCACCTCTATTATACTTTTGACACCAAGGACCTGCAATTTGAGTAAATTTATATGGTCCATTATTATCACCAAACAATGAACCATTACCAAGTTGCTCAATATACTCTTGATATTTTGTCACATACTTACTCATTATTTCAAGAAATTCATCTCTATATGGTGGATATTCACCTTTGGTAATATAAGTAAAGTAATCAGTGAATGAAATACTTTCATCACCATATCCCTTTGTCATATAAGAAAGAATACGATCTTTATGTTCAGACCATTCCTCCACATGAACTTTATGAATATCTATAGAAAATAAAGGAATATTCTCAAACATCATTCAAATGTTGAATCTGGTTCTAAAGCAATATAATAAGTTAAGTTAAATTGACTATTAGTAAAGCGAGAAAGTAGTTTAGAAGAAACAACAACATCGTAAGCACCAGGAATAATTTTAATATTCTCAACTTTAAAATTATATGAGAAGACTTTATCAGTCTCACCAACAACTATAGAGTATTCATTAGAAGTATCATTCTTCTTATCACGAACAACAAGTTTAACAACACCTGCTTCACCAACTGCTGATAAATCAGGTAACTGATATATTGCTGCTGCCTTAAGCAATTTTTCTAAAGAAGTACTTTCTAACTGAAAATGTACATCTTCTGTAGGAAGAGTAATAGCTTTATCTGGTGGAGAGATAATAACAGCAGGATCAGCATAAAAATACTTAACTCTACGCTTTCCTTCTCGAATATTGAGATGAGATTCTTCACTAAAATCCAATTCAGGATCTTGATGTAAACTTAAACCATTAAGAAACTGATTCAAATCATAAACACCAAATTCACGAGAGAACTCCTCATCAATATCAGCCTCTGCTAAAATATTTTTAGCAACGGACATTGTACGAAGTTGTGTTCCTTGTTTTACAAGAATCGAATTATTGATTCCAGCAAAATTCTTAAGAACAGTTAAAGTTTTATCAGAAAGTTTCATAACCACGAGTAGTTGTCTCTTTTAATTGCCCACTGAAGTGATAGAGTAGGAGTGAATAGTGTAGTGCTTTTAGTATATCACGTTTTGCTTGTCCCTTCTTATCATAGCGACTTAGATACTTGATTGCGTTAGAACGACAGAATGATTCAGCATCTCCTACAGATTCAATAAGGTCAAGTGTTTGGACATTGTTTTCTTTGGAAGTATAATGTCCACCATATGTTGTGGAGATATAATCCTGAAGAGCCTTAATAGACTCATCTTCTTTGTATTTTCTGGGGCAATCCTTTTCTATTCCAGGTGTTGGAGTATCAGGCATGTTAAATTGAACAGTATCATTATCCCCAGTATAATGAGGATAATTTGACATATCAATACTTACTTCACTATAGTTAGTAGTATCAACCATATATGAAGCAGTAGGATATGCGTCTGTACCTATTCCAATGAAAGTATGATCCATTGAGTTTTCTGCATCTAATATATTCCAAGTACTATAATCAGGAACATCTATATTAATAGTATCATTAAGATTAGCAGATGTAATTATAGGATCATTCCAATCACTATCTTCTGAATCGGATTTTGGTTTTGGATCGTATTCATCACTCTCTTGTGGGGTGATTTTATTATCTTCAGTCATCGCATCATCTCCATAAAGTTCATCGTAAAGTAAGCTCCAAGCATTAACCATAGCAGAATAAAAAATCTTTTACAAAGGATTCAGATTTCTCCTCACCAAACTTTGTTTTTAAGTATCCTCTTACAGGATCTAACCTAGTCATATAAGCATCAAAATCCTTATAGACTGTAGTATCTTTACCTGTTGGTTTCTCCAATTCTAACATATTTTTGTACTTAGTCAAGTAGTCTTTAAATGTTGATAAATAAGCATTTACTTCTTCTGGTTTACAATATCTTACAAAGATATTCTTGGAAAAGTGATTACCCATCTCAAAAAATCTATACTTACCATCATCTTCAGGTAATCCATCTACTGAAAATAGATAGTTCTCCCTTGGATGCTGAAAGTCAAATACTATAATAACCTTCCTATCAGTAAACTTCATTAAATCCATTCCAAAACAAGGCAGATCTGCCCCTGTATTGGGATAGAGTATGGTATTGTATATGTCGGCATTGGGATCGGTTATGTGTGCTTCTCTTGCCTTAATGAAGTGTCTACCTTCACGAATGTTAGCTAGTAGTTTAGCATCCTTTCCTTCCCACCTTGCCCACTCTTCTACTACCCATAAATCAGGAAAAGTTTCTTCAAGTGCCGTAATGTAATCTTGCCAAATAGTCATTGCTCTATTAAAAATTTTGGTTTATCTGGTAAATTAAAACTCATAGTTATTCTTTCCACATCAGAAGCATATGGATAAACAGTGTGTTTAAGAAACGCAGGAAATAAAAATATCATTCCAGTTCTGGGTGTTACAACAAAACTAGTACTACAATCATATACAAACTCAAGACAACCATTTGTCTTATGTCCAAACTGACTTTGATCTCTTTCATCTTTTATTTGATCTGGAATATCAATAAAAATAATAGCACTAACCTCACCATGATGTTCATGTAATGGATTATATTCATTACTTTTCATGAAATTAACCCAAGGTTCTGGGAGATCATATTGAATTGGAAATTTTTCTGGATTTTTTTCAAACCCATCTATAACTCTATTAATCTCAGAATATTGATTAGATTGAGTTGTAGGTTCATGATATAAAGATAACTCTTGAGATCTTTTTAAATTTGATATAGAAAAATTTTTTATATGCTCATTAAGAAAACTCTTTAGTTTATCATTATCATACAAAGCACCTCTTTGACAATTAATTTGCCCAACAAGTTTTGTTTTGTAGTTATCACCATATCTTCTTGATTTCTTTAAACCATCAAGAAGATAGTTATGAAATTCCTCTGATATATTATTTTGATATATCAGAGGACCCCAAGGAGAAACTAGTCTCATTATTCACCCTCACTAGGTAGTACGAAATCCTCATCCACTTTATCATACAATTCTAAAAATGACTGTTTTGTTTCATCATCGAAACGATTAATACAGACTTTTATTGCCTTTGATTTATCATTAAAAATAGAATAGGCACGTAGAATGTGAACAAGACGACGAGTACTGATTAATTCATCTATTCCACCATCATAGAATGTTTTACGAATAATGTCAGCCCAATCAACCAATTTACCCATGAATTTATTATCTGTGACATTTAATTCATTTGCTACAGCTTTTAATATTTTAGTTTCTATAGATGGTGATGGATAATCCTGTTCAAATGTTACAGGAAATCTCTCTAAGAAAGCTTCATTAAGCACGTTAGTTCCAATAAATCTTCCGTCGTCTGAACCCTTACCTTTAGTATTTGCTGTGGCGATGACATTGAATCCTTCTGCTGGTTCAATGAACTTTCCAATCTTTTTAAGGAAAATTCCTTTACCTTCAAGAATTGGTTGGAGGCAGAGGATTTTGTTTGAGGCAAGGTCGATCTCATCAAGGAGCAAGATAGATCCTCGCTGGAGAGCTTCAATAACTGGTCCGTTGTGCCAAACGGTTGCACCGTTAACAAGACGGAACCCACCAATGAGATCATCTTCATCTGTTTCAATTGTAATGTTTACACGAATAAGTTCTCTACCTAATTGAGCACATGCTTGCTCTACACTAAAGGTCTTACCATTACCTGATAAACCTGTAATGAAAGTAGGATAGAATTGTTTTGTTTGTAAGATCTTTTTAATATCAGTAAAAGGACCAAACTTAACAAAGGTATCATCCTTTTCAGGAACTAAATTTTGCTGAACATGAGGTTCTACAGAAGGAGCACTAAAAGATTTCTCAATATTCTCAACTGCTTTAGTGGTTACTTCAAGATTCCACTTACCTGGTTTTACTCTATATTCCTTTAATTTCTTAGTGACGGTAGCATACGCAATGTCATTAGCAGCAGCAAATCCACGTACATCTGCTGCGGTGAACTCTGATCCATATGAACTCCTTAATCCATCAACAATTTGATCTTTAGTCATCTTGATTTCAAATGCCATGATGTAGTAGTGCTTTATTTAGATGAACCTATTATAAACAAAAAAAGGGGGTCTTACGACCCCCATTATGCCAGTTTATATACTGTCACATCATTTTGTTTTTTCAATCTGTTCTTTAAGTTGCTCCACTAATTTTGGTTGAGATAATCTTCTATCCAACTCAATACCAACAGTTCTACCAATTTCCTCTAATTTAATTTTAGACATCCATCTTAACTCAGAAATAGGTGGTATATCTACAGCAGTAGTTGGAACCTCTGGAGCTATAGCGACAGGCATATCATCTAAAGGATTCTCATACACAGGAGGTGTAGGAGGTGCTACAGGTGCTACATCAGGTGCTGGTGAAACAGGAGGAGCAGTAGTTCCAGCAACTCCAGATTCATGTGTTGTTGTAGGCAACCCAGCTGCCTCAGAATACTTACTCATTTTTCTGACTCAATTCTTTTAGTTATTTATTATTTTCAGAAGACTCAGTAGGAGGAGTGGTCTCAACAGCAGGTTCCTCAGTCTTAGGTTCTTCTTTTGGTGCATGAACCTTAGCATATGCGTTCATCAATCCTTCTGCTTCTTGAGGGGTTAATCTTGGCATTATCATTAATATAAAGTATCTTTATTTATACCACCAATTCAACAAATTCATTTAAAATCTTTTTATTCATTTTCTTTCCTTTTAAACTTTTGAAAAATGCTCTTTTTATTTGTGTTTTTGTAGCATTAGTATCAACTTCAAACTCATCATCAGATGATAAAGAATTTGCAGACATTCCAAAGTAACTATCATATCCAGAAGATTTTATACTAAATGATTTAGTTTTTTTCCAAGATGCAGTTGCCTGTTCAAAATCCTTTCCCGAATATCCACAATAATTACGGATAAAATAACCAGCATCTCTATTAGCAAGTAAACGAATACCAACAAAATTCATATCACTAAACTTATCTTTTAAATTTTTAAGTAAAACGCTAGTCATAGTAGTCCAATGTTGATCCATCTTATAAACATTACCAGTTTTTCTATCTCTTAAAAGAGTATTATGTCCCATATAATTTGTTCCTAGATATGGTTCAGATTCCCAATGTCTCTGTACTTCTCTATGATAACGTAATGGATGTGCTTCACCGTCCGTAAGAATTACACATTGTACTTTTTGTAATTGGTGATTTTTCTTAAATTTAGGAAGAATCTGATGAAGACACACTATTGCTTCATTTAAAGGTGTTCCTGAAAGATTCATTCCAATTGGAACACTGTATTGTGTCCAACTATTTCTATTAAATGTTTTAACACATCTAAAAATATTCTTCATTTGAATATCCAATTCTTTTCCATTTACACTACTAGTAAACAAATTCATTAGAGAAAAATTATCTTGTAATGCTGCTAATCCTGACTTTGGTTCATATGAAAATTGAACATTGGAAACGCCTTCTTCACTATAATTTGGAAAGCATTGTGTAAAGGCATATACATCAAATGGTATAGAAACTTTTCTACAGAACCAAATAAGATTATAAAGTTGCTTAATGGTATCTTCCATTACATCTGACATTGATCCAGACCAATCAAGAAGAAATACTAATCCATGATTTTTTCCATCAGGAACTACATTTATCTTTTTAAAAAGATCTTCATTAAATTTATAAGTATGGAGTTTAGATGTATTAAGAACACCTGTTTTTGCTACTGTAGAACGAGAATATGAATCAGCAGCTTTCTTACATTCAAATTCTTTAACCAAATAACTTACTTCTTTTTGTGCTGACTTTTTAAACTTAGCATACTGAAGATCAATATCAGTAAATATTGTCATATTCTCCAATTCTTCTTCAGTTAAATCATATCTGTATGGTTTTTTATCTTTATATCCTTCCCAATTCTCATGACATAAATCATGTATTACTTTATTAGAAATAATAACCTTATCTAAATTAATTTGAGGCAATTCAACATAATGATTCTCAATACCACCCTCTTCAATTAAACTATTAATACCTTCAGCAAGTGATTCAACAGTCTCTGCTTTTGGATCAACATGTTCAAGTTGCTGCTGTAATTCTTCTATTGTTGGTTGAATAGGTGCTTGATTTTGATAATCCACATCAATTTCATCACCTTCTTCAACTTTACCATCTTCATCATCTTCATCATATTCAGTACCATCGTCACCTAATTCTGGACGACCAGATCCCTCAATATCAATACCCATATTTTCCTCAGATTCTACTTCTTTTATCTGCTGCTTTATATCTTCCTCCATTTCACCCTTACAGTAGTTGTAAAGATCTTCAGCAACATCCAAAACCTGTTCAAAAGTCTCACATCTCTTAACCCTTTCAAGATATACACTTTCTTCTAAAGTAAAATCAATATCTACATAATTACCAATTTTAAAATATAAATTAATTTTATCGGCAAGATTAAGTTTTGAGATATCCTTTCCTTCTACTTCAAAGAAATCATTATCATGCAATTCTAAGTATCCATTATAAAAAGTTTTAGGTATTCCAGCATACCTACGCTTCATTAACTTTTCAATTCTTGCGTCTTCTACTATATTAACAAAATCAAATCCTATTTTACGATCCTTAAACCAATCAATATCTGGAGTATAAAGAGCATGTCCAACCTCATGAGCAACAAGAGAATCATATACATTATTACTTGCCTTCTCCCACATAGGCAAAGTTAAAACTCTTGTCTGTACATTAAACTGAGCAGTCTCAACTTTTCTATGCTCTACTATTAGATCTTCAGTAGCAAGTAGTTTAGCAAGTTGTGATTTGATTTCGTGCTTTACTGTCATGGATCTGTTTGCTTGATGTACCTATAATACTAGAAAACCGCCTCTGTGGGCGGTTGAGTAGACGGTTTATCAACTGTCCACGCCTTGCTTTCGCTTGGCGTAGTGCTTGTGGTTTAAGTTTTCGTTTGGCATCTTTCTTAGAATGATGCTGCCAGTTTGGAGTGTTCATTACCACCATAATCGTTTTTGAACCTTGTCACCTATTTCTGGAAGACCAGTTATAGCATTCTGTAGTTTACTCAAATCTCTTTTCAATTCAGCCACTTCTCTTTTAAGAGACTGGATTTCTTCACGATCTGTCATAATTTATTCTTTGACTGCAGTTACATCCCAATTAGAATCAGTTTTCTTTGTCCAAATATATGGAGTATCTTCCTTTGCCTTTGCTTGTGACGTATAGGTTTTTCTACTCTCAAAAATTTGAGTCCACCTATTATCACCTTTATAATAAGTGTCTCCACCAATCATACTTGTTTTTTTAATGTGCCAAGCCATGTTAATAGTTTTTAAATATTTATTAAGTTGCCATTCGAGAGAAACCCTTAATCTTCTCAAACCTAATTACACTCTCAAACTTATCATGGAGTTCTGTCTTATGAGATATAACAAATACATTAGCATCCTTAATTACAAAACGAATGATTTTAAGAAATTCATCTGTTCCCATACCATCCAAAGAACTATCAAACACTTCATCCATAATTAACAGATTAGTATTCACAGAGTTCTTAACCCTAGCAACTTCTCTCCAAGTGAATAAAAGTGCGAGATCAATTCTCATCTTCTCCCCTTCAGAAAAAGAAGGATAAGAAAACTTCTCATGAATTGGAGATTCAATCGATTCATTAAACTCTTCATCAAGTTTGAAATTGATATAGAAGTCCATCATCTGCAAGAAACGATTTACTTGCTGATTAATAAGAGGTAAGTACTTCTTAATTATTTTTGTCTTTACTCCATCATCCTTTAATAAAGAATACGCAACGTCATGATGCGTAATCTCTGTTCTCTTTGATGATATATTTTCAAAAATGTTCTGGAGATTTTCGTTAAACTCTGCTAATTTTCTTTGCTCAGTATTTCTGTTTGCATGCTGATCGGTAAGTCTCTGAATTTCCGATTCCAAATCCCTGATCTGTCGCTGACATCCAGAGATGAGAGTATGGTTTTTAGAAATGCCATTGTTGAGTTTAGTAATCTCCTTTGATAGTTTGGTGAACTGATGCTCTCGTTCCTCTTCTTTTTGAATTGCGTCTTCCAGTTCCCTGTAACCAGTTTGCAACTCCTTTGCTTTAGTTTGAGCATCAGTAATTCTATTTACACGGAACTCTTCTTCTATATCCTGAGTACATGTAGGACATACCGTATTCTCTGTGAAAAACTTATGCTCTTTAGTAAGGGTTGCTACCTTATTGGACATTTTACCCTTAAGTGTGTTTAGTTTTTTTAACTTACCTTTAACATTAGAAAGTTCTTCAAGATCTTTAGTACACATCTCAACATCTTTTATAAGACATTCTGTTTCATCAGATGTCTCTAGTATTTCACCTTCTAACAAATTTATCTTACCTTCTTTTTCTTCTACCCTTTGCTTACCTTGACTCTCCAATTCATCAATAAAGTTCTTTTGCATTTCAACTTTATCCTTTATATTATCCTTACTCAACTCTAAAGTTTTTATTTCATCCTTCTTAGTTTTAAGTTGCTCTTTTAATATAGAGTTCATTGCGGAAAATATACGAATATCTAAAAGATCTTCAATAACTTCTCTCCTATTAGTTCCTGATAACTGCATGAAAGGAACAAAGGCACTACTACCAAGAATTACAATCTGAGTAAATGACTTATAATTTAATTTTAAAATACCTTCCTCAAGAATCTTCTGCATAGCACGATCATCAGACTGCTTATGCATGGGATCACCATCCACAACTATGTCAAACTTATTTGGTCTTATACCTCTTCTAACCAGATATTGTCTAGCGTTAAGTTCAAATTCAACTTCTACAATACAATCCTTTTCATTTGTAGTATTTACCAACTGACTCTTATTGATCTTACGAAATGGTTTATTGAACAAACTAAAAGTAAGGGCATCAAGAACTGTTGACTTTCCAGTACCATTAGTACCAACAATTAAGTTGGTAGAATTTTTCTGAAAGTCAATCTCACTAAACTGATTTCCAGTGGAAAGAAAATTTTTCCATCGAACTCGTTTAAATATTATCATTCTTTAGGAGGAAATACTATATCGTTAGGTGTAATTACAGCATATTTGTAATTATACCTCTTACAAGTCATTATGGCAAGGTTATCATCTATTTCTATAACATCCATCTCAGTATCTCCTTTATCCTCTAATTGCATAGCATATCTTTCAGCATCATCCTCACTCTGAAATAAAAACAATACTTTTTCCCCATAACTATTATGGACAGCATAAGCACCATCATTCTTACTATTTTTCAATGCAAGGAGAAACATCACTCAACCTCACAAGCCTCTACATATACTCTTTGTAAAATACTTTTAACTATATCTTTACTACAATCAAAATCAGAATCGTCAATATACCTATTCAAAAGACTAATAGTATTTTCATCTTCCTCAGCTTCAAAATCTTCAGTCTCTTGAATAACAAAATTTTCTATAATTTGTATATCATGTATTCCAGAAGAGTATAATTTATCTATAAATTTTTCAAACTTTTTTTGATCAGTTTTCTGCCTTACAATAACCTTAACAATTTTATTTTTTAATTCTCTTGTATCAAATAACTTATAATTATGATCCTGATAATAAAGATTATAAAACAAACGATATGGATTATTAACAGGTGTGTGCTCTAAGGTTTCTGTATCAAAGATATGAAAACCTCTAGTTTGACCTACATCATTCCAAAACATTTCATATGGATTACCTAAGTAAAATATCTTTCCATTATCAGATCTTTGATGATAATGACCAGAATAAACTTTTTCAAATTTATTAAAAGGTTTAGTATCCATACCATGCTCCATAGTATGACCAGGAGTAGCCATAAAACCATTCAACTCAAGATGTCCCATTGCAACTTTACATTTAGACTTCTTGATATTATATAAAGTAGATTCTTTATTCTCTTGATTAATCCAAGGTACAAGTAAAATATCTAATCCATCAATTTTTATTTCTTTTAGTTCTGAATAAACAGTTATATTATCATACTCAGTTAACAGCAGATCAATTGTGTTTACATCATTAGTATCCTTATAATATGCTGTATGATTACCAACAATACTATGAAGTGTTATTCCCATATCTTGGAGTTTATCAAAGTAAACTCTTTTAGACCATTCTAAAGAAGCAAGATCTATATTCCTTCTATTATCGAAGGTATCACCCATATCAATAACAGTATCGATTTGATGCTCTTCGATATAGGGAAAGAAAACATTATTGTAAAACTTTTCAAAATAATCATTTATATATTGTGCTCCCTTACGAGCACCAAAATGTTGATCCGTTATTATCGCTAACTTCATCTATTACCAGACTTGTATTGAATATTATCTTTAATAGTATTATAATCTGAACTACTATTAGAAAGAAGACTATCATCAACCATCATCACTTCATCATAACCAGTCTTCTCAATTATCTTTGTTTTAATTTCTAGTTGCTTCTTCTCTTTCTGAATCCTTCTTAGAAAAGCATAATGAATAATCTGAGTAAAATACGCAAATGGATTCCTAGATTTTGCTGGATCAAAATTATGAATGTACTGAACACAGTTCTCTATACCATCAGAGATCATATCATCTCTAAACATATAGTTTACAAAGTTTGGTTTATATGAAAGGTGTGTAGCAATCTTTAAAAAACACTCACCAAGATAATTACTAATTCTAGGTTTAGGTAAATCCTTGGTTTTTGCTACAGCAACTTCAGCACGATAATCTATTAACGCTGCTAAGAGTTCTTTGTTATTTACATAATGCTCTGATTTCTTCTTAGCCATAACATTAATATATCCTTATTAATAATTGTTTATATTATAACATTATTTACCCGACTTGACAAGGCAGAACAATACCAGTACAATAACTCTGTAAGGGTTGGAAGGGAGACACTAAGTTTCTTTAGAATTATCTAAGTTAATATTGTATATCTCTTCAAGTTTCTTACGAGCTTCCTCTACAGTACTTATTAATCCTAAATTAGGATTTAATTTAACTCTATTATCAAATTCCATATCTAGATTATCGTCATTTAAATATCGTTCATAAAAATCAATCATTTGTTTATCAGATACTTCTGTCATAGTAATAATTTTATCGTACTTAATTATAAATATATCATCATTTGGTAATTCCAACCAGGGTTTTACTTTTACATATTGTCCTGTAGGATTCTGCAATACTTTCATTATAACTGGACTCTGTACCATAATAATTGGATCCCCATCGTTTTCATCAATGGAGATCATGGCAAATATTTCTTCACCAGTTACTAATTTTATTACTCCGTGAAATTCTTCTCCCATTATGTTTTAAGTGGTATATTTACTATATCATAATTAAAGTTTTCTTCATTATAAACTTTAATTCTTTCAATTAAATGATTTAGAGTATAATTTTTTCTAGACTTAGTACTGATATCATCGGCAATATCATATAAAGTTGCTTTTACTTTTCCGTTTCCTTTTCTTAAGACCCTGCCGATGGACTGGAGATTCCTAATCCTGGACTTGGAGGGACTGGCGAAGATGACGTTGTGCAACCGCTTAATGTTAATCCCAGTACTGAAAGTACCATAACTGGCAACAATAATAGCGTTGTCTTGTTGTTCTGTAATTTCACGGATCTTCTCCCTGTCTTCTGTTGGTACTCCACCATGAACAAAGAAGACATGCCTCTGCTCTAGTGTATTACTATTTATCATTTCGTAAAGGGGTTCACCGTGTGCTTCTACCCTTGCAAATAAGATAAGAGTATTACCTTTAAGATCTAAAGCAAGGTTGCGAATTAATCTATTTCTCTTTTCATGAGTAATAATATACTGAACTTCTTCTTCAAAATTTTCAAATTTATTTGGTGGGTGTTTCAATAGAAGCACGTTAATATCCAACGTCGCTACATGACCCTTCTTCATGAGCTCGTCTGTTTTAATAATTTTATAAGAAGGTCCAAACAAACCTTCTAGTACCCACTTATGAGTTTCTGATCCATCTAAAGTTCCTGTAAAACCAAAACGATACTTAGCATTACCCAACTTAGTCATAATGGCAACAAGAGATTTGGATTTAAATTGATGTGCTTCATCACCAACTACTACATCAAATCTTTCAAAATACTTTCTTGGTAGTTTGTATATGGATTGCCAAGTAGTAATAATAACTTGCGAATCAGTTTCTCTTTCTCTACCAGCATAAATTTTATGACAGTATGATCCTACATCCCATCCATAATCAGCAAAGTCTTTATACATCTGCTCTACAAGGGATGTTGTAGGTACTACAATCAGTGTATTCTTCTTATTCTCAACAAAATACCTAATGATAGAATATATCATTAAAGACTTTCCTGAAGCAGTTGGAGATACTAATAACTTTCTATTATTTCTAAGAGCATCATAAACACCATCAATTTGATAATCTCTAGGTTTATGCTTAGAGATAGCAGTCATATAATCTTTTACACCTTCCTTAGAGATCTTATCATTTACTTCAAAAGGAAGACCATAATACTTACTCTCTACAAATTCGTAAGTATATCCATGATCCTTACAAAACTGTACTATTCTATCTAACAATCCAATATAAACTTCACCACTCTGAGTATTGAATAACCTTATCTTACCGTCCCAATATTTCTTTTGGTACGTGGGCATAAACTTAGCACCAGGTACCTCAAAAGTAAACTGATCCGCAAGTTCATAATACACATGCGGTTCTGCATCTACTTTTAAATAGACTTCATTCTTTTTTGATATAATCAAATGACTCATAATCCTATACCAATGTAGGATTATTTAGAGTCTTATTTTTTAGGTAGAAAACTCATCTTTAGGAAGATTTTTTAATGCAGCATCTACAGCATCTTTTGGTGATGTTCTTTCCTTTTCAAATTTTCTAGTCTTTCTTGCTAAAACGTTACCCTTGTAACTTACACCAACATCATATTCGGATGGTTTATTTTTACCAAAATCCACTCTACCAGTTAAAGCTAAACCTTTGGTATAATCATGCCCATCACCATAGACAGGTCTACTAGTAGAATCCTCACTAAATTGCTCAAAAGATTTCATTATTTACCTATTTCCCATGAGAATACTAGTAACTAATGCTCTAGTTCCCCATTTTTTAACTTGATTCCATAAAGCACTAGTTGCTACTGTGCCAGCAGTTCCAGATACTATATTACCAACTTCAGTTTCCTTCGCTCTTGGATCTTTCTTTTGTGCATTTTTTACATACTTACCGTAAAGGTAATTACCAGCACTCCATCCAGCCAAATTTTTTGCAAGTCCTGCAGCACCACCCCAACTAGGTCTTAAATTTGCCTTTGCCCAATCTTTAATACCTTCATCAATATATTGATTAGATTCTTTAAATTGTTTATAGGATTTCATTAAACTATCCTACAATAGTATCAAACCAATCTTGACTCATACCAGAGATAATCTTATCTGCTGCTTCTTCATCTACAGCATACTTTTCTTCAATAAGATGTCCAACAACCTTCTTGTAGTTCTCGTGGATTTTCTTACTTTCTTTTGGAGTAGGTTTCATCTTCTAATATTAGATCTACTCATATATTTATAATTTACATTCCTGCTTGGAACTTATTCCATTCAATTGCGTTCTTAATTTGAAAAGTCCTATTAGAAACATTTTTAATAATTTCTTCTAAAAACTTTAATGAAGTATCATAATATCTTATTTTAAGATCAATCTTTTGAACCTTTTCATCCGCATCCATATATCTTTGTATAGCATCTTTTTCTCTTACCTTATATCCAAAAGGTTCCTCAATATAAACTTCTGCTGGTGCTTTACCAGTATAATAATTATGCCTTTCTAATCTAATTTTATTGTATTGTTCTCTTGCTTTTTCACGCAACAAAGTAATGGTATTATAAACTGTATAATACTTTGCGTGTAATTGGGGAATCTTCAGTGATTCATCATGTAGATTATCAGGATCAATGACAGCATCACGCTCCCACATCTCCTGAATTTTGTCAAGGTTCATAAACTACTTGTAAGATCGTATACTGTATATTTGAAAGTTGCTTGTGCGGTAAAATATTGTACATCACTAGTTGTAGCATCAAAATCCAATGATGTCAATGATACTGGAAATAAATCCTTAAATTTAACTCTAGATATTTCTCTATAATTACTATTCAATATTCTAAGTGTACCATCACAGAATGCTTCAGTTAAATCTCTTTGATCTGCACTATCGGTTGTTATATCTTTAAACTGCTTTGTTGTTTCTGGAAAACCTAGACCAACTAACCAATTATACACTGCTAGATAATTTTCCATATTTTCATCAACTAAAAATTTTAATGTAAAATCACCAAAGGTTAATTTTTCACCAGGTACATCAATATCTTTTAAGTATGTTGGTTGTGTAGCAGTTGCCAAAGTTAACTGTGGTATTATAGCACTATTTGAGAAAAAATCAACTTTAGGATATTTTGCAAGATTGAACTTGAAAGCTACCGATGAAAGGAAGTTTCTATTTTCTATCTGTGTGGCAAATGCTGTAGGAGACATTATCGTTTTTTATCTATTTAGAGTCATCTTACAGTTAAGTTGAATGAAATTGCTATTCTATCTTCATTAGTTTTATTTGGTAAAACCATATGATCAAGAAATGATGGAAATATATACATCAAACCTTCTTTAGGAAATCTATATTCCCATTCTAATCCACCATTATATCTAGAATGTATAAAAGTATTTCCATTAATTGCTGGTCTTGGATCTCTAAATGCTATATTACCAACATCACCATCAGGAACTTTGACATAATATACTCCAGATAAATCTACTCTCAAAGTATCTGTAGAAAATAAATGATTATGTAATTGATTGAAATCTCCTTTATTATTGATCATTGCCCAAGAATCGATAGAAACCAACTCAGTTATGTTCAATGGTAGTATCGGTAATATGTATCTTAAATTATCAAATACTTCATCAAATACTTCAGCACCATCATTTTCATTTCTAAACTTACTATGCCAACCTCCCATATTGGAAACTGACATACCTTCTTTATCATCTTCTTTTAGTTGATATATTATATCTGTCAACTTATTATTATCAACATCATCCAATTGTATTTCAAATATTGGTGTATTAAATAAAAATTGATGGGATATATTATACTTATCACCATTTATAATCTTTGGTGGTATATTCATTGTAATATTAAATTAAAAGATATAGAAATTCTATCTTCATCAGTACTGTTCGGAAGAACTTCATGTTCTAATGCAGAGGGAAATATAAACATAGTTCCTTCTATTGGCATTCTTTGGGTATCCCATACTGTATGATATCTAGACATATAATAATAGTTTCCATAAGATATTGCTTGTCTTGGATCAAAAAATCTTATTTTACCACAATCATCTTTTTTAGGAACACTGATCTTTTGATTGTTAATACCTATAAAGTGTTCCTTTTCTTCTGTTTCTACTTCTTTAGGAACTTTAACATAATAAACACCAGAAAAATCTGAGTTTATATGATGATGTCTCTTATGAGTATTATTACGACGATTTAAATTAAACCAAATATTCATTTCTTGAATACCAGTTATACTTGGAGTGAATGGTAAATCTGGTAAGATATATTGAAACTTAGATGTTAATGGTTCAAAATATTTAAAGTTTTCGTCATTGAAACCATAAAAATTACTATGCCATCCACCAGAATTTGATACCTTTATACCTTTATCTTCTGCATAAAGTTCATAAGCGTTTTCAGTTAAGATATTATTATCAACATCATCTAATTCTATTTGAAATAATGCTGTGGGAAAAAGAAATTGATTCTCTATTTTATATTTTCCTTTTATCTCATATGGTGGTAATTCCATTACACACTTTCCATTACAAAATCATTATACCATATTTAGACAAAAAAAGAGACCCCCGAAGGAGTCTCTCTATTAAAGGAATTATATCCTTCTGTCTTACATGAGGTTAGAAACTTTAACTCTTCTGTAGTAACGGTTTGCGTTACGTGTAAGTGTTCCAAGTCCCTGAGTTGTACCTTGTGAGAATGGGTTCTCGACAATGCCGTAGCGAGTCTTGAATCCAATTTTTGGTTGGAAGGTGTCCTGACCAACAGCACGAACCATCTGTAGTGGAACGTATGGGCAGTAGAACAATCCAGCGTCATAAGGTGAAGAACCCTTGTATCCAACAACGTAGTACTGGTTAGCAGCAACGTTTGCAGAATAAGGATCGATGTATACACGATACTTACCTTGTAGAACACCAGCAAATGTGTTGCCTGTGTCGTCTACGTTAAGGTTAGAGTTCAGTGCAGGGGTGTAATCTAGAACACCAGCCATTGTTAGGGCAGAAGCAACATCAGCAGATGTTAGAATCATGTTACCCTTTCCACGACGAGTTCTTTGTGCGATTGCGTTAGCATCACGCTCGATTTGGAAAATAAGTCCCTTGAACTTCTCAACTGACCATCTACCGTTTGAATCGGTATCAAGGTCGAATGTACCAGCACTTGCTACGTTTGCTTGAGCACCAGGCTCTGCTACGTTGTAGATAGTTCTGATAACTTCACGGTTGATCTCAGCAAGAATCTCTGTAGAGAGAATGTTTGCTAGTTCAGCTTCAGCGTTTAAACCGTGAATTGCCTTAAGGTCTTGAGCAAGCTCTAGTGAGTACTCAGCTTTTAAAGCACGAGATTTCGCAGTAACAGTTACTTTCTCGATGCTGAATGCCATCTCGTTGAACTGATCGCCAGCTCCATCTCCGAGATCTTCAGCAGTGTCGGTACGCATACCCTGACCAACGTTGTAGTCAGTAGCATTTGTCTGAGCAGCAGTAGCATTAAGAAGTCCTGGATTAGAACCTTGCTGTGCTGTTGTACCCAAACCAACGTTAGTATTAACGTCGCCTGTAGATACGTCGAAGCCATCATTCTGTCCTGAGAATGCTGTATCTGCTTCGTTGAACAATGCTTCAGTGCCACTCTGATTGTTGTAGCGTGAACGCATTGCGAAAATTAGTCCAGTAGGACCATTCATTGGTTGAACACCAGCAAGGTCATATGCGACCAAGTTTGGCATTGCACGTCTAATCAATGAGATTAAAACGGGGTCGAAACCAGCAACAGGACCTGCAGCAGTTGCGTCAGCAGAGAAACCTGCTGCACTACTTGAACTACCTGTGTTTACTGTTGGTGCTTCTGATAGGAAAGAACGCTCTTCACGTAACTCTTTCTCTTGGTTTTCTAACAGGATAGCGGTTGTAGCTCTTCTATGTGCGTCTTTGATTGGATCAAGTCCGTCATAATCGAGAATTGGAGCCCACTTCTCCTGCAGAGATTCAGAATTGTACATCTGCATTTGAAATTTACCTTATTTTTTTGGTTAAAATAATCATTTTTTATATCACTTTTTCGCACTTCTGGAAAGTGTCTCAAGATAGGCCTGCATCGTAGGATTAACATCCTTCGCTGCTACTTCATCAGTAGAAACCTCTTCAGATAAGTTTTCAGAGGTGCTATTTGGAGCACTAGTTTTACTTGGGAAATAAGATTCCTTAAGTTGTACTAATTTCTCACGATAGTCTGTATCACTTTCAAACTCAACATTTTCAGCAAGAGTAGCAAGTTTTTCCTTCTGAGTGTCTGCAAGACCTTCAGCAACATCTGCAAAAATTACATCTGATGTGGATTCTGCTAATCTAGAATTGAGAGCAACATTACGCTCAATCTGTTCATTGAGTTTATCTTCCATTTCATCAAGCTTATCTACCATACTGTTAAGTACATCATATTTTTCTTCAGGGATAGTTACATAATGTTCTTCAAATAGTGACTTCATACCTTCTAGGAAGGATTCGGTCATTTCTGTTTTGAGTCCTGCTTCTACTTGAAGAGCGTTCTCTTGGATCCACTCATCAGCAACATACTCCAAGTATGCATCGACTCTTTCAGTAAGTCCAGTCTTAATTGTATCTAACTCTTCAACTAAGGCGTTAGCATAGGACTCCTGTAATTCTTCTTTAATTTCAGAAACCTTACTCTTGATAGCGGTTTCAAAAATTGTTCTTGCCTTACTTTGGAAGTCTTCTGAAAGTTCTTCACCTTCGAGAAGTGCCTGAACGTCTGCTTCAACGTCATAGGTTTCTTCTTCTTCGATGACTTCTTCTTCAGTAGTCTCTTCTTCAGCAACAACTTCTGATTCTTCAGATGCTTCTTCCTCAGAAACTATCTCAACACCATCAAGTGTAGCAACAGTTTCATCTTCGGAAACAATTTCCTGACCATCTTCTAACTCATCAGAAACTGCTTCAGCAGCTGCTGCTTTAGCATTAACAACATCCTTAACTTGTGCTAATGTTGCTGCAGGATCTTTAAGTTTTGCTGAATCGTCATCAGGACGATAGTTTTCTGGAGTAGGTCCACCGAGGTCTTCAACTGGGACACCAGCTGGAGCTGCGTCGCCTTTAGCTGCACCTGCGGTTACTACGTTTTCTTCGATGTTTTCCATGTCGTGATAATTGTTTCCAAACGGAGTGTTTACTAGATCTGTTAGAATCTTTTATTATTTATAGTTTTATTAAACTTAGAGGTTATTTAGAAAATCGTTGAATAGACCCAACTTGTGCTCCTCTAAAGCACGTTGATCAACTAATGTATTAATTGATTTCTTTGTTTTCTCTGCGAGTTGTTCACGGAGAAGTCCTCCTTCCCAAACCCACTCTTTTCCTTCCATGATACCGTTAACAAAAGCATCTGGAGCAGAAGGATCAGCAACGATATCAGCAGCAGTTGCTAACTGAAAATCTTCACCTACAACCTTACAACCTGAATGATCTTCTTTAAGTGATCCAACACCACGAGAAGAAACTCCAAGCATAACACCTTCACCAAGTAAAGATTGTGCTATTTTACCCATAGGTGTATCAAGAAGAGTTGCTTTTCCTCTAAAATTATTACCTTCTTGAACCAAAGATGTAATCTTATGAGAAACTCTATCAAGATTTACTGTAGGACCTTCGGGATGACCCAACTCTCCTAAAGCACGACCTTTATTAATAAAGTTTTCATTATATCTACCAACCTCTTTAGAAAGAGTTTGAATAGGATACATTCTACCGTTACGGTTTTTAATTTCACCTTGAAGGAAGCAACCTTCTATACAAAGGCGTTTAGCTTTCTTACCACCTTTAGTATATCTTTCAGTAATAACTTTTACGTTAGTTACTTCTTCTGTGATTAGTTTCATTCTTCTTCCTGTTCGGTAGGTTCTTCTTCACTAGCACCAAAAAAGGAGTTAGCAATATCAGGTTTTAACGTTTCAATGCGTTGTGCTGATTTTGCATATAATGCATCCTTAATTTTATCAGTCACATCAGATGCTGACGCATCAGTTGCGATCAAATCAATAATGTCTTCCATTAGTAATGTATGAATATGGGTATATTCTCTATTTATACTTGAGCCGACTTGTTATCTTTTTGTGCTTGTGCATCAGTAACTTGACCCTGTGCTGTCATATCGGGATCCATTGGAATTTCACCCATAGACATTGGATCTGCTAAAGGTTCTCCAGTTTCTGGATCAATAGTAGATGGATCTGGTAAAATACCTTTATCAATCTCATCATCAATTTGAAAATCAATCTCTTCTATCTCAGAATCAGATTGACGTAATACTCTCTTACGAACGTATTCTGTAGAATAATACTTACCGATATAAGGTTCTATTTGAGTAAGCATATTTAGTCTACCTTCCATCAATTCAGACTCTTTAAGTTCTGCAAATTGATTATCATAGATGAAGTCATATTGAATATGATCTTCCATTCTTTCCCAATCTTCTGGAGTAACAACATTCTTAAGAACTAATTGAGTTTTAAGCATATCATTAAACATTGCAGCAAAACGTTTTCTTAAACGTCCTACAAACTTAGCAAACTTAAGTTCATCTCTTAAGATTTCTGATGAACGACCCAAATTAAAACCACCATCAGTAGCAATTCTAGATTCAGGAACACCTAATGCTCTATAAAGTTTCTTTTGGAAATACTCAATATCAGCAAGTTCTCCAAGATTTTGTCCACCAGGTAGAGTTGTAATTTCGGTTCCCCGACCACCTTCTCTTCTAGGCAACCAGAAATCCTCCATCATACTCATAAATTTACGGTCATCACGAACTTCACCAGTGTTCGCATCGTAAACTAACTTATTTCTATAG
>VTLG01014906.1_pt1 | contig 22102 bp, 38 predicted proteins | sample 4694571 | NCBI WGS metagenome assembly VTLG01 (sample SAMN12604809, study PRJNA352737) | marine metagenome | biome: ENVO:00000447; feature: ENVO:00000209|ENVO:00000569|ENVO:01000036; material: ENVO:00002151; isolation source: viral sequences binned using virsorter ... | reverse complement strand
AGCCACCCCAAATGTTTAACTCAGCCCGTTCTTCCTCAGAAATAACACCTTTACGCTGTAAGGCATCAGCCCAGTTTATATTTGATTTCAATATTTCATCAGCATTAGGCCCAAGAGCCTCACGTTCTCTCTGTAAGTCCAACTCTACAGCCGCCATGTCTTCACCCGCCATACCAGTAATACTAGAGGCAAGCTCGTCAAATGCTGCTTGGTTGACGCCATACTTCTGCGCCCAATCTAAATAGGTAGATACAAGCGGGTCATCAGCTTCATATCCGGCTTCCGTCAACACTTCTGTGTTATATTCTTTTGGTGCTTTGTGCTGACCTTGTGAAAACTTTTTTTCTAACTCGTCATAAGACTTCATCATCTTTTCTAGGTCTGGCCCTTCTTTTTCATCCCAAAATTTTTCTGGTATGAACTCAGGACGCTCAAAAATTTCTTCTTCTGTGGGCTGGTCTTCTACTTCGGCATCTGCACGATGCTCAATAGTTTCACCTTCTTCTACGGCCTTGTCTTCTTCTAAAGCTGTAGCGGCCATCAAGCCATCAGGAGCCGCAACTTCTTCGGTTGTTCCTTCGACTTCTTGGTTGTCACTGTCGCTCATTTGCTCTCTTAATCCTCTGTTCAATTTCACGCACTAAACTATTCTGCCCTTCCCGTGCGTATCCAAAAGAAGGGTCTGCGCCGGGTATCCATGCGGGTTGTTCAATAGTTATTGCCCGTAAGTTTTCTAATACCTTTTGCCCGGCTTCAGTATCAAAACATCGTTTGAACTGAATATCTAAATCTCTTTGTGTCGATGTGTTGGGCAGTTCTAAGTGTGTAACGCTTGAGTCTACACCATCCCAACCCGGTGAGTTTATGCTGCGAATACGCTCTGCTTGGCTCATATTCTATCCATCTCGTTAACACTTTCTGTTTGCATTTGCCCACCACCTTCAGGCGGTAACACGCCTTGTTGCTGTGCCGCCATCTGTGCCATCTGCATCATTTGTTCTTGCATCTGCTGTCGCTCTTGCGGTGACGTTCTAAGTTTTGCTGGGATACCAAGCTGGTCAGCTATGTAATCACCTACGGCATCCATTTTAACTAAGGTTTGACCTTGTGGCCCCATCATCTGAGATATTTGCATAAACTGCATAACCTCGTTTAGTTTCTCGGCATTGTTAGCCATAGCCAAAGGTGATACTGGCACGACCTTGACCTGAAGTCCGTTGATTTTTAACGGAAGCTCTATCTCGCCCATTTCATCCATAAGCTCAAGGGTACGTCTTACGATTGGAAACATGGTCTCGCTGATGAGCCTCCCGAACGCTGACCCCAAATTCTGCGATAGTTCTTTCATACGTTCAACAATCTCAGTCGCACTTCTGGCGCTCATATTGTCGGGAGGCAAGCTTTCGTCTAGCAATGTTTTCTTAATATTCATGCGTAGGTCATTGCTAACGATTTGTGTTAGGTTGGCGTCGCCCGAACGAGGTAAAGGTTGCAAAGAAGGACCGCGAGGACCCCCGTTCGAGCTAACGCCTATTACCGCTCCGGGAACGATGCTAATTGTCTGGGGATTTAAGACACCATCATCTACAGCGGTAAACACTCCACCAATACTTATACTGGCATTTTTAAGAGTTAATTCAACAACTTTGTTTAATGTCTTAATGTCAGGTAGGGCATATAGCACAGGACCACGACCATACCGTTCGTTACTGGCTTTCATATATCGGGAGATAACCCAAGGAAAAGACTTTAATTCTCTATGCACGAGCTTAAAGTCTTCTTCTGCTGTGATAACGCAATAATGAATTTGATTATCTATTGTGTAGGTTGCCTCAATCATTTCAAGGGGTTCTGTTAAATCGTCTTCATATTTTTTAACAATATGGTCAGGAATTTCTGCGTCAGGAAATTCTCTCTGAATTACATTGAAAGGACGTTTAAACTTACGATATACCGTATCAACTTGACCGTTTGGCCCCTCATCAAAAGATATATGATAACTAGGAACAGCCGTGTATCTTATAGGCGTTATTTCATCGCCGGGCTGAATAAGCATGACCGCCGTGCCAACAGCTAAGTCTAGCAAGAACTCACCAATAGCGAGGTCGAAACCAGACTGCGCCATGATACCAAACATTTTTTCCGAATAAAAATCTAACGCTTGTTGAGCTTCTATTCTTTGTTCTTCAGGTATTTCTAGGCCCGGTTCTAATCTACACCACGGTCTCTGTGGGGGGAACAGGGAGGATTGTATCCGATTAGCAAACCGGGCCGTACTATGTATGGCAGTGCTGTCGAATACCCGTTTCATTTTATTTTGACCGGGAACATTACCCTCATAGTAACCGTCGTAAAGATTACGCATAGGAAGCGCATACTCGTAGGCTTCTTCATATATAGAACGCCATTGGTCCTTGTGAGTTGCCGCTTTCTTGTAGCGTTTCTTTATTTCTTTTACGTCTAACATTTTATGATTTTTTTCCGAGCGTCGCGTAAGCTATGGCAAAAGCCTGTTTTTTATTTTTGGCTTTACCTTCTTTCATAATTTTATCAGCTTTCTTGCCAACCATTTTATTCATTGCTTTTTTATCAAAAGGCTTTTTCATTTCCCTACCTCTTTCTGTGCGACTTTATGAGCTTGAGTAAAAGTTTTGCCATCCTTCATAAGGTTTCGCATCTTTCGCATATGGCGCTCGCTATGGTGCTTGGAATGTTTTTTTAGCGTTTTTTTCTGCCCATCAGTCAAGCTACTCATGCCTGTCTATTCCTTCTCGCAAAATTTCTAGCAGCTTCTACACTACCAAAACCCCAACGTTTTAATGCTAAAGCTTTTCTTGTGGGTCGACCTTTCTCATCTTTCATTGGCCCTTTCATGCCAGAAAACCTTGCCGCAAATGAAACCCGCCTCGGGTTAGTTCCTTTGTTAAGAGGCCGTTTTAAGTTCGCACCTTCAGTTCTTTTAAAGTGCCTACGACCCTCTTCATTCAGACCACCTTCAGGATTTTGATGCGCCTTTTTTACCATACTTAGTCGCCATCTTTTTCCGTAGATTTGTCATCTTGCTGTTCATTTTCTTGCTTAATGGCTTCTTGCCTTTTTTTGCCCCGTACATCATGGACCTCCGTGTGTCTTGGGTTGCGAATGTATTTCTTCATCAGCCGGACCTAGGGTTACGTCCTAACGTCGTTTGTAGCGGTGTACCCGTTGCTGACCCGGTTTCTCGACCAAGCGTACCAGCCGTTACACCTTCAGCCATCAAACCTTTTCTACCACCTCGGACCCTAGACTTGGCTTGTGCTGCCAGTTTTTTCCCGGTTACAATTCGCTCTTGCTCTGCTGCTAGTTCCTGTTCCCGTAGATTTTCTTCAACCCTTGGGTCAGGTGGTGGAGCTTTAGGTTTTTTGAATAGACCGCCCATTTAGAATAACCTCGAATAAATTTTATAGTCATTGCCATCAGGACCATATCGCCGCATGGTTCCCTCATATTCAAAGTAACATCTTTCAGCCCATTTGACTGCACGAACGTTGTGTGAATGAATGGTGAACTGTAGACGTTTTATCTGCATTTGCTTGGCGGCAAGCTCAAAAAACTGCAAAGCAGTACGGTGAAAAGAAATTGTTTTTCGCCCTATGTGCTTGCTGGGAATAAGCCAAGCTTCTGCGCTGCCTTTCCAATACTCGTAAACACCAAACATCGCATAGACCACGCCCTCACCAATCCCGGTGTAAGCAACCCCAGAGTTCGCATAGTGCGTAAGAACAGATAGGTAATCGTCGTGATACCTAGCCAAGTCTTCATCAAAATCGTTGAGTTCGCACATTAGGTAGTGAGCGGGTGACCAATCAACTAGTTTGTGCCGAGGATAATCCAACGGCATCATCTGGTTGAGTTCAGTTAGCGAATACATCAAAGCTTAAGACTTTAGCTTGTGTCGTCGCTACACGACCACGGGTAGGAGCCTTGGTCATAATTCTATGCTCAGAGCCTAACAAACAATACCCCGCCGCATCGCCAACGTGCGAGTGTTCGTTTTTGTTGGGCGTATCTCTAAACCGTTCTTGCCCGGCTCCAATCGCCACACGCTTGAAGTGATACCCACCAGCCAAAGCCTTGCGTAACCGATTGCACTTACGACTAATCAAAAAACCGGGCTTGCTATCTATGAGCCTACCCATAGGTATCGCCAAGGCTTCACGCCGGGTTCTAAACTCGTTGGTCGCCGTAGGTCTAGCCAACAACCCCAGAGTTTTAAGATGGTCAAAGGCCGTAGTCTCAAATATCTGGTCACGCTGCATACCAGCCGGGTCACCCCATATCAGAGTTTCGTATCTAGGAAACCGTGACTCCAACTCGCTCTTGAGCATCTCGGCAAACCTGTTTAGCCCCATGTCAAACGTAACAAGCTCATGCAGAACGTGCCATCTACCATTACGCATTTTCTGGGCAAAGATAGCCGCCGGGGTCAAACCAAAGTCCAAGCCTACATGAACAGGCAACTCCGGGTCAGGCTCTATGTCAGCCGCCATCAAACTATCGTTGTACTCAGGCCAAACAGGTCTACCTTCCTGAACAAACGTATATTTACCCTCGGCGTAGCATTGTATCCAATCTAGGTTTTTACCGCCCAGAAGTTGCTCGTAGTATCCCGTAGGCAAGTTCTTTACGTTCTCAGCCTTGGGGTTCGTTCTCCACCAGCGACCCGCCTGATGAATAAACCCTTGAGCTTCCGGCATTTCGTCAGGCAATTCATCAATGCCCACCTCTAACACACCGCCGGGCTGCTTAAAAAAATCCCACGCATACTTGCCTCTAGGCTTTTCCTTTTCAGCCAAGCGATACCAGTAATGGTCATCGTCCATTGGGTTAGAGTCCATAATTACCCCATGCCAACTAGGTCCACCGTCAGCCTTGGTCGGGAAACGTCCAACCCTATGGGTCAGTCCATCAATAACCGCTTTCGGTAACTCCCTAGCTTCATTCACCCAAGCCCCGGTCAACTCCAACGACAACAGCTTCCTAACATCCTTCGGGTCATCCAAAGCTAAGAATATAACCTCACAGTCAATGCCAGCCGCACCATCCCTAGGCGGTAACTTAATATGATGAACAATAGGCGGCGAATACTTCACCGGACCCCAAACGTGTTCAGGCATCAACTCCAACCAAGTCTTCAACGTCGTCGTCCTCAACATAGGGTTAGTATTACGAACAATCGCAAACCTCGTGTACTTAATGCCATCTCTAGGACTAGGCTTCTGCTGAATAGCTCGACGCCATATTTCAGCGCAGCAAGCGTAAGACTTACCACTACCCACAGGCCCCATAATGCCCCGAACAAAACCCTTACTCTTGAAAAACTTGGCTATCGTAGGCGACGAAGAAAAGTCCAGCTTCATGCTGCTAGGTATCTCACTCATCACCATCATCCTTCGGCATAACCATCTCAATGCTCACCACACCCGGCTTATCAATCTCCTTCTCGTTATCCAGTAACCCAGCAGACTTCGCCAACATCTGACCTATCCTAACCTTGTCAATCATCTCAACCTCCACTTGCTCGCCGTGCCGGGTAGGGGTCACCTTAATCTTGCGTATCGCCCTCAAAGCGTTCTCAGGAATATCCCCCACATCTTTCAAGTCCACACTCGTCGAGCCATCCTCACGATGAACAATATCCACAACATCGGTCACCTTCGCAGAATACAAACCCAACAAGTCCATCGCTAACTCGTCACGCTGTTCATAAATTATCTTAGAACCACGCAGCCGCTTGGTTATCCCCCGTGTGGCAAACGGCGTGACACGGGGAACCTTCGGACTGTTAGAACGGGATTTCATCATCAAAGTCCTTAGACGTAGTTTCTTCAGAGCTATCCCAAGTACCCGTAGCCGCATCATCCCTAGGCCGGGGTTCAAACAAGTTCATCCAAACCTCGCCCTTCTCATTCGGCAAAGGCAAAGAATCTAACTTAATGCTCTCCTTCCCATCATCATAAACAAACTTAACACCAACCTTGTGCCAGTACGTCTTACCTTCCTTGCCCTCACGAGGCTGCTTGATTTCCATTATCTTAACCATTTACTTCTCCACGTTTTTAACCAAAATATTTTTGAGTGACCCCTATACTACGCGACAGGGGGCGGGGGGGCATAAGGTGCCTTTTTTTATAACGCATACCCCCCCTATGCTTGTGGGTTGTACAAACTGTAACCGAACCTTTACCATTTGTACATTTACCTAAATCGCATCTTGTTTGTTAGGTGTTTTATATGCTCCTCTGCTGTCTTGTTCTTCTTACTGTTTTGCTTTCTAGCTATGAAGTATTGCAACGATACCGGGTGTTGCTTGTTATTCTTTACCAGCCAATCGAGTACATACCCGGCTTCCTTACCGAAGCTATCAACAGTGTAGCCAAGTCCGTACAGTTCCCTTGCCAACTCCATCTGTCGCATATCGTATACCCAACCCTTCCCATATCTTTTCATTATCTCGTCGCTCATTCGTTCGCATAATCGTCTACAATCTACTTCCTTTATCTCTTTATCTATCGTTCTATGTAAGTCTTTATGAACAAGCTGTGCCTTGTGGCTATGCACAAGCTGGGGCTTGTACTTGTCATTATCATCTACAAGCTGGGGCTTGTTTTTGTTTGTACGTTTCTTCTGTCCTTTTGGTCCTTTTGTAGCGAGTTCCATAGTCTTCTTGGCCTCTTCTGCTTGTTGCTGTGGTGTAGCTGCATCTGACGGTATTGTGGCGAGTGCTTCGTCTAGGCTTACCCTTGGGTCGTAGATAACGCGCCAAGCGGCTCCTTTGCGCCCGTATGCTCTGATGGGAGCTTCCTTGCGTATCTTTTCTATGTATCCCCATTGTACGAGCTTACGCATATGCTGAGAGATAGCTTGCTGTGTACATTTCATACGACGAGCGAGGGTGCTTTGGTTTACCCAGAAGATAGCTGTGTGGTAGTTAACGTGACCACAGCAGTGAGCGAGTACGACCATTGTCATGGGATACTGATAGAAGCGTTCATCGACTATGGCTCTGCCCGGAAGTGCGGAGTATGCGCCGGGGCTTTGGTTTTCGCCGTGACCTTCGGGTGCGTCTCTGACCGGGTCTGGTGTGAGTTCTGACTTTAGCATTAATTTAGTCTTGGTATCCCCACGAGGTCACGATGTTTGTTTTCTAAATCTTGCATTGTTGGTGGTGTTGGTTTGGCTGGTATCTCTATTCGCTGAGACTTCAACTCAGGACCCTTTTCTGTTTCTACAATTCTATCAACGTTGAGCGTCATGCTGCTATCTGTCCACATATGAAGCGTACAAACCATATTGTTTTCGTGGTCTACTAAGGTGTAGAAGCTGAACCGCTCTTTTTCTTGTATCTCTTCAGTCATTTTTATTCTCTAAAATTGATTTAAACCTGAAAGCTACCCGGCGTAGTTCCTTTTCCATTTCTGGCTCTATCATGCCTGAGAACAGGGGGCGTCTATCTTTGGCTTGTTCTGCGTCACCCGCAATGAGTGCGAAGGTTGCGTTTACTGGACACATTTCAAACGTAATATGCCCGACGGTTATACTTTCCCGTGGTGCTTTTGGGTGGCGTCGCTTGGACTTGAGGCTGTGCTTACTCATCGTCTATTTCCCCGTAGCCGCTGCACTCTTCACACTCAACCAGTTGTTCATCTAGGAACCCGCCATTGACGTAATCTACGACTGCGACCTCGGCGTAGTATTGACCTTCGCCGTCGCAATGCGGGCAAGTTATAGTTTCACCCATCGTCCACCTCTTACGTTTTTGGCTACGGAGATTGGCATGAGTACCCCGGACGCTTTGGATTCTGGATTGCCCATGTTAACTGTTTTAGCTCCCCACGATGTTCTGTAGGTTTCGCACAAGCTCTGAAGTATTGACGTTTTGATAATAAACAGTTCGTCACCCACGCCATGAAACCATAAGTCCGGGTTTGGACCCTTTGGGTGTATGCCGGACGGTTGCCCGTGGTCGAACGTTTGCAACGCCATGTTGCGGGAATACTCTGCCATCTTGTCGTTCTTTACCTCACCTGTCAGGGCCAGTGTGCCGTAGAAGGGAACGTCTATATTCAGGCGTAAGTCGTAGGTATTGTCTTTTGGCTTGAAGACTTCGTATCCTTCTTTAGTTAGGTAGCTACGAACTCGACGCTCAAAATGCTCACCTTCGGCTAGTTTAGCTTTCCAATCTGCGTACCGTGGACGGTGTTCATATGCTGGTGGGTTGGTATTCGCATTGTACACTTTAGACATAGTTTACCCGTACTTTCTGCGATTAGCTTTAAGTTTAAATTCGTAGGTTTCGTCTTCTGGTTTATCCCGGAGTATTTCTTTTGTTTGGAAGCGTGAGCTACACGCCGGGCATGAGTAGAGCCGTAGCATCTTACCCTTGCGCCGTGACTTGTTCAGCACGACGGTTTTTGTGTTGCTACATTCTGGACAATTCATCACGCAAACTTTTATATATTTTGTAAACCATTGGGTTTTGGTTGCACAGTTTGTTGAACCGCTTTATGCCGTGAAGTATTGTCGTGTGGTCACGGTTTAGTTGGCGACCTATCTCTGGCAAGCCATGACCTGTTAGGTCGTAGGCGAGGGTGTACAACATTTGACGCCAAGGAATAATAACACCTTGCCGGGATTTACCAATTAAAACTTCAGGCTCTATGTTACTATGGCGTGAGATGGCAAGTTGTATTTTTTCGATTGATACAGCTTCGGTGAGACTTCTATAATTTTTGTTCCCAAGTGTATCGCTTCCACCAGTTTCTTCTTCAGTCTGTACACTGGGGTTTTGAACCCCTTTACGTCCTCTACTACTGTGCATCCGAGTTGCCCCTGTGGTCCTATCTCTTTTGTGTCCATGTATTGAAAGTCTGCTAGATACTTGCATATTAGTTTCCCGTTTATTTCGCACCTAAATGATGGCTGGAGTCTAAGGTTGTTGATTTCCCCGGCTTCAAGCCGTGGCTTTATTCCAAACCAGTAGTGTTTAGCTTCAGCCATACTATCAAAGGTATGACCGTCTAGTTTTACCTTTTTGGCTTTGTACTTTTGCATAAAAATTACCCGTACAAATTAAATGTTACATTTTCCACTTGTACAGATGATATACACATGATATGCGTATGCATAGGTGAACGATGTATAAACGAAAGGTAATCAAATTATGGAAAGCATAGAAAGCATCAGAGAGCGCAACGAAATAGGTTACGAAGTTAAAGACGAACAGACTTATTGCGAGCAACTTCAAGAAATAGAACACGTTGGTATATCTGATTATACCGACCTTGTTGTTATGACAAAGTCTAAGCGTTGTTTTGTTCAAACGTTTCACGAAAGTGAAATCCAACATTTCTTAAAGTTCCTTAGAGCAAGGGGAACAATCAACATCGGTAACATGGGCGGCAAAAATCACCGTGGCTTAGATAGCTGTGAGGATTGGCGTGAACTTCCTTATAATGAAATGAGGGGTGAGTAAAAGGGGCTTCGGCTCCTTTTCGCATAATATATATTGAAGGGGATACAATGACATTAGTTCAAACTAGACCTGACCACGGGGTAGAACACACAGGCAAGTTCGCTTGTTACGTCCGAGTCAGTACAGATAAGCAAGATGTAAAGAACCAGATGCACGGCATTGAATCTTACCTTAACAGCTTTGAGCATGACACAAAGTGGTTCAAGGAAGAGGGCGTTAGTGCCGCAAGCGACTGGCACAGCCGTAAAGAACTGCACAGATGTTTTGATTATTGCCGTAAAACAGGTGCAACAATGGTTGTGTACTCTCTTAGCCGTATGTCTCGACGCACTTGGGAGACAACAAGGTTTTTTGAGCAAGAAGTTAAAACTGGTAAAATAAAACTCGTGGTCGTAGACAATCCAAAACTTGACCACAAGACTATCGGGTTACTTGCTGGAGTGTACGAAATGGAAAGAGAAATGATACGAGACAGAACCAAAGCGGCAATGGATTGTATCCAAGCAGAGATAAAAAGTAAGGGCAGTTACACAAGCAAGGCTGGCAATTTAATAACAAAAATGGGCAACCCGGAGATAGTGTCAAAAGCAGCACAAAAGGGTAGAGAACAACAAGTTAAAATTGCAGATGAACGAGCCAGAGAGTTGTGGCCTATCATATCAAATCTGTTGGACAGTGGGTATAGTATTAGGGCTATTGCTCGGCAACTTAACGAAATGAAAGTACCAACACCAGCCAAAAGACGTAACTCTGACCTTTCAAAACAGACTCAGTGGTACGCATCAAGCGTAAAAAATTATGTCGTAAGAATGGCTGATAAATAAAACTTGATTGAAACTTTAAATAAACTTAACATAAACAAAACATAGCGAGGATAAAATTTTGCAAAAATTTAAATTTGTACTACAAGAAATACTAGCAACTATTTTTTTTGTTGGTTTTCTTTTTTCAATGTATACTTTTCTTTTATTTGGTTGCGCCATAAATAATTCATGTGCCGCTGCACAGGGGTTTTAAATCATGCCAAAATTAACGAGAACAGGCTACGAAATAGGTAGCTCTGAGGCTGGTGCTATTGTGCTTCACAAAGACAGCTTCAAATCTAGGCATGAAGTTTTACAAAAACATAAACTTGCAAGGGCAGGGGTCGAGTCCATTGATGAGGTACGCAACGAGCGTGCTTTGCGTCGTGGCACTCATCTTGAACCGAGCGTTGCGAGTTGGGCTAACGAAGAGATAGAACGCTTGTCAGGCGGTGATGCAATTATGTTTGAGCCTACTGAAGCCTATCGCAAGGAAGGTCTAGGTATTGCCTCTAGCATCGACAGAATAATTGAACTGTCTGAACCCATAACATTAGATAAACACGACGGTGGTCAGGCTACATTTCTAGGCCAAGGCATTGTTGAGATAAAGACTGACTTCTATCACAACGACAAACCTAAACCTGAGTGGATAATACAAGTCATGCATCAGATGTTCTGTGCCGAAATGTCATGGGCTATCATTGCTTGTATGTGTCAGCGTGGAAAGCTGCACCTTTACCCGGTCGAATGGGATGCCATGATGGTTGAAATTATGGCTGACTGTTATGCAGAGTTTTGGAAACTTGTTGATGAAGACGGTGAGTACCCGCCCATAGATGAAGACGACAAACCTTTTTATCACGACATAACAAAGCACCTAGAAAAATCAAATCAGGATTTAGCTTTGCTTTGCAGTGATTACCTCAAGTGGGCTGGTGCAGAACGTGCGGCAAAGACTGAGAAGGACAAGCTGAAAGAGGACATAACCCTCTGTCTTGATAGCCTTGATGTTGAGTACGCCAAAATACCGGGCTTCCAAATCAAAGCGGCGTCACAAACCAAGGAAAGAAAAACACAAGTTGGCACTGGAGAGTTCTATGACTCTGTGTCTTTTGCAATCAAGGAGACAAGCAATGAATAGTATTGTAACCAGCCGCAAAACATATCAGCCGCAAACGTTAGATGAGGCAATGAGGTTTTCAGAAGTTCTAAGTAAGTCTGCATTAGTTCCAAAAGACTACCAAGGCAAACCAGCTAATTGCTTGGTTGCTATTCAGTGGGGTATGGAGTTAGGTCTAGCACCGCTACAAGCACTTCAGAACATCGCTGTTATCAACGGCAAGCCATCAGTCTATGGAGATTCATTACTGGCTATGGTGAGGGCTGACAGTCGCTGTATGGGCGTAGAGGAAACTCAAGAGGGTGGCGTTGCTACTTGCATCGTCAAACGTAAACTTGCTGACGGTAGCATAGAGAAGGTAAAAAGAACTTTCTCAATGCAACAAGCAGAGCAAGCCGGGCTTGCGAGTAGACCCACATGGAAAGCTTACCCGGACAGAATGTTACAACACCGGGCGAGGGGGAACGCACTGCGTGACGCTTTTCCTGACGTTCTGCGAGGCATCATAACTACTGAGGAAGCACAGGACATTGGGGAACCTAAAGACGTAACGCCGACTGAAGAAGCTGTGGCTCCACCAACAATAGAAACTTTGACGCAATCAAAGATTGAGGAAGCTGAACTTGCTCCAGAAAAAAAAGAAGAGCCAAGTATTTTTGACCAGTATCTAGAAAATGTCGTGCCGGAGAAACGGGAGCCTATAGTTGCAGAAAGCTTTACGCTTTTTGTTCCAAACAAACAATCAACGATATATCAGGACCCACTTAATTACATGGATTCTTATAATGATTTGCTATTAAAAGTTCTTAAGGCTTCAAAGCTTACTCCGGCAGAAAAACGTACCAAAATGAAAGCACTTGAGCAAGCCAATTCAGAAACATTTGAAATAATTCCTGAAGACATGGCTAAAGAACTTAAAGAGAAACGCATTTCATATAACAGAGGATTGAGCATTGAGGAGCGAGACAATGAAGAATAATGAAAAAACGTCCGGAATAATTCGTGACCAACGAATTAGGGAATTAATTAAAAAACGAGAAGAAAAACTAGATGAAGAAGTTGTCGAAAATATAGGCAAACAAAAATTCGGCATGACCCCAAAGCAGAAACAGGTTTACGACTTTTTGATTGCGTATCAAAAAACCTACGGTGTTTATCCGTCTACTGCTGAGATAGCGGCGGGTGAAATAGATGGTAGAGAAATACTGCCCAAGCGTCACAAGTCTGCTTGCTGGGCCATAATGACCCGGCTGAAGCAACGGGGTTACATTGAGGTGTTACCTTACACAGAACGAGGGCTGCGAGTTTTATGACAGTAAGTCTCTGTCAGCTTTTCTCGCACCACCCTTACCACTAACAAAAGATTTGACCCGGCCCATAGCCCAACTGTGTGCGCTCTGGCCGGGTCTACTTCCACTAGAGTAAAATGCACCCAAGCCCCGACGGTAAACTTTATTTAGAGTAGATTTAGAAAACCTACTTGCCCCTTTGATACTATCAAATTTAGCCATTAGGTTTTACTCCTTTGCTTTGAAATTCTATCCATCATTGCGGGGGTCAGCTTGCCCATTAGATACAAGCGTCTTGTCCTCTTGATTTCGTTTCTAGTTTTGTCTGGGTTTTTAGAACCGCTGACGTACTTTTTTGGCAGTCCAGACTTTTTGTCCTTGGCGACCTTATCAAACTTACGCATTAGCCATCTCCATAGCTGCTTTAAGAGTTTCCTGATTGCGCCGAGTCCAACCCTTACCAAATGTGTCAAAGTGTGGAAGCCGTTCATAAAACTTTTGACGTTGCTCGTATAGGTATTGAATCATTTTTGCCGGGTCATTCTCTGCCACAAGTGCAAGGGTTTTCGGTCCTATGGCCCCGTCTTGTTTTGCTGAAATGTACTTTTGAACAACGCGAGCTGGCCTACCTGTGCCAGAGTTTACCGCCCAATCGAACGCTGCGAAGTCTAGCCCTGAAGGTAAATCATCTCCTCGTATTCTATCCCAGTAGTTTGTCTTGTAGATAGGAGCTACATCTTTAACTGTGAGGGCTTTCATCTCGCCATCCATGACCTGACGATTCACCCATTGCTCATATACTGCACGGGTTACCCCAAGGTTTGTTTCACCGCCGGGGTCTTCAGGGTGATTTACGTATCCACCTTCATGGTGCAACAACATCTTTAATGATTGCTCAAAGTTCTCTTTCATTTTTTTGCCTCCAGATATAAACGCAAACAGTTAACCAAAGTGTTCAAGCTGACTGCGCTGAACAGCATTATCCATTGCCACATTTCCATTATTTTTTACCGCCGAAAAATTGCTTGCCGCCACGGATACCGATGGCACTTAGGCAGACAACCAAAACTAAATTTGTGTACCACTGGGGTAGGGCAGCCAAACGCTCAAACCCGTTCTGAACGGTTTGCTCCAAGCCGGGAATGAAACAAAGACAAACTGGCGCAAGCACCAAAATTGTAACCGCCTCATCTTTCCATGAGTTCTGTGTTCCTTGGGCCATTATCTTTTCCCAATCGGCTGTTGAAGTTTCCTTTGACAAAAGTATTTTTGCCTTGGCTTCTGCCTCTGTTAGTTTGAGTTTTGCATTAGCCGCATTTGCGTCTGCTTTGCCTTGCAACCAAGACGAAGCTAGGTTTGCTACTGGTCCTAAAAACTGCATCATTCTGATTTACTCCCTAATGATTTGCTCGATAGAGCAAAGTACGCACCCACCAATCCCGACAACGCTATGTATTGCGTCATCAGTACGCTTTCTGCTTCTGCCATCCTTGCGGGGTCTACGAGCGTCGCTATGGTTGTAACCACCATCATGCCCAAAGCGCTCCATGCCATGCGGCGTTTGTTTATCTGATAAGCCAGCTTATCGGGTACTAACTCATTCATTTTCCATCATCCTTATCGCTACTAGTTTGTCGGTAGTCTGCAAAACCACCTTTCCGTTTTTGTAAATCACCCATCGTTTCCATTTGACCTCAATCAATTCCATCCAGTTTTATGCACCCAATAATCATGTCGTTAGATGTGACTAAAATTTTGGCTTTATCTCGCTCGACCAAACACGTCTTTTCGTCAGGGTAGCTGTCCAAAAAATAATATTGGAGATGGTCATGTCGGATGAAATGAAACCACACTAGCGCATAGGCTAGATGATGCATTGCTAGCATTACCACGGCACATAATCCCGCACATCAAGCCAGCCCATATAATGAAGGTAGGCCGTAGAGCCGACAAACGTGAATATCAGCAATACTCCTATACCTACTATGGTAATGACTATCTCTTGCCTTTGTATGGCGTCACGCCTCGCCTGAGCTTCTGCCTCGCGCTTCTCTTGCAGAACCTCTCTGCGTATCTTCAAAAGAGTTTGGTAATGCGAAGGCCCAAGACTTTCTGAAATAAATTTTTTTAAGGATTCTTCAGCTTCGGCATTTTTTCTTAAAGTTGCAAAACGTTCTAAGGCTATACTATTTACATTTTTTCCCGATAGGCCTTTTTTTTGTAATTGTTTTTTAGCATTGTCGGTTGCATCAAAAAACTGCCCGATTTCTTTGCTTAAAGAACTAAGTGACTTGCCCGCCCCCACGCCTAACTTGATTGCTGATAGAATTGAAATAGGGTCCATAACTACATTCCATCACGCTGAACAAACTCTATTGTTTTTTCTAGGATAGCTACCCTAGCTTGTAGGCGTATCAAGTCAGTCATTAAACGTGGAACGGCATCAAACTCTGACCACAGTTCTTCGTCTACTTCAGCAAGCGACTCTTCAGTTTCCAAAAGAATCTCAATAAGCTCATCAGTGCGTGAGGTATTGTCATTAATATCACGAAGGACATTAGCCCCCCAGAATACTGCCCCGGCAAGTTGTGCGCCCAAAGCAACTACCAAAACCAAAGGGAGCTTGAAATTCTCCATTAGCTTTTCTTCTTAGGACGCCCGGCCTTTTTCTTTGGAAGCTGTACTTGCCAAGCTTCGTTAACGTCAGGCGTAGAGGGGTCATCCGCTTTCAACGTACCGTCAGCGTTCCTAGCCCTTTTGGGTTTAGGTGCGGCGTCCGGGCGCAAATGGGGGTTTAAATCATATATATGTGGCATAGGTTACATTCTCCATTTGTACATCAATCAGCTTCGGCTATCTCGTTGCCATCGTCTTTTGCCCACTCAAGGATGGCAATATAGTCAGCGTTGTTTTCATCTAATGGAACCCAACTAAGGTTGTCATTAAGAGTTACTTTAATGCCTACAACATTATTACCAGACATATCTTTATAATATTTAGCGTTTGTAATATTCATATTTATAACTCCGCATTTGCTTCTATGTAACTTGTGGAAGCAGTAATCGTCCAATCAAGATGAAATGCGTTACCAGCAGTACCACTAGAGGCTGGTGTAAAATCTAATCCTGTTGATTCTATTCTGGGGTAACTATTTGCTAAAGTAGTTGTTGAAATAGAAGCTCCTGCACTGTAAATGTCGGCACCTACTGAACCTACAACAGAAATCGTTGGAGCAGTTCTCATTGATACTTTGTGAGGAACATTTATAAAAGCTCTAGTCGTAGAATAATAAGAACCAATTTGTTGGTCTTCATTCATATCACGCCTCAGTAAAGCGTAAAAATATCTTTGACATCTCCGCAACTCATCCCCAAAGGTTCGATGCTCAAAGTCCGTAGCGGTGTCGCCTACTTCTAGCTGAACGCCAGTTAGTTGCCATGTCGTGCTGTTCACAGCCGCCCAGTTTGCAGCCTGACCACCTAAAAGATGCGCCCCAGTGTGAGCAACAAAAGTAGATGCAGCAGTGGTATAATTACTACCAGCAAATAACCCAAAGTTAATATACATTCCTGCCGCATTAGTATTTGGTACATTAGCTGTGGTGTAAGTTGGAAATGTAAGTGTTTTTCTTTCCCAAGTATCTGCTGAATTAATAGTATACGCTTGATTAGCGATAACACCGCCAGAAGCTGATAAGTATATACTCGCTGAAAAGTTACCAGTAATACTAGACTTTACATAAAAAGACAGTGTGACTTCTTTACAAGCAGACGTTCCATATCCGATACGTTGTAAATCTTGCCCCTCTACAACGTAATACATTCTGCCATATTCATCAGCCGCCAATGCTGACTCTGCTGTTGTAACCGTAAGTTTTAAAGATTTACTGAAGCCAGAGGGAGCATCAGTAACTTGCTCTGTAGTAAATGTAAGATTATCAGTAGAGTTTTTTAGTTCGTGATAAAATCTATCTACAGTTATGTAACCGCTTCCTGCATTAGTGCTTTGGGTGCTTCTTTGTGCAATAGTCATACCACCGTTCACTATGATATTTCTGTTCGACAGCGCACCACTACTAGCACCAACCGTATCGAGCCTAGAAGTTACTGCTCCTAAGTCTGCTATGTCTCTCGCTAAACTCATTGTCTAATCCTTAATCTGATGGCCTCATTGACTCAAGATGTGCAGCGTAAGCTGTCTTGATTTCATCCGTGTGTACTTGTGCAGCAATAGCTTTTACATCATCACTTTCGCCTGACGTATCTGAATCTGGCGTTACTACATGTCGGTGAAATGCACGGCTAATCTCTACACCATCTTTCTTGATAATGGTAGCTGTTCGCACTTGTACCATTTTAAAGTCACCGACTACTTCTATTTTATCTTGTACTGTTTCTTCTGTTAATGACATTTTAACTTCCTTTAAGATATTTTATAAGTTCCATCTAATCTAAGATAACGACCTGTTCCTGCACTGTGAAAACAAGCACTATCAGTACCACTATCAACGTGTTTTCTAAAATAAGCTATAGTACCAGAAATTACAGCATACGGAGAAGAACTAGGATAAACTCCAAAAGGAGACATTTGACAGCCAGAAATAGTATAAGAACCGCTGTGTGCAAAAGGCAAACCAGTAACATTTATATCGCCTGACGCCCCCGTAGTGTTAACATTTTCAAAATTAATCGCATAATGAACCATATTACCAATCACAGTATATTGACCAGTTGCAGTTACAGCAGAACTTGGATTACCATAATAACCAGTTACAGTTCCTGTAAAAGTACCTTCTTCGTAGTCTGCCAAAATTGAACCATCTGTAACTACGCCACTGTTTTCACTAGCACTAAAGTCAATACCCTTACCATTCGTAGCAGGTTTAAAATTACCTTCTTTTGTAATTCTCCATTTCTCTGCAAAAGTTCCGTCTTCGATTGTTGAAAACTTTAGAACAGAACTTGTATTTGCGGCATCAGAATAGTTTTCTGCTCCTTCAGTTCCTATTGAGGCTGCTGTTACGGCACTACCCCCTGCTTGTGTACTTTCAAAATTTAGTATACTTCCATAACCACCAGCTTGAGTACTTTTTATAGTTATAGCTGCTGCGGTGTGGCTTGTGCCATCTTTAGCTATCATTAAAGGAACGTCTGGATTGTTATCACCAATTCCAACTCTACCTGATGAGTCTATACGCATAGCTTCAGTAGGACTTGTACCATCACTACCATCGTTGGTGCGAAAAACTAAATTTCCCTTTTCATCATCATTTCCTAAATCATGGCTAGCCTCAATCTCAGCTAGTGTGCTAATCTCACCACCAGACTGTTCACCCTGATAAATTATTTTACTGGCTCGACCACCAACAGAATCTTCTTCAGTGTCATTCTTTAAAGTAACATTACTCTTAAGCGTTGCGCTTGTATGTGTTGTGTTTGTAGTAGTGCCACTCGATGTTGTAAAAGTATCAAAGATAGTAACTTCTAAAATGTCATTGAGTGCAGCCCCTGTGGTAAGCAAAATATCAGAGCCATTTGAATCGTCAAAATCGACATTTCTTAATAATTTTATTCCATTAAGATAGACATCGCAGAAGCCCGGAGTAAAGCCAATCGTAGGAAACGAGGTTTGACTAGCAGTAGCTGTAAAGCTTTGCCTTGTTTGGGTAGCCTGTGGAACAGGAATGTCACCTATGTATCCAGCCATCTATTAACCCTCCAATGCCGTTAGCCTAGCCTCAATGCTAGTCAGTCGTTGTTCTGTTGCTGCACCAATAAATGCTAGTAGTTCTGGGTAACGGATACCTTTTATGTTTAATTCTGTTGCTCCCTCTGGTGCATCTTCCTTTTTTAAAACAAAGTCTATTTGCTCATACGCTTCTTTTTCTTCAGTAGCATCAATTTGCGTTTTAATTTCCCAACAAGTGCTGTTAGTAAAAAACGAATAGTTGTTTACATCTAGTCCTGCATCACTCATTGCTTGTTCTACTTGTTGAGCAATAACACCAGTATGTGTTCGAGCATTGTCACCCTTAGTTTCTACACTGTCATTCCATTTAAATGTTTTAAACAGTTTACTAATAGCTTTGGCTGCGGTTATTTCTGTACTTGTTAATGATGCAATTTGTTGTTTCTTACGTTCATCAGAAGTTTGAATAGTTCCGTTAGTAGCATATACATCATCCCAACGATAACTAGGGTGACCTAAATCAAACTGGTTATCATCTAAAGCACCTGATGTATCAACAGGCAAAAGACCATCGACATGAAACCTTACACCAGAATGACCTGATTGAGTTGAACAAATATATACATCGCTAGCAGTAACTCCAATCTGTCCAATACCACTACCATCTTTGCTAAAATTAAGAATGTCACCTTCTGTACTAACACGGTTTAAAACAGCCACATCTCCATTACGAGCTATACGAAGTAGTCCTAATCCTGCAAATTCAATTCCGCTACCACTGCCGTTATAGTTATCTGGACGGTCTGTTGTAGTACCTATTTGCACGTTACCTTCATGGGTAATTCTCATACGTTCTGTTGCAGAATGAGCACCATCGGCTGTAGTATTAAAAACCAATCTTCCCGGCATATCATTTGCACCCGGAGTGCCATCTACCACACCAAAAATGGAAGCTCCTGTTTCAAGGTCAGCACCGTCCATGCCTTGAAATTCTATTCTACCTAAAATGTCACCATCTTGCACAATAGTAGTGGCGGCAGCAGAAGTACCACGACTTTTACCAAATATTAAAGGCGCACTATCAGTATCGTTAGAGTTTTGAACCATACCAAAACCTGCATAGGGTGATGTTCCTGATGATTCTAATTGCATCATAATGGCAGTGCCATAAGCATCAAATTCATGAACAGCATTTTTGCCAATTAAGAAATTACCACCACTATCAATTCTTATACGCTCAGTTGGACTAGAGCCATCAGAACCGTCATTAGTTCTAATTATCAAATTTGCCTTTTCATCGTCCGATGAGCCGTGATGATTTGCCTCTATTTCAGCTAATGTACTTTCTTCACCGCCAGACTGTTGACCTTTAAAAATGAGTTTCCCTTCACGTCCTCCGTCACTGTCCTCATGCGTGTTATTTACTATGGTTACTTCTGGTGTGCTGTCAGTAGCCGTTACATCTTGGACGTTAGCAACAGTAGCACTGATAGTTCCAGAACGTGCGCCTATATATCCACCCATATCTATGTAATCTCCATATATGACATTGTGACCGACAGCTTGTCAGAAACGCTACAGTCAACTTTCAGAACATCGCCAACATTCATATTTATCTTTCCCTCAAGTGGCACAAGTGTTGAGCCGCTAGGAATGGCAACATCCTTAATTAAATGTGCTGTAGTGTTCTGAGTTTGTCCTGTTTGTGTCGTTGTACTCTCTAACGTCACACTAGCCGTAACCTGGGAAGTATGCACGTTTGCTAGTGTCATGCCTAGCATAACAATCGTGCTTCCTGTCTGCACTGTGTAGATAGTTTCGGGAGTACCAGCACTAGCTGGCGCGACATCCCTAGTTACTAATTTAAAATCGTTTGCCATTGTCTAGCCTCCTAACGCTATGGCTAATGCAGTGGCCTCATCCACCGTTGCTTTACCCGCTATTGTTGAAATGTTATTTGCTACTGTGTTGATGTTGGCACTGTTGTTTGCAACCGTGGTAATGTCGTTAGCAATTGTACTAATGCTGTTGCCCATTGCATTTCCATGCGTTGAACATGCGTATCGGGCTGGCATTGTGCCAGTAGAAGGAACGGCAATAACAACAGTTGCTCCAGCACTACCAGCCGTACCAGTTGTAGTAACTCCAGTAGTGTATGCACTACCGCCAGAGTCTTTGAATATAAGTGGATGTGAACTCACCGATGAATCGCTGACATCAAAAGTATAGCTGTGTCCTTGAACAAGCGTTAACGCTGGTGCGGTTACACCATTTATGGCAAACTTGTTAACACCACCATCATTTACAACAGTCACTGTAATCGATGTTGTGCCAGAGAAAATTGCAGCTAGGCCGTTAAGAGTGGCTATACTAGAAGCAACGGTTGCTAAGTTTGTTTGATTAATTCCAGCAACGGTTGTTACATTTCCAGAAATTCCGGCAACGGTTGAAACGTTTGCCGAGTTATTTGCCACTGTAGTTACGTTACTAGAAATTCCTGATACTGTCGTTATTGCTGAACTTATCCCTATAACAGTAGACAAGTTTGACGAAATTGCCGCCACTGATTGTATAGCATCCGTAGCATCCGTACCGTCCTCAATGTGAGCTAAGGTCTGTATATCAGCCGTGATTGCGGCTAGTGACTGTACATCGGCTATCTGTGGCCCTTGCTCCGCTGCGCCCGTGGTAGCGTTGAAACCTAACACACGACCTTTACGGTCATCCTTGTCGGGTAGCGTAAGGTCTACGTCTACCGCATCCCGTACCGGGGCAACCATTGCCCTATCTAGCCGTTCTTCGTGACTAGCCAGTATCATCGTTAATGTGTCAAAATCGTTTTCTAACGAGGTTGCTGTAATATTACCGCCAGTAGTATATACACTGCTACGACTAAGAGGTAGGTCGCTAAAGACACTTACAACCGCATTGTTAGCCGGGGTGTGGTCAGACGGGCTAGTTCTAAAAACTACCTTGCCCGTACCGTCAGTGTTTAGGCCTACAGAATTTGACGATGTTTTTATGTCATAGTGAGTGCTTTCAGTCTTCAGTGTTCCGTCAACATCCACTTTAATATCTGAAGTATTGTTGACCTGAAAACTAAAACTAAACTCAGTAGTCGAGCCATTAGCAGTAAACTGCGCCCGTCTTGTCTGGTCTGTAATACTAAAAGTAGCCATTTGGTAAACCTCTGCTTTTCGAATTGTACACTATTAACATCATTGTGTCACCATATCATTATTATCTGTATTTAAATGTTGAAGAGACTCAGTTTCTAAAATTAATCTTTTTCTAGCTTCTTGGCGGCGAATTGTAATAATAGAATTTAAAGCGTTAAACCTGTCTTCATCGGTGGGTAGAAGAAGATAGTCAGAGTCAGGATTAGTTATTTCATTTTGTAAAGCGTTTAACAATGTATCCTCTGGCTCAAACCCAAGCTCACCTAGAACACGCCCCTCACTATCAACATCATTTACAAGACGTATAAACTGATTAAACTCAGAAGAGTTAAGCAATACTGATTGTATTCTTTGACTATGAAAACTTATAGAGCCAGCACCTGTTTCACTCAATCTAATAAGTTCTCTGTCTAATTCACTATAACCACCTTGTTGCACTCTGAACGGGCTGAGAGATTCACCAAGAGTTCCTTTACCTTGTGTTCTAGCGTTGCCCCAAAAATTTA
>VTLG01013177.1_pt1 | contig 22106 bp, 15 predicted proteins | sample 4694571 | NCBI WGS metagenome assembly VTLG01 (sample SAMN12604809, study PRJNA352737) | marine metagenome | biome: ENVO:00000447; feature: ENVO:00000209|ENVO:00000569|ENVO:01000036; material: ENVO:00002151; isolation source: viral sequences binned using virsorter ... | reverse complement strand
TTCAAGACTCCTAGTGACGATGCCACTGAAGCGACTCTAAAAGCCCTTCATTGGCAGAATACACTCGATAATTACTACGAATATAGTTGGGGTTGGTTTAGAACAGTCCTTTTCACTGTAGGGGCTGTATTCATCACTTCGGCTGTAGAGAGTAATGCTGATATGAGTATATGGGAGAACACAGTAGATTCCTTTATCACATGGGCTCAGGAGACAGTCGGCGGTTGGGTGTAAGCGTGCATGGCGATTGGCGGTTCTGTTCTGATGGCGGCAGTGGTATTCGGGAACGACCTCTACAACTACATGAAACCACGCAGGTTGGGAATATATGGCCCAACCATGGTAGGGAAGACGACCCTAGATATGTTCATGACGACTCCAGGAGAGATGGCCGATGTCGAGGAGAGAACCACTCACTCAGAAAGACTTCTAGGGTCAGGACATGTTCTACCCAATCCCACTCGCAAGAGGATACGATACAAAGGGGAGAAGAGAGTAATACACTCATCAGACCTAGGGGGTCAACAGAGGTTTTGGAATCTTTGGATAGACGACATGGTGGAGAGGCAGGTCGAAATGGTCATCTTCATGATAGACGACAGGGCTCAGAGTGGGAACGGCTCAGATACCATCGACGCAGTGGGAGGGCTGGAGTATCTCGTAGACGCCTTAATCGAGAGGCGATGGAAATATCGCAGTTTGAAAAGTCGATGGAAAGGGCAGAAATACGCTCCCAAACAAATATGGGTTGTAGCAAACAAGGCAGACACATGGTGGGACCAGCAAGCGAACATTCTATGGCAGTCTCAAAGGCTGAGGGAGCATCCTATATTCAATCCGTATCGACCAGCAATGGTGAAACTGCAGAAAGCAGGAATACCCTGTCGGGTGAGCATGATGGCCACCAAGATAGGGTGGAATGTAGAGCAGACCTTGGTCGACATGCTAACATGGTGATAATATGGTGATGAACCCTTTTAACCAACCCGCAGAAGTACCCCCACTGGGGTCTTATAACAGCCAACAAATGCTACAGATAGCCGGTAACTCACAGGTGCCATTAGCGCAACTGAGAGAGATGGCACAAGCCCAGACCTATATGCAGGAAGCAGCGATGCAAACTCATATCGAAATACCTAAGGTCAATTTCTACCCATCCAACCATGGTAACCTCAAGAAGGCCCGAAGGTCGGATATTCGTCAGGCTTACAGACTACTCAGCCCCACCAAGCGGAGTCTATTTGCCCCGCGTAGATGGTGGTTTGGTGGAAAGTACCAGTATGCCGGAGACGCTACCCATTGTTGCATCGACGGTTGTGATGTAGATAATCTGATGAGGGCTGCTGGTAATGTCTATGAGATGATTAAGGATGAGGAGACAGGTAAATCCCTGTGGGAACTCTACTTCACAGACCCAGTAACTGGGGAAGCGAGAGGGTTTCAGGCTCGTGAGGGTGTGACTAGTGGTAGAGTTATCAGAGGTACATACTGTCCCGAGCACCTCCATCTCTATCATTTGCTCCTAAAGTGGGAAACTGCAGAGCAGGATGAGGAAGATGGGACTACAAGCACTCTCAAATCTAGGCTGAACAAGGGAGTTTCGATGGTTACAGTCCCAGTGGCTGGTATGACTGGTGGGATGATAGGGAAGGACAATACCCCTCTTGCGTTACAGAGATACCAGCCATTCTTCAATATGATGAAGGAGGATAATATCCCTGTGGTGAGGTTGCAGAATGTTGATGGGAATAATGACCTCACTGTAGTTATCTTTGACATGAGGCAATTCGAGACAGGGGTCAATTCCAGACTCATCAATGAAGCGATTATGAACAGTGCTTCTGCTGCCCCAGGTACACCTACTATGGGGCTTGGAGAACTCTTAGCACAAACAGCACCTCAAACGGAAACTCCAAATGCGCCACCCCCTACCCAAGAGATGATGGATAGTGCTGAGGCTATGCAAGGGGTGGTAGAATGAGTTGGTGGCAATCTAGTCAATCAGCAACCCCTGCCCCACTAGGATTACCCAATAATCAACAGACAATGCCCGCTTATGGGGCGACTGACCCTTATGCTAATCCGTATGGTGCAATGGGCGCAGGGATGTTAGGGGGGATGGGATACCAATATCAACAGCCACCACCATTGGCTCCACCGAGCGATTTGGAAGTTATGGCTGCTCTTATACAGACTAGTGTGCCTGTGGACAGATGGTTCGCTGGCCCTAATCTACAGGTGCTTGTTTCACTGATGTACAAAATCAGCGCTCTTGCTACTGTTGAGACTCTGAAGAATGCTAGTCTGATAGAGACTGACGATGGTAAATTGAAGTTTGAATTCATAGATGCTACACTCCTACCTACCCCTGACAGTGTAACGATGGAGAATAACACTCTAGCCACTGCGGCTCAATCTTCCATAACAGCGGCTCACCAGCAACAACAGGCTATACTCAACATGGTTCAGCAGAACTTGATGAGTGATGCTCTTGGTGCTGCCATGGCCAACCCTGGCTTTATGCAGAATGTAGGTAGTACTGTTGGTAATGTGTTCAGAGGAGCACTAGGACTACCAACACAAACTCCAATCCCTCCGGTGGTGTGATTAAATGAAACCCCCAAGTATGAACCCCATGCAGTATTTGCCTTCTGATTCCCTAGTACTAAGTATTTATGACATGACCAATGTGAAGAAGTCGTCCTTGATTGACATGATAATGGTGCAAGTTATCAGTATCACTCTAGGTGCATTCCTGATGATAGCCTTCAATGCCAATGACATGAAGCAGACTGAACTCACTTATTCAATGGCGATTCTGTTCACCAGTCTACTGATGACTGGAGCCGTCTACCGTAGACTCTCCGACAGAGGCTGACCACTTCCCTATCGGACACTCGCTATTCGTGAGTTTCGTCTTGTAGTTGAGAAAGCAACGACAGAGGTTGCAACGGGTCCCTATCTTGTGCTCACAAGGGTCACAAATCAACAGTCTCCTATTTTGCTCCTCGTGGGTCACATGGTTAGCGTTCATAATGTCCTTGGCAGCCTTCCTCAAATCTGAGATTGTGGAGGTCAAAGAGGACTTTTGCGACTCGGTTGCAGCCTTGGGTGTCGCAACTTTTGGAGCCCTCTTTAGACCCCGCACAGAGTGGGGAGTGATAGAAAGGGCTTAGAGGCTTTCCCCCATCCGGTAACTAGATGGGCGAACGCGTTACTAGGTCCTCTTGCCGGCTTTGCCAAGATACTGACAGGGATTTGCTAGAAGAAGGCCTGCTCCAAGGGAGTATTATTCCTAAACAGTTGGACAAGGATAAGAACTGGCGTGAAGGGACTTCAGACCGTCATTTCAGGAATCATATGGGAGAATTTCATATGGGTTCAAATAGTGATTGTGTTGTATGTACCCATCCAGAAAGACACGAGTTCGAGAGTGCTTACTTCCAAGGAGGTATGACTAGCGATACAATAGCCGAGTTAGTGGGTTGTAGCGAATCAACTGTTTACCACCATATCCGACATCATCTCAAGCCCTTGGTTCAGAAGACAGCAGCCCCTCTTATAGCAATCCGAACAGGGGAAGAGATGGAAAGCCTTAGGACTAATGTTGAGAGATTGAATGGGGAACTCGGTGTATTCCTAGATGATGCTGACCGAAATGACCCTGCTTATGTCAAGAATATTACTGCTCTACATAGAGAAGTGAGAGAGACTCTAGGCCTTATGATGAGACTACAGGAGAAGACTGTGGGTGAAATGCAACAAAATATTCAAGCAGATACTGTGAATATACTCAAGGTAGAACTTGCTAAGGAGTCTCCAGAAGTTTGGAAGAGAATTCGTAATAAGTTACTCCAAGAGGAAGAGGTGGTGGATATAGATGAGTAGTGAACAAGGCCAGATTATGGTTCCTATTGCTGACCTTATGTGCATAGACTTGAGGATGTCCAGTCTTCTCAGAGACACTAGACCCATACACAGGAAAGAGATGCCACTATTCCTGACTTTATTGGAAGATGTGATTGAGCGTTGGTATACGGCAGTTGGTGGCATGAACCCAGCAATCTATGAGAAATACAACGAACATTCACAAGTATTGAGAGAGTTAACAGAGTCTTTCTCCAGGGTTTCTGATGATGATACCGCGCATGTTTTCGAGGAGCGTGAGCGTCTAGGAATCAATATAGAGAGATTTTATAATTTGATGGATGCATTTGCAGACTCATTTACAGGTCCTAAGGAATTGAGAGAATTCTACTACAACATCAATAGCAGGATTAGACTCACTATAGAAGCCATGATGGAGGGAGAACATGGGTGGTAAGATAAGAGTTATCAAAGATGTTGGTGGTGGGCTTAGAGGCTCTACTTCAGGTCTTAGGTTCAATCCTCGAGAAGCACCGGAATTTGCTGAAGAAGACCGCAATTTGGGAAGAGATGACCCTGAATCGAAAGAACTCTATGAGGAGAAGCGAAGGAAGGAGAGGGAGGACCGTGAAAAGAAGATACATGGTCTACGCCATGTCAATGTCAAGATTTCTAACAAACGAAGACCTCGTGGAGATAACCAAAGGAATGATGAGAGATTGTCAGAAATGACCGGACCCGCGAGTAGTACTGGTTACCCTCTAGATGTCACTAGTGGGGCTAAGACAGGAGGAGGTTCTGCTATGGGCGGACCGAATATCATGACTGGTTTACCTATTGAGGTAGATGATACCATTTTCCAGAAGAGAGAACTTTCTAGAACTAGAAGTGGTATCAAGACTATTGAGTCGAAAGCCCGTCATGAGAGGCAGAAGTCTACAACTAAGAAGCGAAAGAAAATGGGTTTGGATGTTATTCAGGCTCGTAATAATGCTAAGACTTCCCTAAATGTGCATGGTACGAGGCACCCTGAGAGGTCTACTAGGTATCGTTTCGGTATTGGCAAGAGAACTAGAACTACCAAAGGGATGCCTAAGAATCCGGTATTAACTAGGAGCAGACACCGTTCTGGTAGGAACTTGCTTTGGATGCAGGCCAATCCTCAGAAGAGACTTCAGAAAACTCATAGGAGTCAAGCATCTAGAATGGGAGTGACTGCACTTCCTTACACTATTCCTACTCCGTATGGTGCTGGTGGTAGTCTGGGCGCAGGTTCAGGTAATACTTTCGCTAGCCTCAACAAGTATAGTCAACGCAATCCCATGTTACATGCTCCCCCTATTATCAAGGGCCCAAGAGCCCCTCAAGTAAGGGGTGGTGGTATGGCTGGTTTGACTGCAGTACCGGAAGTGACTGCTTCTGCAACTGCTAGTCCTATAGCGGCTTCCTTTGATGATATACACTCAACCTATGACCAATTCATGATTATGAAGCGAATGACTGGTCTCAGTATGGCTGATATCAATGAATTCAAAATGCTGGTAAGGCAGTTGAGAAGATTGTTTACTAGTGGCTCTTTCAAGAAAGCGGGTCTTGAAGATGCTGAGCATGACGATGAGAGACCCACACCTAATTCTCACAGATTAACTACTTCTTCACCTACTGGGGCTACTGAGGTAGACCCTGATGAAGACCCTCGTTTTTGGGGTGCTCATCCTATAGGATTGATATCACCAAGAAGGGGGCATATGTGATGCAACTCCCTGTAATTATTTTGAAGAGTAGGGGTAATTGGTGGGATAATAGCCTCATGCTCAACAGGAATGAATTGCAAGAATTAGGACTTGATGATGTCAATGTGAATCCATTTCATATCAATCCTAAGACAGGAGAGTATTTTGACCCTAAGAGATTCACTGTTAAACACGGTTATGATGGCTTGGTTGATGCTATGGCCAAGAATATCATGAGGGGTGGTGTGACTAGTGATATTGGCAGAGCGAAAATGCTGGCTAGAAGGGACCTGAATGAGGCCACCAAGAGATTCAATGATAGGAAAGGTGCTGGAGACCCACATAAATTGCCGATGCCTTATCATGCGAGTGGGAAACCAGGACTAGACCCTCGTTACAAATTGACTCACTATAGTGAGGAATTCCAGAAACACGCTCGTCATTCAGTTGGTCATCCTGATGATGGTATGGATACATTCGTGGCTCCAGGTAGAGGTGGTAAGAGAACACATCCTAGAGATAGGAAGACCCATGTTCATGACCCTCATACTGGAAAACTGGTAATGGCTACTAGAGCACTGAGTAATGTTGCAGATGCTGATACTGGTGAGAATATTGAAGGTGATGAATTACACCCTTATGCTGAGTTGAAGCAACTTATTGAAACAGAGCGTGGTTATGCCTTCCCTGATTATGAGACCCGTGGTGGTATAATCAACGCAGATGTGATGATGGAAGACCATGGTGGTGGTACTAGAGGTTGGAGAAGATATCACAAAAATCAGAATCCACTCAGTGCTACTCATGGTGGTGGTACCAGTCCAGACCAGAAGTTTCATCGAGGTTTGGATGGGCGCGGCTATGATATGCTGCGTGCGATAATGAGCCTACATCCTAAGTTCTTTGAAAGAGGCTCCTATCACGAAAAGACTGTGTTAGATAGACAAGATTATCTCAGGGAGATTTTTGAAGACTCCCCAGCAGGGATGGCACCATTACTAGATGAACTGGCTTGGACTCCGGTAGGAGAACTCTTGACAGAACCCTTTAGGGGTGGTAGGGTTGGTAGGTCTCAGAGAGGTGTATTCAAGAGAGTCCTAGGGGAAGTGAAGAGTTTAGTGGGTATCCCTGACGAGACTTTGGCTCATGAAAAAGGTCCTGACTCTGAAGAGTGGGCTCAATGGAGGGCTTTCCATGATAATTCTGACAACATGCATCTTCACATGAATGAATGGCAGAAGGCTTATCCGATGTTGTCCAAGGCACTTTATGCCAGCGTTCTCGCTCGTAGGCAGGGAGGTCTGTTACCTTCACAGTTGCAATCTGATATGGCTGCTTACCTTCCTCATATTTCTGCGATAAATCCAGCCGAAATCAAAGACATACCATTTAATCCAGGAGGAGGGGCCAAGTTTAGAGAGGTGTCACCAGAATTGAGTGAAAGACCTCAATTTGCTTCTGGGGGAGGAGTTGAGCCGGGTTCTCAAGTTAGTGCTCTAGGTGCTGGTATGCCTGTCAGTAGAGATTCATCTGATATACTACTATCTGCCGATGCTATGGATGATGCGTGGGGTTTCATTAAGGGGGTGCATTGTTGACAGCAATGGATAATGCTTGGAAGTTCTTGAAGGACTACCAAGCCGTAGTACCTGGAACCGAGGGTGAGAGAGGGCCAAATAGGCCACTTACTCAGAGAGAATTAACTCCAACAGAATCAGCAGATGCCCCGTGGGCATCTCTAGCAACTCCTACTATGGCTGGTGGTATGGGCCTTGCTGGTGGTATGTTTGGAGGTTTGCTGGGTGGACCGCTTGGTGCAGTAGCAGGTGCTGGTTTAGGTAGTGCTTTTGGTGGTGCTATGGGTGAGTCAATAAAGCCTCGAGGAGTTAGAGAGCGTCAAGCACAGTTTACAGCACAGCAGAGGATGCTAAGACAGAAAGAGAAGCAATGGAATGAGTTGAATCGTAGAGTTCAGTCTGGTACTGCTCGTTTCCCTGAGGGCTATGAGCATGGCCCTAGAATTCAAGTTGGTAACAGAACTTATCCTGTAAGAGACCTTCTTTGGCAACCTGGAGATGAACGAGAATTAGTGATGGGTATACCTAAGGAATTCGCAAGTGGGAAGAGAAGAGGGGAGCAGAGGAGCATATTTGGCTCTGATAACAGACACTTAGATGTTGGGAAACATCCTGTCCCCGGAAGGACATTCTTTGGTCCGGGAGGATATTTGGAGGGTGCAGGTCATGCTCTTCATAATTTCATGGCTCCACCGGATGAAGATGCAGACGCTAGGGCTCGTAAGGCTGAGTTTTTAGATAAGAAATTGGCCGACCAAGGGTGGCTCTATCCTAATGAGATGAAGTTTTTGCAGTCTTGGCATGCTCGTAGAAATCCAATGTTAGTTGCTGGTGCTGCTGATAAACTCGGCCTGATTCGTGAGAAGAAGGTTAAGGGTAAGAAAGGCGAAGAGGGGGTAGAAGACACTTCAGATGATAGTGTTGGAGAGGGTATTGATGAAGAGACTGAGGCACTAAAGCGACTTGCAGATACGGGTAAGAAGGAAACCGGAAAAATTTCAGTAACGGAGCCTCCTGGACCGGAATGGCATGAGAGTTTCGAGACACATAGAGCCAAGGGCCATGCAACGAAGGATGGTAGTACAGATACATATCACCAAATGATGCCAGATACTTATGGCAAAAAGATGAAAGCGGCTTGGCCCAAGGGTTTTGATTTGGAGCCTCCTGAATCAGGTAAATGGAGATTGAGTGATTGGATAAGGAAGAGACATTTTGGAGTCTCTCCTGAGGCTAAGAATTTGAGTAAATATTGGAGGACGATGCGAAAAGTCCTGCCTCATTTGGACCAAGAGGGTATGTTGAAATGGATGCGTAGTCATCCAGGCTGGGGAGAAGTCCCAGACGATTTCCAGTGGCTTCCTGAAAAAGATTCCAAAGATAGTGGGACCTCAACAGAGGGGATTGTAAATCCTAAAGGTAGAAAGTCAAAGAAAAGCCTACATGAAGTACATCCTATAGAACAGGCATGGGCTTTATTGAAGATGAGGTGATTACTTGGCTGATACTGATACCAAGGATGTGATTGAGGATATTGATTGGGAGATGTCTAAGAGGGACTTCAAATTCTTTTTCGAGGAAATATTGGGTTGGCAGTTGGCTGACCACCATGCTGATTGGTTTCACAACTTAAACACCCACAACAGATACTGTGTGAAAGCGGCTCGTGACCATGGGAAATCTACTTTGTTTCTAGGTTTCTTGTTGTGGAAGGTCATATTCACACCTAGGTTGGACACGATGATATTCAGCCACAGTCTAGACCAGTCCATCCGTCATATGAGGAATCTCAATGACCTGATAGATTCCAGCCCCATGTTAGCCAAGATGAAGGATAAGGACGCTTGGTCCAAGACATTCTTCGGATTCACTAATGGCTCTCGTATCAATGCTAAGTCAGTGGGTGGTGGTGTTCGTGGTGCTCACCCTGACATAGTTCTACTAGACGACATTCTATGGGGGACTACAGAGACTGAACTACAAAGAGTAGCATCTTGGTTCTATGAGGTTCTAGTACCTACAGTCCACCACACTTCACAATTGTGTATAGTCGGTACACCATTTACCCCTACTGACTTGTATACTGAATTAGAGGCTAGAGATGGTTATTTGGTTGAGACATATCCAGCAATTAACGAGAAGGGTGAACCTCTTTGGCCATGGCGTTGGTCATTAGAAGCCCTCGATTCTCGAAGAATGGATATGCCAGCCATAGCATTCACTCGTGAGTATCTCTGTGAACCTATGGACGATATGTCTAGCCTGTTCCCTTCTACTATTGTCAATGCCTGTAAGGACCCGTATCTCAATATCATAGACAGGAAGGACCCAGACAGCGATGACCAGTATTTCATCGGTTGGGACCCAGCCATATCCTCTGACCGACAGGCTGATTTCACTGTGATGCTAGTTTTACGAAGACCAGCGGATAACCCTGAGTTACTGGAATTGGTTCATGTTGTGAGACGCAAGGGTATGGATTTCCGTACTCAGATTTTTGAGATTACGAGGCTCAACAGTAGATTCCGACCTGAGGTGATAGAACTCGAGGCTAACCATTTCCAGCGAGTGTTCGCTACAGAATTGAGGGCGGATACTGACCTTCCTATCAAGACATTCATCAGTACCAAGCAAAGGAGGGAGAGTCTTCTTATGGGATTAGTTCTGCGCTTTGAACGCGAGCAGATGCGTCTGCCATGGGGTGATGAGAGGTCTCGAGACCTCATCAGCCAATTGGAGCACGAACTCATCATGTTTGGAATGAGCAGAGAAGGTAAGTTGGAGAGTATCGCTCGGCACGATGATTTTGCCATAGCCTTGGCTCTGGCTGTCTGGGCTACTACTGAATTCCGTGAGAGGATTATAGATTTGGACGACCTAATGGCGGGGTTGATAGATTGACTTGGGGTAGTATGCTAATCGGTGACGATTATGATGCTGAAACTGATGAACCTGATGCTCACAAGGCTTGGGTCATCAAACAACTTATGCAGCACCCTCTATTCAAGACCAATCAGATAGCAGCCCCACAGTTTGGTGACGCTCCCCCCACACCTAAGACAGGTGAAGGTAAGTTGACTCCTACTCAACCGCCAGCCGGAAATCCCAAAGAAGAGGAAGAGAAGCGTAAGAAACTGATGCAACTTAGTAATGATGAAGTGATAGATGGTTGGTTTGAGGACCAGTTCGGAAAGTCTGCTTCTGAACTCATCAAAGACCTTCGTATGAAAAGAAGAGTACACAAGCAGTTTTCCGGAGATATTGACCAATTGATAGACGCTGTAAGGAAGGCTAAGGAAGCGGAGATTGAATCGGTCTTGGATAATCTACAGTGGACTTCGGAACATTTGGATGCTATCAAAGGTCTGGGTATAACTGACCGGAATTTGAAAGCATTGAGAAAATACGGTGACAATCGGGCGATATCACTCAAGCAGGCTTGTATCCAATGGGATAATGCTAACAATGTCATCAAGAGATTATCCCAAGTAGAAGGAGAATGGGATAATGAGCAGAGGGATTTGTGGATAGAGTCTATGAGAATGAGAAAAGAGTCTAAGGGTATGTGGACGACTACATTGCACCAAGTAGACAGTCTCAACAAGTCAGAGTCTGCTTATTTGAATGCTGCAGTAGATATCTTAGGTTACAAAGGTTCTATGGATTCTAGAACTCTTCTGGAGAACATGTCCTATATGGATGGTAGGAATAAGTCATTTTCAGTACAGAAATTGAGTGCTTTACTCAAGACCTACGGACTTGAATACAACATCATCAAACACCGTGATAGATGGGAGTTACTACCAACAAATTCTTCTGATATCATCAAAGACCCATGGGCATACGCTGCCGGATTCCTAGATGCTGATGGTTATATCACGATATCTAAGCGTGGGGAACCTAGAGCAGGAATCATAGCCACAGGTCAGCGAGGGAAGGCTCATTGTGAACAGATGCATGATTTACTGGGTTGTGGGGTCTTACAATTGGATTTGAAAGTACATAAGACCAGTAAGAAGAGTCAACATCGGTTACAGTTCTATAGTGCTGATGACCTAAGGACACTTCTACAAGGTACTAAACCTCATCTAAGACTCAAGAAAAAGCAAGCGACAAGTGTTCTAGAATTATTGGATTTGAGAGGCCGTAATGGTGATATGATTACCAAGCGTAGAGATGAGTTATTCAAGATAGTCAAGTGGGAAAACTGGCACGATGTCAAGGGCGATGAACTACTTGAAGAGTGGAATGTTGATGAACAAGAGGTCCTCTCGTGGGGTAGGAGTGACCCCGAGGTCATCAGGCTTGTTGACGATATGAGTAAATTAATAGGTGGTATCTGATGGCTGGTGAAGATGAGAGGGGTATAGTTGGTAGGTTCATTGACAGGTTAACTGGTAACTATCGTAAGAAGACTACACCTGAACCCATAATGCCGCTTTGGAAGGCAGGTATACAGGAACCTGTGTTAGTTCAAGGTGTGAGTATACCAGCCCTCTATGCCACAGTGCAAGAGAGCATCATCCTCAGGACCACAATCAATACCCTTTGTCAGGAGATATTCAGGAGAGGACATTACTGGAAGAAAAAGTTCCACATGAAGTGCTCTCAATGTGAGGAGGAATATCAGCATGATACTGTATCTGAATGTAGAATGTGTGGAGGGAGTGATTTCCAGTCCCCAGACGCAGACCAGATATTGTACCCTCGATGGTTCGTCAAGCAAAGGAATGGGATGGACCAGTCTTTCACTGATGTGTTGAGAGAGGTCGAATGGGACCTAGATATTGTCGATGATGGATTCATCGTCCTCATAAAGGAGTATTTCCTTGACCCTGATTCTGGTAAGATTGAGTTTTTCAGAGTCAAAGAGATGATGCGTGGTGACCCTACTTTCATGAGGATTGTAGCAGATAAGAGAGGGACCAGAGGAGGTAGATATCTCATCTGTCCAGTTCATAGAGATAAGACCTATCCTTTCACAAACGAAGACAAAAAGTGTGATATCTGTAATTTGGATTTGCAGGATGTGCAGTTCATCAACACTGCTGGTTCAGGGAAGACTCAGTACTATATTGAAGGAGAGATTGTCCATGTTTCCAAATATAGTCCTTCTAAACTGTATGGTCGTAGTCCTGTAGCCACTATGTGGAGACAAGCCATGACATTAACAGCCATGGATAACTACATGTATCTGGCTTATCAGAAGCGTAGGATTCCAAGAGGTGTTCTATCTATCACTACTGACAATATCCAATCTACTGCAGCATTTTGGAAAGGTGCTGAGGAAAAGATGGAGCGCGACCCGAATTACATTCCTAAGGTGGGGGTGGAGTCCGCTACAGGAAGAGGTCGTGTTGAGTTTGTCAGATTCATGGACACTCTCGACGAGATGCAGTATGGGCAAGTTCGTGATGAATTACGCATGCGTATAGCAGCATTCTATGGAGTTTCAAATATCTTCATGATGGACTCTGGTAAGGGTGGGGGTCTCAATAATGAGGGTCTTCAGATTCTAGTGACTAACAGGGCTGTAGAGTTCGGTCAGAAATTATACTCTCGTGATATCTTCCCAAGACTCTTTTCTGAGATGGGTATAACAGATTGGGAGATGACATTGTATCCGAACGAGGAGGAAGATGAAGTCACTCGACTCAGAAGAGATGAACAGGAAGTCAATATCGCTCAGAGAATGGCTCAACTTGGATTCCAACCTGAACTTACTGAGGATGCTGGTAGAGATATCAGATTCGTTTACAAGAAACCAGACCCACAAGAAGTTGCTGCCCAACAGCAAGCAGCGATGCAACAAGGTGGAGGTGGAGGAGCGCCCCCACCAGATGCAGGAGGAGGTGGCCCACCACCTGGAATGGCACCACCACCACCAGGTGCAGGTGGTATGCCCCCTCCAATGATGCCACCAGCAGGGGCAGGTCCGATGGTAGTTCCACCAGCAGGTGGGCCTCAGGCAGGTGGACCTCCAGCAGGTGCTCCTATGCCCCCTCGAGGAGGAGCGCAGCATACATTCCATCCAGGTGATGCTCGTAGAATGCCCATGATGACTAGGAAAAGCCTGGGAGCAGGTTCAGATTCTGAAAGTCAAGGCTTGAGACATGGTAAAGTGCCAGGGGTGAAAAACATAAGTGCTCCATCTGGAACCCCATCTGGTGCTACAACCACTAATCAACGAGGGTCCAAGAAGACACCAATAGAGGAGGCTTTAGATGCAATACAGGATGCTAAGGAGTCTGCGGCTAACCCTCAGGGAGACAAGAAGAAGAAAGGTGGGCTCCCACGATAGATTGAAGTGTAGAGGGGGTATCGGATAGCCATGACTGAGCCGATTATCAAGTTGGACCCTATGGTCAGAAAATTGGAAACTACGATGGCAGAGTTCAAAATGGCTCTGAAAAATGATGACCTAGTGTCTGCTCAACAGTTGCTTCGTGCGCTTAGTCAGACAAGTGATTACCTAGCAGAAGATGTGACATCAATCTACAAGAGTAATACCGAGGCAGATACCACTTTGGGTGTCAATGATATTTTCGCTGGTGGGGCTCCTGTAATGGAATTCAAGGACCAAGGTTCCCTTATCAAGGGTGACCGTCCTCTAGGATACATTGGCCCTGACGGAATCCAGAGTAATTGGCAACCTCAGCGTGGTTTCGGACAGAGGGTCGATTGATGTCAGACGAGGTCACTAATCTGGTTGATGCTCTCATCACTAAGATGGAGCGTATGGATGGTGACATTGGTATTCTACAAGAGCAGAATATAGAATTAAGGAAGATGATTTCCAACCCAGCCAACCTTCTACAGAAGGCTGGGTATGTCAGAACCTCCACTCCTGCTACTGAGGATGTTTGGGGTGACCCACTTCGTGGGGACCGAAATGAGGTCATTGAGAAGGCAGCCATTATGGTTGATGGGATTATGGTAGACCCTCCTAGCAACAATCAAGATTGGCATGATATGGGTTGGGATGAGATTCACGCAATGGCTGAAACAGCAGCAGTAGCAGAAGGTAGGCCGGTGGACCAATGAAACCAATACAGGTAGAAGCAGGGCAGCATGCCCCAGATGTAGATGAACTAGTAGAAAAAGCAGGTAGTATGATTGAGAAGTTGCAGATGGATAACTCTCAGATTCGCAATATTACTGGCGTTGAAGAAGCCCCTATGAATCACTACTACACTAATCAACAATTACCTGAGTCGCCACCTGAGGAGGTTACCAATAAAGGGGCTTCCAGTGAGAATGTAAGTTTCATAAATGCTAACCCACATCAGACTGGTTCTACTCTAGATGCACATGAGAACCCTTCCGGTGGAGACCCTCATCCTCCTTCTTCCTACACCCATTCTAGTGTAGGTAAACCTCCTTCTGACCTCAAGAAACAGATTCAAGTTATTCTCAAGAAGGCTTGTCCTAGTTGTGGTACTGAGTGCAGTGGTGGTATATGCAAGAATGTATCCTGTAGTGTTGAGAAAGCAGGCGACCCTCTAGCGGCTTTGGCTGCTCTTGGTGGCGGTGGAAAAGATGGTCCTCCAATGGGTGGCCCAGATGATGGTGGACTCCCTGATGATATGCCTCCGGGGGATGATGAACCTTCTGACCCTGAAGGGCTTGCTGCCAAAATAAGTGACCTAGTAGACAAACTCAAGGATTTGGCTGCTCCTGGTGGAGATGAGGGGCCACCAATGGGTGACGATATGGGCGGTGGTCCTCCAGGTGGCGGTCCGCCAATGGGTGCACCGCCTGGTATGTGATAGGGCGGTGGTGATGGTGTGCGTGAAGGCCCTGAGGACTTTCTCCTAAGTAGCAAGGCACGCTATCAAAATTCGCAAGATGAAGAAGACGCTGCAGAACTCTTCTTTGCTATACGGAATATGCTTAACCATGGGCTAGATGTCATTTGGGATGACACTATTACCAAGGCAATGGAAGAATTGAAAAAACCTAATGAGACTAGTAGGCGTTCTATGGAAGCGGCTGTTACGAGAGTCAAACCAAAAGTAAAACCTGAATCCATACCAAAAGTAGAACCTAAACCACCAGAAGAAAGTAAGCCTTTACCCCCTACACCATTAGAAATTCAGGGCCCTATTCGGTATGTTGACCGATATAGAATAGCCCCTTGGTTGTTCACTCAACAGACAAGGACTCTACCTGGAGGTGTCACCGAAGATGGTACTCCTGAAAAAGGACAGGACATAGCGTTTATGGAAAGCCTCATGATAGGTGGTAGAGAGGCTACTAAATCTGATAGTCCTGTCATCCCCAGTAGGTATTTCGATATCCAATCTCATATGTACTACATTGACAATTATGGGAATAGAGTCAATTTCACAATGAAGGATTTAGACCCTAGCATTTGGCTTGAAGGGCCTGAAGGTTGGGGTGGTGATGAAAAGAGTGTGAAGGAATGGGAAGAAGACCCTTTGAAATGGCTGAGAGACCATGCAGATGAGAATGTACCAACGCAGTCCGGGGGTAATAAGGGTATCAAGTTTAGAGATTACTTGCGCCCATTAATTGGCAGACCTGAGTATACTGGTGAAAGAAGATTCGAGCATGGTGATAACACTACTGATTTTAGGAGTGAGAAGGGGAGAGAACTAATTCCTCATAAATCACTTAATTCACTAGACCCAATACAAGCACTGCATTTCTTTAGCGATTCACCAGTTCTTGAGAATTCGGCTAGTAAGTTCCATTCGGAGTTCCTTAACCCTGATAGTCCTCATCATGTGCGTTCAGTAGAAGCAGCCATCAAGAAGAAGGATGAGTCTTTGAAAGGGATGATGGGAGTTAATTGGGGGCAAGATGGGCATGAAACTCACCACCAAGATATGAGAGCGATTAACAGTCAGGGAGATGTAGCCGGTGATGATTTGTCTCCCTCTTATACCTTCAATAAGATGTACGAGGATTACTATCATGGTTGGCTCAAGAGAAATGAGTTCAGACTAAGGAAGGACATGAATGATAAGGATAAGAGAACCCTGTTTTCTCACTGGTATGACTTGGAATATGATATCGGTCAAGGTCATGATGACTATATTGCTCAGAAACTCCTTCGTGCTGATAAGAGGATGAGGAAACGCTATAATCGTACTAACATTCTAATCGACCCTGAATTCCAACATCTAAGAGATGACAAATCTAGTCATCATCGCGTCGGTCTCATCCCTCAACTCTTAGGTTTGCAATTGGCTAGTCCTGAACATCGAATGTACGCTATTGCGGATTTATTCTCTTACTTCAAACAGCATGAAGAAGGTGGTCATCACCCGATAGATGACCCTATTGAAGATAGGAAACAAGATGCTGCAGACAATGCTGGTGGGCTGAGAATAGACGAATTGATTGACCATATGTACTCGGCTCTAGGTAAGAACATGGTAGCCATTGCTAACAATGTAATGGGTCACCCACTAGACCCTGAAGGGAGTCATATACCACCATACTTCGACAAACACTCACGAGTCAAACAATCAATAATCAGGGAGGGTTTGGAACTAGCACATTTGTCACCATTATCTCCTGAGTTCAAGAGAGAGCGAGGTAACAAGTCTGGGTATGATACTCCAACAGGTGGTAGAACTAGTCAGAAGAGTATGGCGCAAGTCATGAAAGTCCTTGATTTGCTCGATGAAGTAGGAGTACCAAAGGGATGGAACATTGACAATCCTGACATCATGGAAGAATTTGACAGAGTAGTTCTTCCTTATCTTGACAATAAGTTCAAGAATAGTGGTAGAGATAGATTCGAGAATTGGTTTCATACAGACCCAAAAGCCAAGTTGAGAGGAAGGTCTAGAGAATACCAGTTGGCTATGGCTCACAATAATTGGTCTTTAGGAGCAAGGGTAGAAGGCGAGACATCAGAACCGCATGAGATTACTGAGAACCATGACATGAGTCCTTCTTGGCTATGGCATCATAGTTTCCCAAAGACTGGGTATAATCTGTATGGCCCTGATATTGCTGAGATTCTCTATGGGGTTATCCCTTGTCTTGGTGAGAAGGTGAAAAATAGTGAGATGATACTTTTCGACTCGAAAGATACCCGTCCTCCCCCGTTTGACAAAGAGAAGAGTAATGAACATCCTGACAATTATGATTATACAGAATGGTTGAAGGGTATTGGTAATGGTCCAGCACCAGAATCTTGGAGTAATGACTCTAGTATACCATTCACAGAGAAAGGTGGTATGTCAGGTTTAGCCATGGAGATTGATGCCTATCTAAGAGGTGTCAAGTTAGAGAACTGTCCAATAATGGGAGAGGTCTACAAGAGGCTTTACGGTGATTTACCCCTTAATCCTCACAAGGGTGATTTCGTCAGTAGACTCTTGAAAGGGCGTCTTGGGGAGGTTTATGGTGAACATGAAGAGGCTACAATGGCAGAAGACTCACCAGAGCGAGCCAGACAAATAGGTATGACAGAAATGAAAGATGTCACTGGTGAGAGTGCAGTTGGTGAGCGTTCTAGTGGGTATGGGGTTAGAGTGGCTGGACCTTCTGAAGTGACAAGGAGAAAGGAGGCTGAAATAGCCGGTGCTCCAGATACATTACCAATATCTACCGTAGAGAATTACCCTCTAGGTAGGCGACCTCTCAATGAGAGAATACTTAGGATGATACTCCCTATTGCTGGCGCTAAGGATGCTTTCTTTTTGAGAGAGGCATTACAAATGGGGCTGAAAGAGCCAGCAAAAGAATTGTTAGAGGCTTTGCGAAAGAAATGGGGTGGGACTGCTGTAGCAAAAAATGAGATGGAAGACCGCTTACTTACTATGGATGAGGCTGTCAATAGGAGGACAGATGAAATGGCGCAGATGGTTGACAGGGCGACTATTCTGAGAGGTTCATCAGGAGGCGTGGTTTTCCCTTACCACAATCGTGGCCTCATAATGCCTGCAGATACTCTGAGGATGATAGAACTAGGGCAGATGTATCCTGGCTTGGTCAACCAGAGTAACCATGACGGCTATAGAGATAGTGAGATGGGGCACAATAGAGGCTCTGCAATTCTAGACCAACTTGGTCGTAGTGGAGTTACAGAGAACAGAGGGCTGACTGCTGCTATGTTGGGTCTACTTAGTTCCGCATTGATGGGTGGTGGCTCTGCTGAACCTTGGTCATTCGAGCATAGAGGGAATGAGAAGGCTTTGGTTGTGGACCACCCTGGACAATGGGGGGATGAGTTTATGGGAGATTTGGCTAATTGGATTCGCGAGCAACCACATCCCCATATTGAAGGAGAGGAAATTGGGAACCAATTGGGTGGTTGGGAAAACGAAGATTGGCGTAACCGTGTGGCTGACAAGAGATTCATCTATCCTGTCGATAAGCATGTGAACGATGCTGGTAAAGAGGAGTATAGGTTATCCTTCAAAAAGGCTGGCGGTAAGCATGGTCTGCAATTCAAGGTTCCTGATTTAGATGTATACAGCCCTTACCCCGAGAAATCCCTAGGAGACCCATTGAAGTTTCCGCACCCGTTTAGTATACAAAATCATTTGCAGGACATAGTTGGTTCCAGAGGTATCTATCCTGCTTGGGCTGCACCCAGTGGTGGAGAGCAACATATCCAATCCATGCCTAAGCCATGGATGGTAATACCCGAAAAGAGTGTCATAAACTACAATGGGCAAGACTATGTTGTTTCTGAACACCCCTCTGTACTCAAGGATGAGTTCAGTAACTACTTATCTAACTATGACAAGACTCAAGGTAATAAGCAGCACAAGGACCTGATACTAGGGCTTCGGAGAGAGGCTAGGAATATGGCTCCCAGGATGGAGGGGGGTTGGCTGAAGAGTGACAAGCAACGAGGGTGGATGATGACCATGGAAATGTTGACTAGGGCTATTGGAACAGGTCACCAAGCGGCTAAGGCCACCCTTCCTTTCATAATGGCCCACCTTGCTTCTAATCATACTCCTGACATAGAGCAGGGAAATCAAAGTGAGACTCAATGGAAATTGGATGACTTCACAGAAAAGTATCTCAGGCAGCATGATGGGGATAATTCTGAAGAGGCTCAAAGGAAATATGCTACATTGTGTCACTTGTATGAATTGGCTTGGGACTATGCAGACAAACATGGCCCTAAGAGAAGGGCTTCATTCCTCGAACAATTAGAGAAGCAAGGGCATGATTTCACTGATGAGCAGAAGAAAGCATTTCTAGACCCTGATTTGAATGTAAATAGTGTGTTTGGCCACAAAGAATTCGTTATGCCAGAACATGGGATGGATACCAATCATCCTTTCTACCAGGCTTTCCATGATGGTATAGGGCAGAATGTTGAGGGGTTAAACCTCCTGCGTGCTTTTGTCGATAAGCGGTATGGAGATAATGAGCAATATGAAGGGTTGATAGATGCGATTGAAGGTATCATGAACCAGCATTTCACTTGGGGTTCTGAATCGGTTGGTCAACCTGGCTTGAGTCCAGAAGGTTGGAAGACGAAAAGCGGTCAGCCCATATCTTTCAATTTGAAGAAACTATTCGAGACTTCACAAAGAGAGCATGATAAGGCTATGTATCAAGCGAACCATTATGAGAAAGGTCTGGGTGCAGGTGATGACCCTCTTTGGTATATCCCAGAGTCTGACGCCCCATTTTCAGAATCGCATCCAGAGTATAAAACGAAGAGTGTAGAGAGAGCCAAGAGAGGTAGTAGGGCTCAAATGTCTCTGAATACAAGAAATATCTTGGATGTTGTAGGTGATGAGCATGATTCAGATTACAGTATAGAGGACCATAGAACACTCAATCAATTCGTAGTTGCTATGGGCCCTGTGATTAAGGACTTAGTGAATGAACTGGATAAAGTCAATTATCTACCAGAACACGCTTCACATCAACGATTTGATAAGAATGACCCCCAAGATGTGATGAGGGAATACTGTAGACTCTTGTTTCTTCGGGGTCGTATCAACCCCAAGTATCAGCCTCAACCTTGGTCATATCGCTCTTCTGGTGTGAAGCAGATAGGTGATGATAGCGAGCCTGGTGCGATTAATCTTAATAGAACACGACTTCCGAATCTATCCAGTGTTCATGCACATGATTCATTTCACCAGTCAGAGATTATGCCTTTCACCATGGATGTCACAAATCATATACCTGACCTTCATACTAGAGGTTCCCCTACTCCCCCTTGGGATGTTGGTGTAAGTGGTGAGTACCATGATGATTTTCAAGACCCTACTAGAGACCGTCGTTTGGACAACCCAGAATTGCGAGAGGGGAGAAGAGATACAGCCATCGCTACCCCCTATAGGACTGTTGACCCTAGCATTCTCAATTCAGCATTCGGTCAGAGACTCGCTATTGCGGGGGATAACTCTAACATTGGGGCGTCACTCCAGCATACGGAGGATGATGAGGTGAGGTATTCGTTAGATGTCTTGACTGATGTGGACTTGCTTCTGAAAGAGGAAGAAAGGGATAAGGGTAAACCTGCTCCTGTCAAAGCCATGCATCGTATCTTTGACCTTGATGATTTAGAGTATCTCAGAGGGTTTTCTGATGATTGGGTAGTTACTTCATGGCCTGCTGGTACAAGAGTTATTGTAGAGAAGAAAGGTAAGAAGGTCAAAGCCCGAGATGCAGAAGGTAAATCTGTTACTCTACCCAATGAAATTAAAACCGGTGTTAAAGACGCTCATGACAAGGATTTCTTAATAGATGCCATTTGGGATGAAGATACATTATGCATTGTAGATATCTTGGAATGTGAAGATGATGATTTGTGTAACAAGCCTACCAAAGATAGGGTCAGGCATCTAAGGGCTCACTTTGAATCTACTGAGAAGGTTAGTACTCCGGCTCCAGTAAATACAAAGAGAGTTGATGGCGAAGGACTAAAGAGAGCAGTCAAAGACCTCATGAAGGAACCTGATGTGAAGCAGGTCTTATTGAGAGATGCTGAATCTACTTACATGCGTGGAGAAATGAGGCACCCGAAATGGGTATTACTTACACCAGACCATCAGATTGATGTCCTAATCCTATCTTCTTCTGGAGTTGATAACCATCTGATTGGAGTAGGCCCATTGTATGAGCAAGATGCTAAGGCAATTGGTAATAGGGCAGTTCGTTATGATGGAGATTACTACATGGATGTAGGTACAGTTTCGCGTTCAGGCTTGGAAGAAGGGATGTACATAACCGTGAAAACCTCAGGCATTTCTCATTCGGCTAGAAGGAATTATTCAGTTTACCGATTGAACGCACCTCGTTATCTGAGAGAGTCTGAGAGTGGGGCCACTGATAGTGTAGAAACTTTGGAAATATTGCGTCATAGACAGGAAGGTAATGTGCCTCATAAAGTCCGAATCAAGAAAGGTAGAATTCACATAGATGTACCTACAGGGCATGTGGTTTACGAGACAGAAATGTCTGGGAATGCATTCCTTCTGAAAGATGTAGACTATCCTGATGATTATACTCTGAGAGTAACTCAAAGTCAAATGGAGTATTGGTCACCTCTGGCTGCAGTTCTTCTACGCTCTGAGCGAGAGGGGGAGAAAGAAGAGATAGAGCCGGAGCCTGCTGCTAACCACGATAAGAAACCAAAGAAGGTATTGCCTAAGAGAGATGAATTACTCAAAGACCCTGAAGTTGTGAAGACTGTAGTACTGGCATTGGAGACCGTTGATAATATGCTCAAAGAGAAAGTGACTTGGACTGGTCCTAAGGCTTTAGGTATTGACTACGCTACCCCTGTAGAATCACCTCATGGCCCTACTGATATAACTGAGCCATATGATATGCCTGACCATGACCCTGCCGCTAGACAGGCTGAGCCTAAGGCTTGCTGGTGCGGTGCTGAAAGGGGTGAAGAGTGTAAGCAAGGTATAGGTCACAACATGGAAGATTGTCCAAAAGCCCGCCCACCAGATGAAGA
>VTLG01010565.1_pt1 | contig 22106 bp, 33 predicted proteins | sample 4694571 | NCBI WGS metagenome assembly VTLG01 (sample SAMN12604809, study PRJNA352737) | marine metagenome | biome: ENVO:00000447; feature: ENVO:00000209|ENVO:00000569|ENVO:01000036; material: ENVO:00002151; isolation source: viral sequences binned using virsorter ... | reverse complement strand
TCAGACTTGCTTATGGCCCTGGGTAGTGCATTTAAAGGCGAGGACATTGCGGGTAATGTAGAAAAAATGAGAGACGCCAGGACATCTAGAGCAGATGAAGCTAGAAAAATTCAACTACAAAATGAAATGGCTAGGCTATATCGCCAGGGCGATATGGAGGGGGCAATGGCTATTGGAATGGAGTTAGGAGATAGCGGTATCACTCAAGGCATAATTCAACAATATAACAAAGAGCAAAACAGACCTAAAAGGTCAGCAGACGGCCGTTATTTAATTACTTATGATAAAGACGGCACACCGCAATACACTTTAGATGAAGAATTGCAAAAACAAGAGCTCGATTATCAAAGACAATTAACTGCGATTGCAGACGAAAAGAAAAATAGACCAGGAGCTAGTTTCCTTGCTAGTGAAAGAAAAGAGGTCGAACTTATTGATGATCTTGAAAGGGTGGCTAGTGATGCTGATTACTTTGCACAAGAAATGGAAGCCGGTAATCTAGATTTATCAAGATCAGATAATTTTGCTGATTTTATAAAAAACAATGTCACAGGAAATCTTTTCACTAGTCCGGAAGATCAGAAAGAATTTGAAGTAAATCAAAAATATAACAGATTCTTAGAACAACTCAGAGCAACAAGTTTGGCCTTACAAACTGGTACTAAAACAGATATGGATGCTGAGTTAGCAATGAAGCAAGTAGAGTCATCAAGAAACCCAGAAGAATTTATTATTGCAATGAATGATCTGAAAAAAATCAATCAGCAACGAGCGGATCTGAAAAGAGGTATTTTGATTGATCAAAGAAATGAGCTTGGTTATGTGATTCCAGACTATTTAAATCAATCTTTTGCAGATGACATAGAGTTTGAGGAAGTAGAATAAGTGAAAATAAGAGTCCAGGGAAAAACTTATGAGGTCAGCGATGAGTTTAAAAACTTATCAAAAGCAGACCAACAAAAGGTTTTGCAAAATATCGTCAGCATGGAAACTGTTTCCGGCCAACAGGCCAACAACAGAAAACCAGAAGAGATAGGTAATATAAAAGGTTTAACCAGGGCCGCTTTAGGCCAGGGCCTTTTATTTGGTTTTGGAGACGAGCTAGAAGCCGGGGTCAGAACAGGTTTTGGTTTGCTTGGCGATTATGGAGATAAGGTAAAAGATGTCCGTCAAGAAATTGCAGACTACCAGGCACTTAATCCTGGTAAAAGTATTTCAGCAGAGGTAGGCGGAGCAGTTATACCGACTGCACTCGCCGCTATATTTAGCGGTGGAACTGGTGGTGTAGCGGGAGCTGGAGCAACTGGAGCTAGAATTGCGGCAAGGGCCCCAAGTGTTGCCAGGCAATTTGGACAAGGGGCAAAAATAGGTGCCGGGTACGGAGGTGTATACGGCGTCGGTACAGGCCAAAGTGAAGACGGGGCCAATATAGGCCAGATTGCTTATGATCGTGCTATGAGCGGTCTTAAAGGTGCCGCATTAGGTGGTACTGTCGGTGGCGTTATGCAACCGGCAATCGGTGGAGCGGTTAAAGGTATTGGCAAAGTTAGAGATATGGCCAACCAGGCCGGTATCCTGGGTAGCAAGTCAGCAGACGACGCCGCCGAAAGATTTGCAAATAGAAAAATTCTCCAGGCTACGGACATGGACGGCACAAATTTGCGAGTCCAATACAATAACCTCAAGGCTCAAAGAGATGCTCTTATTAATAAGGCAAATGCTGAAAAGAAAATGTTTCCAGATGAGGTTTATGAAATAGACGCACAGATGTCTAAATTAGCAGATGAGCTAAATATTAATCCAGGTGTCAAAGGCCTGGACGATGCCGCCGATGGCCTTAATAAAACTTTAGCAGACACAGGAGAAGCGGCCACAAGACTTGGCTATGCTTCACAAAGTATTACAAACCCGTCAAACACTAAGGTAGCGGAAACCCTGGTAGGAAGACAATCAGACCAGGCAATGCGAATTGTAAACAATACACAAAAAGCATTAAAAACGGATCCAGACAAAATAGGAATAAATTATATTGACGACCTGGCATCACAACAATCTATCCAGGCACGAGCTAATTATCCAGAGGCATATAATAAAACTATAAGTGTTGCTAAATTTGAGGACTTTTTTGGCAATAGGGCATATTCAAATTTATTGAATGATGCCGCTAAAAGAGCACAAAAAATACTCCAGGCAGAGGGTAAAGATGTACCAGACCTGGCCGCAATATTGGCCGACAAAGGCAAAACTTATTTTGGATCATACAAAGATTTTTTAAACCAGGATTTATCGACTGAATTTTTTCACGCTCTTAAGATGGGTATGGACGATATTATTGATGCCGGGACAAAAGTTAATGCAATAGGTCAGACTGAGGTCACTAAATATGCACAAAAAGTTATAAAAACTAAAAACGCTTTTGACAAAGTTATTAGAGACAATAACTCTTTATATGCAAAAGCAAATGATGCTTTTTCAGATAAGGCCAGACTATTAAATGTTTTTAAAGATGGTACTAATGTTAACAAAATGGATATTAGGACAATACAGAATAAGTTTGAAAAAATGAATCCTGGCGAAAAAGAGGCTTTTAAAAATGGTGTGGTTTCTCATTTCATAGAATTAGCTGAAAAGTCATCATCTAATAGAAATTTTGTAACACAAATTTTCGGCAATGAAAAAAATAAACAATTATTCAAGACGATTATGGATCCAAAAACCTATAAGCAATTTGAGGCATATATCAAAAAAGAGGTAGCGGCATCTAAAACCTTAAAAGATGTGTTGCAAGGCTCTCCGACTGCTACAAGACTCCAGGCTCAAAGAGAATTAGCCGAGGGTGGTGGCGAGGCTCTTATACAAGCCGGGAACAGAGGCTTAACAGGAAACTTAATGTATTTTGGCGGCAAGGCTATAAATAGACTTGGCGGCGTTGACTCACAAAGGGCCGCCAGGATTGCTGATAAATTATTTGAAACAAACCCGTCACAACAAAGGGTGATTATTAATCAACTAGCAAAAGAAAATGAGGCAATGGCTAAAGAGGTCGCAAGGATCTTACAGCTATCTAATAAGAGTGCCGGTGTAGCCGGTGGCCCGTTTGCCGTTGGTGTCGTTTCGGATCCGAATAATCCTGGAAGATAAGTGCCAAGAGATACTGAGCGGCTCGGCCGTAGCGGCGAGTATGTTGTGGCCGCATTTTTATCCTTATATAGCGACACAGTTTTAATAATACCTCACGGATCCCACGCAGACCTGGTCGCAGAGTTTGAAAACAAATTATTAAAATTTCAAGTAAAGACAGTCACAGACAGACGGCTTAGATATAATTCTGAGATAGCAAAAAAAACAAAAAAAAGAAGCGGTTGGTATATGGATATGAGGAGGTCTGGAAATACAAAAGTCAGAAAATATAAATCTAAACAAGTCGATATCTTTGCATTATATATAGTGCCTTTAGGAAAAATAATGTTTCATCCTGGCGGCGTTCAACAAGGAAAGCATTACAGCGACCGATTCGTTGCCAATAATGATTCGGAAGATTTGTTATTTAAAGCAGTAGAACAGGCCCTTAAAAAAGCCTAAAAAATTTTTTTACTAGATTTCCCGCCATTTTCGAGCAAGTGTCCTGGTTATTACAAAAACCTTAAAAGGAGAGAATGATGAGCAAAATAAAGCAATTACACTTAACGCAAAGTGAAATAGATATGTTAAGTAATATCTTAAATGGCTTATATGAACGCAACAAAAGCAAAGGCCGAAAAGATTGTACCTGGCTTAACTTTAATCATACGAGAAAGTATGTAGAGCAAGTCGCCCAGGAAAAGCCTATAAAATTAGTCAAATAATCTTGTAGACTTCAACAAGGGAAGTCGAGCTATAATACGACTTTATTAACCATTTTTCATTTAGAGGAGTTTATTATGAAAAATATACACAAAAAGGAGGCCGAGCTAATTAGGCAACTGTTAAAAGCAGAATTACCGGCCATTTTAAAAAAATATAACCTTAACTTTGAGCTAGGCAACGCCGTTTATGACGGATCCTCGGTCAAATTTAATGGCTTTAGACTTTCAACGGCCGATGCCAAAACACCGGCTATGAAAGAACTTGATAGGGAAAATGAATTTAGAAAACAAATAAATTCAGCGACCATATTAAGAACGGGCGTCAATTATAAAGACGGCAACAAAACTTATCACTTGGTTGGCTATAAACCAAGGGCAAGAAAAAAGCCTTATATAATTGAATGCTTGGAAAGCGGCGACCACTATGTTGTCACAGAAAAATATGCCGAGGAAATGTTTGGCGGCCCTAACCCGGATTTTGATAAATCTAAGTTAGATTATCAGCCAAAAGTAGTAGGCTAACCTAAAATTAAGGCCCGGCAATGTCCGGGCCTTTTTTTTCGCATAAAAACAGAGGAGTTAAAAATGCAAACTAGAAAAACAGATAACAAAAATACTAACCTGGTTATGATCACACGCCATTTTAAAGACGATATTTCATTGCCAACTTATACAACTTATTATGCAAAACTTTATGAGAAGGGCCGCAAAACACCCAGGTTGAAAAAAATAGGAATATCAACTGAGCAAGTTAGCCTGGCGGTTATGCGAGAACGATGCCGCTTGTACATTGAGGAACACGGCCGTTTCGGTAGGTCAAGCCATACACTCGACCAGGCTTTTTATGAAATTTATTTAGGCGAACTGAAAAAGAAATCAGCTAAAACAATAAATGATATAAAAAGAAATTATGAAAAAGACATAAAGCCACATTTTGGTCAAATGCTTATGAGCGATATTGATTCGCCAATGATATTGTCCTGGTTTAATAAATTAACTGAAAGGACTGAGGGCGGGGCCAACCATTGCTTAACAATTTTAAAAGCTATGTTTACTTTATGTACGGCCCTGGGGGTTTGTAAGCATAATCCTTGTTTGCCTATTAAGAAAAACCCGGACAAGGAAAGAACTAGGTCATTTACCCAGGGGGAACTAATTGCTTTTAGGGCCGCATTAAAAGAAGCCAAGTCCAGGTCAATCTATGCCTGGAGTTTTATTATGCTTATGTTTTTGACCGGGGCCCGAAAAGGCGAACTAGCTAGGGCAACTTGGGGCGATATAAAAGGCGAAAGCATTGTTTTAACTGATCACAAAACCAAACATAAAACCGGCCAGGACAGATATATTTATTTAAACGACCTTGCAAAAGCAGTTATAAATAATCTACCAGTCGGCCAGGAAAACGAAACAATTTTAAAAATTAAGGATCCTAGAACTGTTTGGGAAACCATAATGCGAAAAGCAAATATAAAAGACTTTAGAATGCACGACTTAAGGCACAATTTTGCATCGGCCGGTGTGAATAGCGGCTTAGATATTATTAGAACGGCCGCATTAACGGGCCATATGAGTTTGAATTCTATGAAAAGATATCAAAGGCCTAATATTGAAAGAAAATTAAAGGACACAAAAATAATTGAAAATCAATTAACCAATTAATTTGTTTCCCTGGCTATCTCTTTTATATTTAGTTTCTAATTCTAAATCGATATAGTGCTTGGCTTTTAATAAGTCTTGCACTTTATCGTCCTCGTTGCCTTTATCTCGACAAATATATTTCACAACATTGCCTAAACAATAGCTAAGTTTGTTGGCCAAAATAAATTTAATTGGTTGAATACCTAGGACTTTGTAATGGCCCCCGCCTACTTGTACATCACTTGCAGAAATTTTTTTTTTCGACAATTTTTCCATCCTGGTTAATTATTTTCATTGCCAAATTATAAGATAGTACGGAATTTAATAACAGATATTGCAAACATTATCCGCAATTTTTTTTGACTAATTTCTGTCGTCTACTTGCTTTTTGATTCCGACTTAGGTCATAATTTGGCCTCATAAGGTTTCATATAACTAGCGATGGAAAAAATTATTGGATGGAAAGCAATATAAAATTATTGACCACTAAAGAGGTAGCCGCTTTTTTAAAAATAAGTCCGGTGACCTTAGAAATGTGGAGAGCCGAAAACAAAGGCCCAAAATTTATCAAGGTTGGTCGTTATGTAAGATATAGCACTACTGATCTTGCAGAATATGTGAGGAGACAAACTCGTGGAACTGATCCAGGACAATAGGATTTATATAATTATGCCAAGTAAACACGCAATGTGCTCCCCGTCCGCTTTCAATCGTTGGGCCAACTGCCCGGCATCAGCAAAACAAAATCAGATTTTCAGAGGCGAGTCGACATATGCGGCCGTTGAGGGAACTGTTTGCCACGAAATAGCAGAAATGGGTTTAAAAGAATTAGTCCAGGGAGTAAGCCTGGAGGACTATTGGCTAGGTCGAGATGTAGAGGTCGATAATATAAATGTAAAAGTCACACAGACTTTAATCGACACCGCCAAAGTCCATATAGATTATTGTAGAGAGCGAGAGAGAGAGCTAGAGGGCCGTCTCCTTATTGAAGAGCAAGTCGAAATGAATGAGATTAGCGATGCAGTTTGGGGCACGAGCGACACCTTAATACTTTCAAAAAAAGAATTTAACACGATTGAGATCGTGGATTTTAAGGCCGGAAAATGGCCTGTCAAAGTAGACAATAATCCGCAACTCAAAATATATGGATTAGGTGCCCTTAGTCGTTATGGCAACGAAAATACCAAAATCATAATGACTATTGTCCAACCCAGGACACCAGGCAACAAACCTAAAATAAATTCTACCGAGACAACGGCCGAGGCTTTAGTCGATTGGGGTTATTCAACCTTAAAAGACGCCGTCGAGCGTTGCCTGGAGGATGAACCCGCCTATAAAGCGGGGGATTGGTGTCGTTTTTGTGCTTATAAAGAACATTGCGACGAATTTAATAACACTTTTACTAAGGAGTAAATATGAGTGGAAATACCGATAAGCCGAAATTCTCGGCCTCCTGGGATGAGCCTTGCTTGACCAGGACAGAGGATGACGGATCTAAAACTGAATGGTATGAGAGAGACCTTAGTGGGCCCACAATGCAAATTATGGCCGACTTGCTTTCCTATATTGATCAGTCGAGTAAATTGATGCCGCAATTTGAAAGTGCTCAAAGCGTTGTTCAGCATATGGCGTCATTAAATAAAAACCAGGAACTACTATTTGAAAAATTAGTAGCTAACAACCAAGGCAAGAAAATTGTCGAAGGTGCCGGGACTATGCAAGTAGTATCAAAAATTAATGGAGGTAAAAATGAGTCTAAGTGATATTAGAAAAAAATCAAAACTCAAGCCTCCAAGATTATTGATCTACGGAACCGCCGGAGTAGGTAAAACTAGTTTTGGGGCCTCAATGGATAAAAGTATATTTTTACTTGCCGAGGATGGCCTGGGAACTATTCAAGCAGAACACTTTCCGGTGGCGAAAACTTGGGAAGAGTTTAAAGGACGCCTGGAGACATTAATAAAAGAGGATCATGAATTTAAATCCTTAATTATTGATTCTGTTGATTGGCTTGAGCCTCTTATTTGGAAATATGTTTGTGAGAAAAATAAGTGGGCCAACATAGACTCGCCAGGTTATGGCCGAGGTTTTACGGCCGCCTTAGATGTTTGGCGTGAATATACCGACTTGCTTTCAGTATTAAGGGAGCAAAAAGGTATGGTCATATGTCAGATTGCTCATTGCATAATTAAGCGACACGAGGATCCGGAAACGGAAGCATATGACAGGTACACAATAAAATTAAATCAAAAGGCCTCGGACTTGCTCCAGGAGAATAGCGATTGCGTTTTATTTATGTCCTATAAAAAAGGTACAGTCAAAACTCAAGGCAAAGGCGGTAGCAATGTCAAAGTGGTAAGCGGCGACAGAGTTATTTATACCGAGGAAAGAGCAAGTCACTTGGCAAAAAATAGGTATCAATTACCTTATGAAATGCCTTTTGATTGGCAAAAAATTCGTGCCGAAATTGCCGCTAATGCAAAACCTAAAGAGTCGGAAGCTAATGGAAACTAACGATGATTTAGAAATGGCCAGGCAAGACCAGGCTATTGAGTATGCAAAAACGCAAGACTTAGAAATCATAAAAGCAAAAGTGCAAGAGGCCTACGGGCTTCTTGTACCTTTTGTTGAAAAGTATGGCGGACAATTTCAAACAGATTTTCCGCACGGCTTGATTGACGAGTCCCAAGATTTATTAACCAAAATCCGAGAGTTTGTAGATTTCATAGAGGACTATGAAAACTATGATCTTGGGTAATTAAAAAGGAGTAGAAAATGGAAACACCATTTAACTTTGAAGATGGCGAACAACCGGCCGCTAGTAATGGCGGCGGTAAGTTGCCGGAAGGCCGTTATAACTTTGAATTTGTTAGAGTGGCCGGGGCCGATGACAATGCTGAGAATGGTATTGTGACCGGGAAAAATGATTGGAAAGCCTTAAAATTAATTTTTAAGATGATCAATAACGATATCGATAAAGATTTATTTTTTAGCACAACATTCACAACCGACTATGATCCGACGGCGGTAGCCAAGGACGGCAAGACTAATAAGCGTGAAATGCTTTTAGATATGAGCAAGGCAAATTATAAAGCCTTATGTCATTTTGCCGGGGCGGATTTGAAAAACACCGACTCGCTTGTAGGTAGGAAAGTTTCTTGCTTATGTGTGCAAGGAGACGGCGGCTACCTGGAACTAGATCCTGGCCCGAGAGGTGGAAATTGGGACGCTTTTACAGAGGAAAATAAAAGCGAGGCAAAGCCTGGTAGCGGTGTCCTGGATGTGGATGATGATGACATTCCTTTTTAGGGAGTGGCATTTCCTTACACAAAATTTCCCTCGCTCTGCGGTCATTGTTTGGCCCCAGGGCGAGGATTTTATTTAGAATTTAACAATAAATATTATGCGGGATGTTCAATGAAACACCTGGACGAAATAAGAGCGGCCCTTGCGGCCGGTAAAAAATTACAAATATCGGCGGCGGGGAATCCGGAGGCCATCGATGTTGCAATGACTCAAATTAAGGAAAAATATAAAGAATATTCAGACAAGGCCGGAACTTTTGTAATGCACGAGTGGGCCCAGGAAGATAGAAAACAATTCTTTAAATTATTTATTGCTTATTATTTAAGTTATGAAACGGAGATTGCTAAAAATGGAATGCCGCCAGGGGACTAAAAGTGGTAGATATAACGAAGATATGGGGCGACTTAGATCAAGACGAAAATTTTGTTTATAAAGACGAAAACAAAACCATTGCTGATTTAATTACGCAAATGAATAAAGACGGCCTGGATGTCGTCACAATAGACACAAGTGGATCTGTACAAAGAGTAAAGGTCAGAGCAACGCCTCAAACCAGGCCCGATACAGGCCAGGAAAAAAGCGGTTGGTACTTTTTTTATGATAATGGCAATGGAAACTTTTTTTGCAATTATGGAAATTGGCGGACGGGAGAGTCATATAAGTTTGCATCAAAGCAATTTAATGAGTTTGATCCTGGCGAACAAATAAAAATAAAACAAGAATTAGAGCGACGCCTGGAAGAAGCACAAAGAGAAAGAGAAGCTAACCAAAAAGAGGTGGCCTTACAATGCCAGGAAAAGTGGGAAAAATTGAGCGAGGTCACTGATCATAAGTACCTGGATAATAAAAAAATAAAAAATTATGGGGCCAGGTTAGCAAATGAAAAATTAGTAGTGCCTTTATATTCCTCGAATAATGGGCCGCAAATAACAAGCCTACAATATATAGACAAAGACGGAAATAAAAGATTTACAAGCGGTGGCCTTGTCAAAGGCTCAATATTTAATGTTGGCTTTAGTTTTAATGAGTGGGGATCTATAAAAAAATTAGTAATAGTTGAGGGTTATGCTACCGCAATGAGTGTTTACATGGCCACAAACTTGCCGACAGTTTGTGTGTTTAGTGCAAATTTTGCCTTAGAGGCGGTTTCTAATATTAGAAAATATTGCAATGCTGAAATAATTTTGGCCCTGGATAACGATAAAAGCGGCGTTGGTCAAAGCCAGGCCGACAAAGTAGCGGCGGCCGTTCATAATTGCAGAGTTAAAGTGCCCCTGGAACTTGGTTGTGACTTTAACGATGTCCATATTGAGCAAGGCCTGGAAGAGGTCAAAAGACAATTAACAATAAGTGCCTTTAACATAAAGGCCAACACATTAAGAAGCCTGGACAAAAACCCGCCTAAGAGAGAGTGGTTGGTCGAGGGCCTTATTGAGTCATCTAAAAACGGAGTTATAGCTGCAATAGGTGGCGTTGGAAAAAGTTTTATATGCCTGGACTTATGTCATAGCGTTGCAAAGGGCAACGGCTTTTTTATGGGTAAGCCAATAAATAAAAAAGGCAATGCAATATATATAACGGCCGAGGACGATTTAGCAGAAACGCATAGGCGAATAAATGCGTTGGATCCTGGCGGCGATAGGTTTAGCTCTTTATATGATGTCTATATAATAAGTGTTCCAGAATTAGCGAGGCCATTAACACTAATAAAGTCGGACAGTGCTAATGGCCTCCACATTACAAAACAAGCATATGACCTAGTAGATAGCCTGGAGTCTATTCCTAACCTGGAATTAGTTGTCCTGGATCCTATCCAGGCGTTTGTTGGGGCCCCGACAAATGATAATGAGGTGGGCCAGTTATATAGCCAATTATGTCAAATGATTAGCAGTAAATATAATTGTTGCACATGCGTTCATCATATGTCAAAAGCCGGGTTGGTTAGCATTGATGACCCAATGGCGGCGAGGCAGTCAATAAGGGGGGCCTCGGCCTTAGTGGACTCAACAAGGTTTTGTTTGGCCTTATTTCTTTGCGATGAAGATAGCGGCCGGGAAATATGTCTTAAATATGGCGTTGAATATGACAGGCTAAAAGTAATTAGGGCGGCCGTTGTAAAGGCCAATAGTGATGCTGATATGAGCGTAAAAACTCTGATCAGAAGAGAAAATGTCCTGGAAATAGTTAATAAAGACGAGGATATAAAATGGAATTAGCGGCCATACGGGTACCCACAAAGCTACCCGTTTGCGACCATAGGGGTACCCACATTGACATATATAGGAACATATATATTGGCACGGCCCTGGAGGGGCCGGGCCAATTCAGTAGGAGTGTGAATTGATTGTGGATAAGGCAAGGCAGAAGATGAGTGCCAGAGTGAAAGATTGTTATATCTTTGACTCAAAGCGAATTTTAAGTACAAATTTAGTAATCGGAAAACAGATGAAAGGAGAGTGATATTAGTGAATGCCGGTTTAACAATGTTGTGGAGGCTTGATGACAGATTATGCAATGAGGACTCCATAGAGCATAGGTTTTATACTCAATCAATGTTGCACAATATGATTTGCAATTATTTATATTTGAACAAGGATATTAACCTGGAGAAAATTTGTCGCCATATACCGAAGCGGATAGGTGGCCGCACGACAATTTATGAAGTGCTAACCCAGGGTATAGGATCCGGATTATTAAAAAAGCAAAGCGACGACCTGGACAAAAGATTGAGAATATACACCCTGGGGGATAGGTTATTGGATCATATAGAGGAGTCCTGGGTGAAACCTTTTGAGTACATAGGGGTAAATGATGAAAGGCTACTATCGAAGAAAAAGTAATTTTGATAATTATTGGTGGATCACAACAAGTCTGCCAGGCAAAGATAGTGCTGAAATAAATATCCGGGTAGCAAACCACTATAAATCATACGGGCCATTAAAAGCGTCCGTGTGGTTTTGGTTTAGAAATAAAGTAGCAAATAGAAAAGATTTAACAAGCCGAGACAAAATGGTTGCCTGGGCGATTGCTGAAAGATATAGAGGTCAATCATTTAGTACCTGGGATAGCTTCACATATTTAGCCGCAATGGTGGGCCTAAACAGAAAAACAGTCCATAAGGCTATTGTCGAACTTATGGAAAAAAATATAATTTGGGTTGTCCTGGAGGGCCAGGAAAAGATTGGCGTTAGCAAATTAGTTAGTAAGCGGCAAAAGAAACATATAATTTTATGCGGCCTAAATTTTATCCTGGCCGAGGAGATGAATAAAAATGAATAAAAAAAGTTTTTTAGAAAGCGTAAGCGATACTTTTATTGGCTTATGTATTAATTTTCCCCTGGGATTTACTGTCCTGGTAATAATGACCTGGTTTACAAGCAATCCTTTATATATTAGCGGGGCCCAGACCATAGTCTTGACAATTACTGCAATTATAAGGCGGTACCTAACTAGAGAATTTTTTAGGATCCGTGTAAAAGCAGATTAATAATGTTATGATCATAAAAGATTTGGAGCCTGGACACACAGATACTCCCCTAGATTCTCCTAAAAAGGTCTAGGCTCCACCAACTACATTTTCAAACTAATTAAAGTCAATAAACAAATTAATAGAATATTTGTCAGAAATAAATTTAGGCAAAGGATAGTGTGGTACCACACCCAACGAGTCTTATAAGCATTTTCAACATTAACCCTGGTATCAATATCCACTAGCGACCTCTGCAAAATAAATAATTGTATTAACGCCAACATAGGTAGCCAGGATTAATAATAAAAGACAAAACCAAAATAACTGTTCATTCATTTTTTTAACATTTCTTTCCAGGCTCTTTTTATTTTTAATTGACTTAGTTTATCAAAAACCTCAAAGGGATAAATATTTCTATCGCCATAACCTATATCGTCTTTGACTTGGTAAGAAGCAAAAGTCCTTACATATTCACGGCCATAAAGTACCTGGATGTCATATAAATAACAATCAGTGTGAATCTCACAGCATTTCATTTTGTTAAAGTCGTCGGGCCCAACTGTCGTTGCGTCCCCGGCAATATCTAACCACATTAATTTTAATTTTTTATGATAGCGGTCGCCTATCTTAATCATCTTCAATTAACCCACCTTTCGCTTGATATTTGTCATATAAAAAATCTAAATTATTAATTACATAATTTTCAAAATTAATTGTTTCTTCTTGGTAGGCCTGTCTTTCACGATTGGCCTCAATCCACATAAGATAAGCAAAAGATTTAAAAGATATTTCTAATTGATCAGTCATCATCTAACCTCGCCCATTCGTCACAAAAAATTCCACACTCAATATGATAATTTTTTAATGGTCTACCTTTAGCATCTATTGGCAACTCATCTAAAAATATTCTCTCGCCTTTATGCCTTACTAGCCTGGCACCTATACGCCTGGATTGCTCTGCTCTGTCCTCATATATATTTGGAAATGTTTGTCTAACAAGATTCCAATAAGTAGGTGAGGTAGCTTTAACACAACCTATACAATTTGCATTCGGATAACCTAATTTATAAATTTTTGGTAGATCTATATTGTTTGCCGCTAATAGATCAAAACAGTCCTGTTTAGTCTTTCGCTCATGTATCAATATAGGTAATAAATTACTTCGCTCGGTCACTTTAAATCTTGCGGCTCTTTTTTTCTCGTCATGAGTAAAGCCTAAAACTGTAAAGTCGCTTTTGTTTTTTGCTTCCCATTCTTGCCTGGCGTGTTTTTTTAATGACCTTGTGCAAGGAGCCCCCAGGGGGCCGCTCATAAATTTGTTTGCATCCCAGACCTCTTTGCATGAATGATTAGGAAATTTACTATTTAAAGCAAACTCGATTTCATGATCAAGCCAGGACTCAACATCTTTTAAAAACCTTTTGTTATCTTCGTGCTCTTCCTTTATTGGATTATTTACTATTCTTACCTTGTTGTTATGGCCATATTTCATTAATGTTAATTTTGCGGCAACTGCACTAGCCGCTCCGCAACTAAACCAAACTGTTATGGCTTGGTCTTTTAAATTATTAATATCAATATCTTTGTAATAATTTATAACTTGGTCGTCGTTCATTTACCCTGGCCTCTATATTTTTTAAACGAGCGTCTGCGACTTTTATTCATTGTACTAAAACCAATGTTGCCTCGACCTTGACTGGTCTTTTTTCCCCTAGTGCCGCAAACGCTCTCATGACTTGTGTCTTTATATTTATATGCCATAGGAGTGCCGGGTCAAAATCGATGGGGGGGAGTTAGGGGAGTAAGATCTTGCCCGACACCTTGTATCCTTGTTTCTAATTGATAGTGAATATATTTATTTATAGCCTGTAAAAGTCGCTCGGCCTCTGGTTTTATATCTGTCTTGTTGCCAGTTAATAAATATCTACTCATTTTTGCATATATTTGTGGCAATGCCTGGGGGCCTTCATTTATAAAATCATCTTTGTGTGCTTCAAAAAAATCCTGGGCCAGAGCATTCAAGGTTTCTGTATTAACCATAGTTTTCCTCCTGGATGTTATGACCATTGAGTGTGTTGTGATTGACCTGGGCCCCTCTTTGCAACTCCTCGTGCTTTTGTCTTAACTCCAGGGCCTTATCCTTGAGCTCTTGCTCAAACTGTTTTGGGATCCACACAGTAGATCTAACCAAACCCTTTTCCTTGTTTCTTTGAGCATACCTCTCCTGGTTTTTATATTTCACAATTCTCTCCTGTAATGAAAGGGGGTGTTTTTAGAACTAAAATATTCCTATTCATAAAATAGTCGCTCAAAATGGTCGTCCTATTTAGTAGTCTATTATTTCTAAGTTATTCAGACGCTCTTTTTTAGTACGGATTTTGGCAATTTCTAAATCCCAAAGAACGGCTTTATTTGACTCACGATCTATTCGTGTAATCAAACAGAAATAAGTAGTCCCTAAAATTCTAACCTTTTGACCTGGTCTGAATGTTAGCTCCACTCTCCTCTCGCTTTTTCGTGTAAATTAATAAGATACTTTTTTTGTACCAAGACATCATAACCAGACTCCTTAAGTCTTCTGGCTTTATCTTCGGCTAATTTTTCGTCTCTAAATTGATTCCAAATGTAGCCGCCTAAATCTGGCATAAAATATCCGACCTTGTAAATTACTTGAGTATGTTCCATATTTAACCTCCTTAAGTAATGTAGTCGTATTATAACCGATATAGTACGACCACAACAAGTGTCCGGCCCCTGGACTGTTCACAGAAACTAAAATCACTTAAAATATATCGGATAATTTTTTTATGGATGGATCACAATGACAAATGCCGCACAGGAAATAAAGACTCTCCAGGTTAAGGACTTAATTCCTTACGCCAGGAACAGCAGAACGCACGATGACTACCAGGTAAACCAAATAGTTAGCTCAATAAAAGAGTTTGGCTTTACTAACCCTATCCTGGTAGATGACGACAATTCAATAATAGCCGGGCACGGCCGTTTAATGGCAGCACAAAAGTTGGGCCTAAAAGAGGTGCCAACAATTAATCTTGGCTATTTAACAGACGCACAAAAAAAAGCATATGTCATAGCCGACAATAGATTAGCTCTAAATGCCGGTTGGGACTTAGATATGCTTAAACTTGAGATAGATGACCTGGGCGAACTAGACTTTGATGTAGATATTCTGGGTTTTACAGATGATGAGCTAAAAAATATCCTGGCCGATAAAAATGACGGCCTAGTAGATGAAGACCAGGTACCAGATGTCCAGGACGAATTTATAACGAAGCCTGGAGACTTATGGATCCTGGGTGAGCATAGATTGTTATGCGGCGACGCTACCCTGGATACAGACTGTAATAAATTAATGGACGGACAATTAGCTGATCTTGTTTTTACGGATCCGCCTTACAATGTTGATTACTCTGGCGGCCGCCAACAAGATATGCACAAAAAAGAATACGGCAAAATAAAAAACGACGCTATGACGCCAGAACAATTTAATGAGTTTATTGGCGATATATTTGCAAATTATTATTCTTATATGAAGCCTCTGGCCTGTATATTTGTTTGCCATCCAGACTCAGTAAGCGAGGCCAAGATAACATTCGAGGTAGAGTTTGCTAAACATTTTAAAAAGTCCGCCAATATTATTTGGGATAAAGGTAATGCCGGTCTTGGCTACCAGGATTATCGGGCCCAACACGAACCAATTTTGTTTGGTTGGAAACAAGGTGACGGCCAACATTATTTTATTGGGGCCAGAGATAAGACGACTATTTGGAGAATACAAAAAGACTCAACTATGAAATATGTACACGCTACACAAAAGCCGGTAGCATTGACAGAAGAGGCCATCATAAATCATAGTAAAGGTAGCGACATCGTTGCAGATTATTTTGGTGGCTCTGGCTCAACATTAATTGGTTGCGAAAAATCTGGCCGCAAATGTTATTCAATGGAACTGGATCCACAATATTGCGACGTTATTATTAGACGCTACCAGGAATACACAGGCAAAGATGCAGTCTTAAAAGATGGCGATAGTCAAACTACATTCAAAGAGTTAGAAGATGAAAGAAATAAAAAATCAGAAAAATAGTCCAGGTCGCAAAATGAAAGTGTTAACTAATGAAGATTGCGACAGGATCACACAACTTGCCGCAACTGGCCTTGGCATTATGGATATCTGTAAAACCCTAGGTATTTCCTGGAATGTTTGGCAAAGAGAGTCCAAAAAAAGTGAAATAAGTGACGCATTAAAAAAGGGCGAAAGTTTGGGCCGGGCCAAAATTGTAAATAGTCTTTATCAAAATGCACTAAAAGGAAGCGTCCCAAGTCAAATCTTTTGGTTAAAAAACAAGGGCGGCGAGGGCGAATGGCAAGACCGCCAGGAAACCGAAATCAATATTAATTTAAAAGATGTCCTGGAAGACGCTAGGGCCAGGATAAATGATCAACAAAATAACAACGCCAGGATAATAGATGGCGAGAGCCTTGATATAACAGACGTTCCCCAGGGAAAGCATCTTCCTAAAAAGAATGTTAGTAGTTAATTGCTTATGATTAAGTCCCACAATTTTGAATTCTCTCCATCCACTTCAAAATGCTTAATCAGAACGGGGGAGGATCTAACTCCTCAGATCCCCCCCCTATTTTTTTCCGGCACCCCTTTTTTGTGCGACTTATGCACTAATTTTTTTTCTGTTTTCAAAGAGCCTGGAAGGTAGTCGCACTATGAAACCGCAATCAGCTAAACAAAAAGGCCGCATATTACAAAAATGGTTTCGCAACATATTGATTGATATTTTGGATTTAAACCCGGAAGACCTGGAGTCTAGGCCTATGGGTAGCCAGGGAGAAGATATTATTATTGGATCCGAAAGTCGGGCCCGTTTCCCATATGCCACCGAATGCAAAAACCAGGAGGCCGTTAATGTTTGGAAAAGTTATATCCAGGCCCAGGATAATAGCGGCAAATATGAGCCGCTACTTGTAATAAAGCGAAATAGGTCTTTACCGCTTGTCGTTGTAGACGCCAAACATTTTGTCGAATTAGTAAGGAGAGCAAATGAACAGTAAATATGAAAAGGAACTTATGGCTTCTATATGGTCGCCAGAAATTAAAGACAGTCCATTAAAATTTGTAAATTTTATTTTTGAGTGGGATAAGCCAGGCACCCCCTTGCATAATTTTAAAGGGCCTCGTGCCTGGCAAAAAAAAATTTTACTAGATCTAGAACGGGCCATTGCTAGAAACCAAGGAGATATAACCCCGGAAATGTTTAGACAGGCCGTAGCATCGGGCCGTGGTATTGGAAAGTCGGCCCTGGTAGCCTGGTTAATTTTGTGGATGTTATCTACCAGGCTAGGTAGTACGACTATTGTCACGGCAAACACCGAACAACAATTAAGGTCTAGGACTTGGGCCGAACTAGGTAAATGGTTAACCCTGGCTATTAATAGTCATTGGTTTGCAAAAACAGCAACGACCATAAGACCGGCTCCCTGGTTTGATGAGGCCCTAAGAAAAGATTTAAAAATTGACACCGGATATTATTACGCCCAGGCACAATTATGGTCGGAAGAGTCCCCGGACGCCTTTGCCGGTGTGCACAGTAATTATGGAATTTTACTAATTATGGATGAGGCTTCTGGTATACCAGGATCTATTTATTCAGTTAGTGAGGGTTTCTTTACAGAGCCAACGCCAGATAGATTTTGGTTTGCTTTTTCTAACCCCAGGAGAAATAGCGGCCCATTTTATGAGTCATTTCATAGTGCCAAAAGTTATTGGAACACCGAGCAAATAGACTCCAGGACAGTCGAGGGTACAGACAAAGAATTATTTAATAAAATGCTAGAGCAGTACGGCGAAGAGTCTAGCGTGGCCAGGGTTGAGGTTATGGGGCAGTTTCCCAGGTTTGATGACGACACAGTTATTGGAATGGATCTAATAAGGTCGGCCATTGATAGAGATGTTGCACTTACCGGATCCGAGCCGATAATTTGGGGACTTGATGTAGCCAGGCAAGGTAGCGACCAGAGTGCTTTATGTATTCGCCAGGGTAATCATATTCTCGAAATCCGAACTTATAATTCGATGGACTTGATGCAATTATGTGGAGCAATAAAAAACAAATACGACGACGAGCAAACTAACAATAGGCCGCAAGAAATATTAATTGATGTTATTGGTATTGGGGCCGGGGTTGTTGACAGATTAGCTGAACAAAATTTACCCGTAAGAGGTATTAATGTTGCAGAGAGCCCGGCGTCTAGAAAGAATTATTTAAACCTTAGAGCCGAGTTATGGTTTGCGGTTAGAGATTGGTTGGCGGGGCGTGATGTCCGGATTCCCAACGACGATGGTCTAGTGACAGAATTAGCCTCGCCAATTTACAAATATACATCAACAGGGAAAATTAAAATTGAGTCTAAAGAGGAAATGAGAAAAAGAGGAATCAAGTCGCCGGATAAAGCAGATGCCCTGGCACTGACGATGGGATCAAGTGCGGCCGCCTTTAGTGTAAAAGATTCTTTTATGGGATATAATTTTAAGAAACCCCTTAAGTCTAAAATTTACAGAGTAGGTTAAAAGTTATGGCACACGAAGATAAGTACGAAATGGATGAGCAAGAATATGACTCACAAGAATTATCATCAATCATTAAAACAGAAATGGACGACGCTCGTGACTTCATTGACCAAATTGGTCAAGAACGAGCAGAAAACACAGATTATTATTTAGGAGCCGAGCCAGTCAATGGTAGCGAACTCCAGTCAGAATATGTAAGCACGGATGTAAGAGACAGCGTTTTATTTATGATGCCGTCTATAATGCGTACTTTTTTCGGATCCAAAAAAATTGTTGAATTTGTCCCCCAGGGGCCAGAAGACATTGAGTTAGCTGAACAACAAACTGATTATATAAATTATGTGATCACACAAAAAAATAATGGTTTCCAGGTTTTATATAATGCTTTTAAAGATGCACTAATTAGAAAAGCCGGTTTTGTAAAAGTTTATTATGACGAGGGCCTAACAGTCACGAATCATAGTTATACAAATTTAACATCAGACCAACGCCAGGCATTACTCCAGGACATTGAGGTAGAAATTGTAAGAGAAAAAACCGAGGAAATGACCAGGGAGGTTTATGACGATAGTACGGGCCAACAAATAACACAATCTATCCCGCTAAGATACGACATAGATATTAGGCGAGTAAAAAAGAAAAACAAAGTTTGCGTTGATGCCGTGCCGCCAGAGGAAATTTTAATATCCAGGGACGCCAGGACAATAGAAACCGCAAGTTATGTGGCCCACCGCCGCTTAATGACAGTTTCAGAATTAGTATCGATGGGTTATGACTTAGAAGAGGTCGAGCAATATGCCGGGGCCGGGAACTACTTAGATCCAGAAACGCAAAACGAAATACAGGCCAGAAATCCTTTTAATGATGTCACGGGCCCAGATAGAGCAGACTCTAAAGAGGTCTATTATGTTGAGCACTATTTGCATTATGACCTGGACGGCGATGGCATAGACGAAAGAATTAAAGTTTGCACGGCCGGAGAGGGATGTAATATTTTATTTATAGAGCCTTGCGATGAGCTACCAATAGCAATGTTCTGTCCGGATCCGGAGCCACACACGGCGATAGGATCATGCCCGGCAGATTATTTAAAACCTATCCAGGCGGCTAAATCTCAAATAATGAGAGATAGCCTGGACAGTTTGGGCCACGCTATTTTTCCCAGGTATGCAGTCGTTGAGGGCCAGGTAAATTTAGAAGACTTAATGAACACCGATATTGGTCAACCAATTAGGCAAAGAGCTCCTGGACAAATTCAAGCATTGACGACACCTTTTGTCGGCAAAGAAGCGTTCCCGGTTATGAATTACCTGGACAATGTCAAAGAAGAACGAACAGGAGTTTCTAAGGCATCGATGGGCCTAAATGCAGATGCCTTACAGTCATCAACAAAAGCGGCCGTCGTTGGCACAATGAGTGCGGCCCAGGGCCGTATAGAATTAATTTGTCGTCATTTTGCAGAAACAGGCCTTAAGCCATTATTTAGAATTGTGAATAATGTCGTAATAAGAAACCAAAACGAGCAAGATGTTTTCAAATTAAATAATAAATTTATTCCGGTAGATCCTAAATTTTGGGATATTAATAAAGACATACAAGTCAATGTTGCTATTTCTAAATCAAGCGACGAGGAAAAAGCGGCCGTCCTGGCAAGTCTTTTAACTAAGCAAGAAATGATTTTAGAAAAGTTAGGCCCTAACAACCCGTTAGTGACAGGCCAACAATACGCTAACGCTATGACTAAATTTATTGAGTTGGCCGGTTTTAAAGATGCTCAACAATTTATAAATACACAAGTGCAAGAGCCACCACCTCCTAGTCCGGAACAACAAAAACCAGACGCCCAGGAAATGTTGGCAATGGCCGAAAGTGAAAAAGCAAAAGCATCGGCAAATAAAGCCATCGTCGACGCTGAAAATGACAGACTTAAAATTCTTATGGATGACGATTTCAGAAGAGACCAGGCCCAGGCCGACGCAATATTAAAAGTGATGGAACTAAATGCTAAATATGGCACAGAACTAACTATGGCGGAAATAAATGCGTACCTGGAAAGAGATAAAGAAGAAATTAGACAGCGAAACAAATCTGTCGGACTTAACGGATCATCTACTGGAAACCCTAACGGCCAACCGCAGTAAGGTTTTTCATTTAGAGGCCGTTGCCGAGGACAGATTATTCGTTGGCACGGAAATAAAGGCCGACACTTATGAAGAGGCAGAGCTTTATTTAAGATTAGTTTTTAGAGAGGCATTATTAGATAACGATAAAATTGAAATAATAAAAGTAAGCGAGGAATGGCTACATTAATGGAAGATATAAGCGACAAAAGCAAATTAACTTTTTCTTTGCCTTATCTAATTCAGATAATTGGGGCCATCGGTGCTCTTACTTACACTTATGTGACTTTGACTGCACAGGTTAACAACCTGGAAAGCCAGGTTATTTCATTAAAAGCCGACACAAAAGAACTTGCACAATGGCAACGAGAGTGGGAAAGCGGAGGCATATTGCCCCTGGATGTTGAGCAAAATGAAAAAATAAAGTACCTGGAGAAAGAGGTCGGCAAATTACACCAGACAATATACGGAAATTGATATGGCAAAAGATCCAAGACTAAAAAGAGCCGGGGTATCGGGTTATAACAAGCCTAAAAGAACGCCTGGACATAAAACTAAGAGCCACGTTGTCGTCGCAAAAAGCGGAGACAAAATAAAAACGATTAGGTTCGGCCAACAAGGAGTCTCCGGGGCCGGAAAAAACCCTAAAACTGCAAAGGACAAGGCCAGACGAAAGTCATTTAAGGCCCGTCACGCACAAAACATAGCTAAAGGTAAAATGAGTGCGGCCTACTGGGCCTCACGCACTAAATGGTAGGAGGAAATAATGCCAAAAAAGAAAAGACCAGGACTATATAGGAATATTCACCGGAAACGGGCCAGAATTAAGGCCGGATCTGGTGAGAAAATGCGTAAGCCAGGAACTAAAGGGGCCCCAACGGCCAAGGCGTTCCGACTTGCCAAAAAAACTGTTAAAAAACCAACCAAAAAAAGGAGGGCATAATGCCAAAAGGAAAAGGTACTTATGGATCTAAGCGTGGAAGACCGCCGATGAAAAATAAGAAGAAAAAAAACAAGAAAAAATAAGGAAAGTAAATGTTAGAAAGTCTGATAAAACCGGCGTCTGATATTATTGGAAAATTTGTTAAAGACAAAGACCTCCAGGCTAAATTAGACCACGAACT